>Ga0102941_1000932_pt1 | contig 13851 bp, 10 predicted proteins | sample SalPonR2_C_D2_MG_FD_79281 | JGI IMG/M metagenome (GOLD analysis project Ga0102941, IMG submission 79281) | Salt pond soil microbial communities from South San Francisco under conditions of wetland restoration - Salt Pond MetaG R2_C_D2_MG | ecosystem: Environmental > Aquatic > Marine > Intertidal... | reverse complement strand
TCCGGCACCACGGTGGACTACGTGGCTCCGAACATCCTGGACGCATACTCGCTGACCGCGACGAGCGTGGAAGCGCCCACGGCCCACGCGAGCGCGACGATTCGGGTCGCAGCTCACGTCGATCAGATCTGGGCCTTCCAGGAGAGCACGGATGCAGCCGAGGTCGTCATGGACGTGGCCATCGACGCGTCGGACAACGTCATCATCGCTGGATACACGTTCGGCGACCTCTTCGCGCGGAACCAGGGTAATGCCGACGCGTTCGTGGCCAAGATCGCCGCCGACGGCACGCCCCTGTGGGGCATCCAGCACGGCACCAGCACGTCCGACTCCGCGGTCGCCGTTGCGGTCGACCCCACGGGCAACGTGTTCGTCGTCGGGACGACCCACGGCAGCCTCTTCGGTCCTCACCAGGGAGCGAGCGACGCCTTCATCGCGGTGGTCGCGGCCAACGGAGCGATGGCCGGGTTCCAGTACGGGACTTCCACGAGCGACTACGGGAACGGCGTCGCGGCTGACAGCGTCGGTAACGTGTACGTCGCAGGTGCGACGTACGGAAGCCTCTTCGCTCCGAACCTGGGTCTCGACGACGCCTACATCGGCAAGTTCGCGCCGAACGGTGTTCCGATCTGGGCCCTGCAGTACGGCACGACCGGGTCGGACCGCGCTCCTGCCCTCGCGGTCGACGCGGCGGATGCCGTAGTCGTCGCCGGGACGACGAACGGGGACCTGTTCGCACCCAACTACGGGAGCGACGACGTCTTCGTCGCGAAGGCGCTGGCGGACGGGTCGCCGGCTTGGGGCTACCAGTACGGATCGGCCGATTCGGACGAACCGCTGTCGATCGCGACGGATCTCGCCGGAAACGTCCTTCTCGTCGGGCAGACCTTCGGAAACATGTTCGCGCCCGTCAACGGGATTACCGACGGCTTCGCCGTCAAGATCGGCTCGAATGGCACGCCGATGTGGGGCTACCAGTACGGAAGCTCCGGCTTCGACGCCGTCTCGTGTGTCGCCGCGGACAGCGCCGGCCAAGTCGTGCTCGCGGGCCTCACGGAGGGCGACCTCTTCGGGCCGAGCCAAGGAGGGGCCGACCTGTTCCTCGCCTCCATCGAACCGGACGGGACGGTCCTCGGTGGCGAGCAGTTTGGAACCACGAGCAACGACCTCGCGTACGGCCTCGCGTTCGACGGCCAGGACGACCTGCTGCTCGTCGGCGGAACGTACGGCGACTTCGCGGGTCCCAACCAGGGGGACGAGGACGCCTTCGTGATCAAGCTGGCGCACTGACGCCAGCACGTTGGCTGGCGCAGCGACCCGCGCAACGCCAGCGGCGGTAGGCTCTTCGGGTGCTGACCGGCCGCTACGACCGCGAGATCCTCGCCCTCGCGCTGCCCGCGCTGGGCGCGCTGGCGGCCGATCCGCTGGTGTCGCTGATCGACACCGCGTTCGTCGGTCGGCTGGGGCGGGTGCCGCTCGCGGCGCTGGGCGTGAACGTGGCGGTGTTCTCGTTCGCGTTCGTCGTGTTCAACTTCCTCGCCTACGGCACCACGCCGATGGTGGCGCGGGCGTTGGGCCGGGGCGACCGGGCGGCTGCCGGTCGCGTCGTCGCGAACGCGTTCGTGCTGGCCGCGGTCGCGGGCGTGGTCGCGCTGACGCTATTGCAGCTGCTGGCGGTCCCGATCCTGCGGGCGATGGGCGCGGACGAGGCGCTGCTGGGCCCGGCGACGGGGTACCTGCGGGTGCGGGCGCTGGCCGGCCCGGCGCTGCTGCTGATCACCGCCGCGAACGGCGCGTTCCGGGGGCATCAGGACACCCGCACGCCGCTGATCGTGACGTCGATGGTGGCGGTGGTGAATCTGGCCCTCGACCCGCTGTTCATCTTCGTGTTCGGTTGGGGCCTGATCGGTGCGGCCTGGGCGACGATGATCGCCCAGTGGGCGGGAGCCGTGACGTTCCTGGCTCTGGTCTACGGCCGCTTGCGCGGAGTCTGGCAGGTGCCGTGGAGGCTTCCGACGCTGGCGGAGCTGACGCCGTTCCTGCGGGTCGGCTGGGCGCTGCTGATCCGCACCTTCTCGCTGATCGCGGCGATGACGGCGGCGACCGCCGTGGCGACGCGGCTGGGCGTGCTCGAGGTGGCAGCCCACCAGGTCGCGGCGCAGCTCTGGATGTTCCTGGCGCTGATCGTCGACGCTCTGGCCATCGCGGCGCAGGCGCTGGTGGCCCGCTACGTGGGCGAGGGGCGCGCGGCGGACGCTCGCGCCGTGTCGGACCGGCTGCTGGTGCTGGGGCTCGGTGTCGGCGTGGCGCTGGGCGTGACGTTCTGGATCGCGCGTCCGTGGCTGGCGTCGGCGTTCAGCGACGATCCCGCCGTCGTGGCGCAGGTGCTGGCGATCTTCCCGTTCGTCGCCGCGATGCAGCCGCTGAACGCGCTGGTGTTCGTCTGGGACGGGGTGTTCATGGCCATCGAGGACTTCGCGTTCCTGGCCGTCGCGATGGTGCTGTCCGCGGCGGTCGCGGGCGCGCTGCTGGCCGGCGTGCTGCCGCTGGGCTGGGGCCTGAACGGCGTGTGGTGGGCGCTGGTGGGGCTGATGCTGGCGCGTGCCGCGACCCTCGCCTGGCGCTACCGGCCCGCCGCCGGCGTGTTCCGCGACGCCGCCTGATCCGCGGCGCGCGCCCGGCCGCGCTAGCATGGCACATGGAGCGAGACGACGACGCGACGCCCGGCCCGGAGCGGATCCACCACGAACCGCCCGGCGGACGTCCCTCGACCCGGAACCAGATCTACGCGAACGCGGAGAAGTGGCGGATCGGCCGCGAGTTCCTGGAGCGCTACACCGGCACGCCGCCGGAGGGATTCCAGAAGCAGATCGTGCTGACGAACTTCGCGTACTACGCCGAGCGGTTCGAGGCGTTGGCGGGCGACGCCATAACCACGCGAGGCTCGGCGATGGGCGCGGCCCACAGCGAGCGCCTGGGCGTGTCGATCATCGACTTCTCGATCGGCAGTCCGGTCGCCGCCCTGATCATCGAGGTGCTGGCCACCGCGGAGCCCAAGGCCACGCTGTTCCTGGGCATCTGCGGCGGGCTGCACCGCTCGCTGGTGGTCGGCGACTTCGTCCTCCCCACCGCCGCGATCCGTGACGAGGGGTCGTCCAAGCACTTCATGCCGCCCCAGGTGCCGGCACTGCCGACGTTCAAGATCCAGAAGTTCGTCTCGCAGATCATCGTCGAGGACGGCCTGGACTACCGCACCGGCGTGGTGCACACCACCGACTACCGTTTCTGGGAGTTCGACGAGCGGTTCAAGGCGGCGCTGTACGAGGAGCGCGCCCTCGCGATCGACATGGAGACCGCGACGCTCTTCTCCGTCGGATTCGCGTCGAAGGTCCCGATCGGAGCGCTCTTGCTGGTCTCGGACCTGCCGCTCCGCAAGGGCGGCATGAAGACGCGCGAGTCGGCCCGCGCTGTGTTCCGCGACCACACCGACCGACACATCGAGATCGGCATCAAGGCCATGAGCGAGATCGCGGAGCGCGGGGAGCAGATCCGGCACTACCGCTGGTGAGGCGATGACGTCCGTTTCTGGACCCTGCGCGACGGCGTGCCCACCGCTTCAGGGTCCCAACCGCCGAGAGTGGTGATCGACGTGGGCCGGGGTCCTCCGTCGCTCCCGCCCGTGGGCCGGCAGATCGAGCGCCAGCCCCTCGAGCGCCAGCCCCTCGGGCGCCAGCCCCTCGAGCGCCGGCCCCTCGACGATCGAACCTGGAGCGGGCGCCTTGGCATCGCGCCGGTCGGCGTGGGCGATGGGCCGCTCGCCGTCCACGACGTGGGAGGTGTCGGGAAGTGGCCGCTTGTCCCGCCGGCCGATGGCGTGCCGCACGCGCGTGGCGTCGCTGCCTCCAGGTGACGCAGCCGCGACGGCGCCCCGTGCGTGGCGCCGCGCGGGGAGCCGTCAGCGATGGCCGCCAAGCGGTCGCGCAGCGACCAGGATCGCCGCCGCCGCTCGGCGCATCCAATCGCGACGGGTCACCGAACGGTTTGACCGAACCGGCCTTGTTCGCTAGGGTCGCGGACGAGGGCGGAGGCATTCACCCATACGTCTGGCGGGATCGACCGCCTGCTCGTCCGCCCCTGGAGGTAGGGTTCATGAACGTGAAGGTTCGACGCTCGGCAGGTGCTTGCATCGCACGCTTCGCGTCACTCTTCGCGTCACTCTTCGTGGCGCTGTTCGCGACCGCGGGCGTGGCGCAGGACGCTTCGTCGGTCGCCTCCGCCGCTGGCGCCTGGCAGGGTGCGATCGAGGTTCCCGGACAGCCGCTCGAGGTCACGGTCCGTTTGGACGCCGGTGACGACGGCTGGCGTGGCGCCATCGACATTCCCGCGCAGAACGTGAGCGAAGCGCCGCTCGCGGACGTGACCGTCGACGGTGCGTCCGTGTCGTTCGTGATCGCCGGCGTGCAGGGCTCGCCGACCTTCACGGGCACCGTCGACGGGGACGAGATGACCGGCACGTTCACGCAGTCGGGGCAGGAGTTCCCGTTCGCGCTACGACGCGGGGACGACGGCGCACCCGGCGGGCAGGCGGCGGTCGACGGCGACGCCGAAGCAGAGGCCTAAGCCGAGCCGGAGCGCGAGTACGAAGGGCCGCACGGTCGCTTCACCTTCCCGATCCCTGGCGGCTGGCAGGTGACCGAGCAGGAGGGCTTCGTCACGGCGCGCGATCCGTCCGGCGGGATCCGCGTCCATGTCGTCGTGACCGAAGGCGACGACCTCGAGGAGGCGGTGGTGGAGGCGTGGTCGCTCGCCACGCCGGAGTTCGACCTCGAGCCGGACGAGACGCTCGAGCCGCCCTCCGATCCAGGGGTCGCGCGCACCGTCGTGGTGAACTACGATCCCGACGACGACGACAAGGTGTACCAGGCGGTCGCGCAGGTGCACGACGGTGTGACCTACACGCTGTTGATCGACGCCGACCTCGCCGACCTCCAACGGCGGGCGTCGCAGGTTCAGATCATCGAGAGCGGCCTGTCGATCACGGCGATCGAGGACGTCGACCTGACCGGCGAGGAGCCTCGCTCCGTCGACGAGGGGCTGTCCGAGCTCCGCGCGTTCGTCGAGGAACAGATGGAGGCGTTCGGCGTGCCTGGAACGTCGATCGCCATCGTCCAGGACGGCGAGGTCGTCCACGCGGAGGGCTTCGGCACGACCTCTGCGGGCGGCGGCGAGCCGGTCACGCCGGAGACGCACATGATGATCGGCTCGACCGGCAAGACGATGACTTCGCTGCTGGTGGCGACGCTCGTCGACGGCGGCGTCGTGGGGTGGGACACGCCGGTGGTGGAGGTGCTGCCGGAGTTCGCCGTCGCCGACCCGGAGCTGAGCGAGGAGATCACCTTCCGCAACCTCCTGTGCGCCTGCACCGGGGTGCCGCGGCGCGACTTCGAGCTGTTCTTCAACGCCGACGAGCTCGATGCCGAGGGGATCGTCGAGCAGCTCCGCGGCTTCGAGTTCTTCACCGACTTCGGCGAGGCGTTCCAGTACAGCAACCAGCTCGTCGCCACCGCCGGATACGCGGCCGCGGCGGCCGACGGCGCAGCGTACGGCGAGCTGTTCGACGGCTACGCGCAGGCGCTGAGCGAGCGCGTGCTGGGCCCGATCGGCCTGGATCGCACCACCCTCTCGTTCGAGGAGGTGCGGGCTCGGGGCATGCACGCTGTCCCTCATCAGCAGAGCGTCGAGAGCGGGGCGTACGAGCCGATCGAGCTCGAGGTCGAGGAGGTTCTGCTGCCGGTCGCTCCCGCCGGCGCGCACTGGTCGACCGCCCAGGACATGGGGCGCTACATGGCCACCATCCTCGACGCCGGCGTGACCCCCGACGGACAGCGCGTGGTGTCCGAGGAGACCCTCCGCGAGACGTGGGAGCCCCAGGTGCCGATCTCCGCGACGGAGAGCTACGGCCTCGGCTGGATCGTCGGCGAGTACAAGGGCCTCGAGCGGATGTACCACTCGGGGAACACGCTGGGCTTCACCTCCGAGTTCGTGTTCGTTCCAGAGGCGGACGTCGGCATCGTCGTGCTCACCAACGGCCAACGGACGAACGCGTTCAACAGCGCCGTCGCGAACCGCCTCTTCGAGCTCGCCTACGACGTCCCCTCCGAGGCCGAAGCGAACGCGGCGTTCCAGCTCGAGCAGTCGCAGAGCAGCCTACGCGAGCGCCGCGATCAGCTGCAGGACGCGGTCGAATCGGACGTGGCGGACACGTTCGCCGGAACGTACCGGAACGACGCGCTCGGCGAGATCGTGCTCGAGCGGGACGAAGGCCAGCTGGTGCTGGACGCCGGCGAGTTCCGCGTCGAGGTGCGGCCGACCGTGGACGGTTCCGGTGCGTTCGACGGCTACGAAACGTACGGCGTGCCGCTCACGGGACTGCCTCTCGAGCTGGACGACGATCGGGACGGCGGCCCCGTGGTCGTGTTCGGCCAGGGCGCTCTGCAGTACACGTTCGAGCGCGTCGAATGAGCCCCTAGCGGGCAGGAGAGCCGCGGCAGCGGCGACACGCCCGGCACGTCAGCGTGCCGGCCCCCGTCGCCTCAGCGCGCCGGCACGAACCGCCACACGAAGTCGTCTCCCGGCGGGTCGCTCTCGACGAGCGAACCGCCGTCGGTCGGGACGCGCACGTAGTGGTTCCACCCCGGCTGGAACGCGACGTCGACCACGTCGCCCCAGCAGTCGGACTGGTTCGCGTACGGCTCGGCCAGGTAGATCGCGTACGCGAATCGGGTGGGACGCGCAGCGTTCCACGCGTCGACGGGCATGTCGGTCCGCCACAGCCGACCGAGCTCCTCACCGTCGAGTACCACCGACAAGAACGGCACGATCGCCACCTCGGGAACCGGACCTTCGCACGACAGGCGCGTCTCGTCGAGGAGCGCGGGGTCGATCGTGTCCGGAAGCGCGAGCTCGAATCGGTCGCCTTCGACGACGGCGTGATGGACCGACTCCGTGTCCACGACGACGAGATCGACGGCGACCTGGGCGTGCACCTCGAGGCCGGCAGGAGCTCCTTCGGGGACCTCGCCGCGCAAGACGAAGTCCGCGTCCTGGGCGGCGGTCCATGCGAGCAGGGCGAGCACCACGACGAGCCATCCGGTCTTGGTCCGTCCGGCAGCGTTGCGTCCGGCAACGTTCATCACGGCAGCGTTCATTCCATCAGGGTGCCACGAGATGCGTCGCCGCGGTGCGAACCATCTCCGCGTGCGTCGTCGGGCTCGTGCCGCGGAAGCGTCCAGCTTCCCTTCTCGGGTACGCGGTCGGGGTAGACGAAGCCGAGCATCCACAGCAGCCACAGCGTCAGCACCCGGGAGGGCCTCGCGAGCAGGAGGACCACCACGATGCCCACGCCGAACAGCGCGAGCATGAGGCCGTCGAAGAAGCCGTAGCGCGGGATCACGATCAGCGAGAGCGCCAGCAGCACCGCGACGGTCAGGAAGAACGAGATCGGGACGGCGACGAGCGCGTTGCCTTCGATGCGATCGAAGCGCGAGGCGCAGACGGGACAGCGATCGACGATCCCGATCGCCCCGCGCGTGACCTTTCCGTCGCCGCAAGCCGGGCAGCGATGACGCAGGTTGGTCGCTACGAACCGGCGCGCCGCGAGGCGTGGATCGTCGACGTGCACCTCGCGGTAGAAGGTCTCGGTCGTGGCTTCGGACATGGTGGAAGCCTATCCGCGGACGGTGCAGCCTGCGGTTTCGCAGGCACGGGCACGGCCCCGCGCGGGCGTCAGATCGTCTTCGTGTGTGCGACCAGCTGCTCGTGCATCGCACCCCAGCCGTCGTGGAAGCCCATCTCCTCGTGCCGCTCGCGGCTGGCCGGATCGGCGTGCCGGACCAGCGCCCGGTAGTCGGTGCCGTTTCCCCGTGGCTCCATCGTGATCACGGCGCTGAACGGCAACCCGTCGGCTCCGGCGATCCGTGGCCGGAAGGCGGGGCCGAGGGCCGAGGTCCACGCCAGGCGGCGGTTCGGGACCACCTCGAGGATGCAGCCTGCGCCCTCGTCCATCTCCTCGCCCTCGGGCGAGCGCATCACCGTGTGGAACGCGCCGCCGGGCCGCAGGTCGATGCTGCAGCGTGCGACGCTCCACGGCGCGGGCACGAACCACGCCTTCAGGTGCTCCGGCTCGGTCCAGGCGCGCCAGACGAGCTCCGCCGGCACGTCGATGAAGCGTTCGAGCACGAGGTCCAGGGCGGGATCGATCGAGGCGTGGCCGGTCATGGTCGCTCCCCCTTCATGCGCTTCAGGTGGTCGTCGAGGCGGTCGAGCCGACGCTCCCACGAGGAGCGCTGCTCGGCCATCCAGGATTCGGCCCACTCGAGGGCCGACGGCGCGAGCGCGTAGCTGCGGACCCGTCCGCGTTTTCGGGATCGCACCAGCCCGGCATCCTCGAGGACCGCGAGGTGTTGGGTGAACGACGGCAGCGCCATCTCGGACGGCGCGGCCAGCTCGGCAGGATGTCTAGGCATCTACCTAACTATAGGCACGTGTGTCGCCCGACGTCGGGTCCCGCCGCGCCCAGCGTCAGATCCGCCCGAACACCAACGACGCGTTCTGCCCGCCGAACGCGAACGAGTTCGACAGGGCGTGCCGGACCGTCGCCTCTCGCGCCTCGTGCGGTACGAAGTCGAGGTCCAGCTCCGGGTCCGGATCGTCGAGGTTGATCGTCGGCGGGAGCACGCCGGAGGCGACGGCCTGGATGGTGGCGATCGCCTCGACCGCGCCCGCCGCCCCGAGCAGGTGCCCGATCATCGATTTGGTCGAGGAGATCGGCATCCGGTAGGCGTGCGCTCCGAAGACGCGCTTGAACGCCAATACCTCCGACAGGTCGCCGACGGCGGTGGAGGTGGCGTGCGCGTTGACGTAGCCGATCGCGTCCGCATCGAGCCCGGCGTCGCGCAACGCCGCCTCCATCGCCAGAGCGGCGCCGGCGCCCTCGGGGTGCGGCTCGACCATGTGGTGCGCGTCCGCGGCGCGGCCGAAGCCGTTCAGCTCCGCGAGGACCGGCGCGCCCCGGGCTTGCGCGTGCTCCATGGACTCGAGCACGACCACGCCCGCGCCCTCGCCCATCACGAAGCCGTCGCGCGTGGCGCTGAACGGGCGCGACGCGGCAGAGGGGTCGTCGTTGCGGGTCGAGAGCGCCTTCATCACCGAGAATCCGCCCAGAGCCATCGGCGTCAGGATCGCCTCGGCGCCGCCGGCGACCATCGCCTCGGCCTCACCGTGCTGGATCATCCGGAACGCGGAGCCGATCGCGTCCGAGCCGGTCGAGCAGGCGGTGACGACCGTCGAGCTGGGACCCATCAGCCCGTAGCGCATCGCGACCTGCGCGGACGCCATGTTGCCGATGATCATCGGGATGAAGAACGGGCTCATGCGCAGCGGATGCTTCTCGATCGCGATGCGCGACTGCGTCTCCCAGGTGCCCATGCCGCCGATGCCCGAGCCCAGCAGCGTGCCGATCCGGGTAAGGTCCTCCCGCTCCAGGTCCAGACCGCTGGCGCCGACCGCCTGCTCGGCGGCGATCAGCGCGAGCTGGGTGAAGCGGTCCAGGCGCCGAGCCTTCTTGCGGTCGAGCCACGCCGCGACGTCCACCTCCACCTCGCCGGCGATGCGGGTGGGGTAGGCCGAGGGGTCGAAGCGCTCGATCGTTCGGACGCCGCTTCGGCCGGCCAGCTGCGCCTGGTGGAAGGCCCGTGGGTCGTTCCCGATCGGGGTGAGGGCGCCCAGGCCGGTGACGACGACGCGCCTCACGTGGTCGCCCCGGCAGGTGTCGCCTCGGTAGCCGTCGGCTCGGAAGGTCGGTTCGCGGCGGCGGAACTCGGGGCCCTGAGGTGCATCGCGTCTCCTCGGGTGGCTGGTCGAGCGGCTCGTGGAGCGTGCGGTTCGTTGCGCGCGCCAGCCGTGGCGTCTCGCCCCAGACCTTACCCGTACTGGCCGTGGCGCGGTCCGTCGCTGCGGCGACAGGCGCCGCGCCGCGCTTCGTCGTCCAGGCCCCGAGCGTCGATCTTCGTTATGGTCGGCCCGCGACCACCCGTTCGCCACCGACCCGTCCTGCGACGAGCCAGAACCGGTCTGGACGGTCTTCTCGATGCAATGGAGGCAGCATGCTCGACCGACGTCTCAAGACACACGCTGGCACGTTCCTGACGGTACTCGCCTTCGGCGCGATCGCTTCGTTCAGCGGCGCGATCGCGATCTCGCTGCCCACCACGTTCGTGGCCCAGGACGCTGCCGACCGCGACCGGTTCGGGACCGCGGTGGACGTGAGCGGCACGACGATCGCAGTCGGTGCCCCCGGGACCGACGTGGAGCGCGACGACGCCGGGGCGGTCCACCTCTACCAGGCCGCGACGGACGCCGATGCCCAGTCCAGCGACGATGCGGCCGTGAGCGACGTCGCCGAGGTCGCCACGCTGGTCGGCTCGGACGGGGAGCTCGCTGACGCGTTCGGCGCATCGGTCGCGATCAGCGGCGACGTGGTTCTCGTGGGCGCGCCCGGCGTCATCCTCAGCGAGCTGAACGAGGGCGCCGCGTACCTGTTCGAACGCGACGGCGACACGTGGACCGAAGCGGGTCGGCTTCGCCTGGAGACCGTGGCGAAGAACGACATGTTCGGAAGCGCCGTCGGGCTCGACGGCGGCGTGGCGGTCGTCGGCGCGCCAGGCGCGAACGTCGCCGGCGAGGACTCCGGGACGGCCGTCGTGCACGAGCGCCGGGCGGGCGCCTGGCAGGCCACGGCGACGCTGGAGCCGGACGACGCCGCCGCCGGTCAGCGATTCGGGTCGGCAGTCGCGGTGGACGGCGCCCGGATCCTGATCGGGGCCAGCGGCGACGTCATCGCGGGCGAGGATCCGGGCGCGGCCTACCTGTTCGAGCGCACGGCCGACGGCTGGACGCAGGTGGCGACCTTGACGCCGTCGAGCGCGGGGGGCGGCTCGGCGTTCGGCGACGCGGTGGCGCTGGATGGCGACCTGGCGCTGGTCGGCGCACGGTTCGCCGATCTCGGCGGCAGCGACCGGGGCGCCGCGTACCTGTACGCGCGGACGGGAGCCGGCTGGGCCGAGGTCGCCGAGCTCACGGCTCCCGAGCCGAGCGACCGTGACGCGTACGGGCAGGCCGTCGCGCTGGCGGGGGAGGTGGCGCTGGTCGGGGCTCCACGCGTCGACGATCCTCAGCGCGACGCGGGGGCGGTCTGGGCGTACGCCGCGGACGGTGGCGCCTGGAGCATGACGGAAAGGCTGTCGCCCGCCGAGGCCGAGAACTACGACGAGTTCGGCTCGGCCCTCGCCGCCGACGCGTCCGTCGCCGTCGTCGGCACGCCGAGCGACATCCCCGCCGGCTCGCCCGACGACGCCATGACCGGCAGCGTGACGCTCTTCCGAGGCGTGCGCTAGGCGCCGGACCGCCCAGGCGACGAGGCAGCGAACCGAGGCGGCAAGACGGCTCGGCGCGATGCGTCGACCTGACGCGTCGGCCCGGCGCGTCAGGTCCGGTAGAGTCGTCGCGATGCGTTCCGCCCTGCGCGATCCCCGAAGGCGGTCGCTGCTCGTCGCCGCTGCGCTGGGGCTGCTGGGCATCGGCGGGCTGCAGGCGATGTACGGCCCGGCGTTTCCAGGTCTGATCCAGCGCTACGGCGTCGGCGTCGACGCGGTGGGGCTGACCGTCGTGCTGAACTTCGCGGCGTCGTTCGTGGCGACCGTCGCGTCGTCGGTCCTGCTGGTCCGCGCGGGGTACCGGCCCGTCCTGATCGGAGCGGGGGCGACCATGACGGTCGGCGTGACGCTGGCCGCCCTCGCCCCGACGTGGACGTGGCTGTTGATCGGAGCCGCTTTCGCGGGGCTGGGCTTCGGCCTGCTGAACGTGGCGTTCAACCTGCTGGTCGCCAGGGTGTTCGCCCCGAACGCCGCGCCCATCCTGAACCTGATGAGCGCCGTCTTCGGCGTCGGCGCGGTGCTCGGGCCGGCCGCGGTCGGCGCGGCGGGAGGATCGCTGCGACTGCCGTTCCTGGCGCTCGCCCTCGTCGTGGGGACGTCCACCGTCCTGTCGTTCCGGGTGCCGGAGCCCGAAGCAGCGCCGCCGGCCAAGCCTGCCGCGCTTCCGTGGCTCGCTGCACTGGGCTTCGTGGCGCTCTACGCGCTGTACGTCGCCACCGAGTCGGGCGTGGCCAGCTGGGAGACGGTGCACCTCGAGCCGTCGCTGGGCGCCCGCTCCGCGGCGTTCATGACCAGCGTGTTCTGGATCGCCCTGACGATCGGACGTCTGCTCGCGATCCCGCTCAGCGCGCGCGTCCAGCCGCGGACGCTGGTGCTGCTCGCGACCGCCGCCGGCCTGGCCGCCCTGTCCGCGGCCCACGTCACCGGCTTCGCTCCGGTCGCCTACGCCCTGGCCGGATTGGCGTTCGCGCCGGTGTTCCCCACGACGCTCGCCTGGATCGAGCGGGTGTTTCCCCGCCGCAGCGAACGGATCGTGCCGCTGGCGCTGGCGTTCGCGAACGTCGGGCCGGTCGCGGGTACCGCGGCGATCGGCGCCTGGGTGGCCCGCTCGGGGCCCGGCGTGATCCCCACGGCGCTGAGCGGCATCGCGGCCGCGCTGCTGCTGGTCGTGGCGTCGCTCTGGTGGCGGACGAGGCACGCGTGAGCCCGTCACCGAGTCGATGCGCGTTCCGATCGCGCGGCATCGCGGCGCGCTGACGGCGGGCGCGCGACCGCTCCGGGGCCGGGGCCTGACTTGCCCTGTGCGTCCCGTTGACGGATACTGACCCCGCGGGCACGTTCCGTCCGCACCCCAACCCTCGATCGGATCGCGCTCTTCGGAGCGCGCTTTTCACGGCGTCCCCCATGGCGGGATGGGCGGCCGCCCCGGCGTCGTCGTGCGCCACGAAAAATCGTGCGCGCGCCACGCGCTCGCCACGCTCTCGTCGTGCTCTCGCCACGCTCTCGTCTGCGCTCATCGCTCCAAGGAGCTCCATGGTCCATACGCGTTCCACCTTCATGCACCGCCTCCGAGCCGAATGGCTCTCCAACGTCCGCGGCGACCTGCTGGCCGGGCTCGTCGTGGCGTTGGCCCTCATCCCGGAAGCGATCGGGTTCTCGATCGTCGCCGGCGTCGATCCGAAGGTGGGGCTGTACGCCTCGTTCTCGATCGCGGTCGTGGCGGCGATCGCGGGCGGGCGGCCCGCGATGATCAGCGGCGCGACCGGCGCGATGGCGCTCTTGATGGTCACGTTGGTGGCCGACCACGGCCTGCCGTACCTGTTCGCCGCGACGATCGTCACCGGCCTGCTGCAGGTCGTCTTCGGCCTCCTGCGACTGGGGCGGTACATGCGCTTCGTGCCCAAGGCGGTCATGGTCGGCTTCGTCAACGCCCTCGCGATCCTGATCTTCCTGGCGCAGGTCGAGCATTTCTCCGGCGCGCCCCTGGCCATCTACCCGCTGGTCCTCGCGGGCCTGGCGATCATCTACCTGCTGCCGCGCCTGACGACCGCCGTTCCCGCCCCGCTCGTCGCGATCGTGGCGCTCACGCTGGTCACGGTGGTCGCCGGGAACCCGCTGGCGACCGTGGGCGACATGGGCGAGCTTCCCTCGGCGCTGCCGTTCTTCGCGCTGCCGCAGGTTCCGTTCACGCTGGAGACCCTGATGATCGTGCTGCCCTACGCCTTCCCGCTGGCGCTGGTGGGGCTGATCGAGTCGCTGCTGACCGCCAACATCGTCGACGACCTGACCGACACGGAGAGCGACAAGAATCGCGAGGCGCGCGGCCAGGGCCTGGCGAACGTCGTGACCGGCTGCTTCG
>Ga0102941_1000931_pt1 | contig 13851 bp, 9 predicted proteins | sample SalPonR2_C_D2_MG_FD_79281 | JGI IMG/M metagenome (GOLD analysis project Ga0102941, IMG submission 79281) | Salt pond soil microbial communities from South San Francisco under conditions of wetland restoration - Salt Pond MetaG R2_C_D2_MG | ecosystem: Environmental > Aquatic > Marine > Intertidal... | reverse complement strand
GCCAAAGACAACGAACACCTTAAAAATGTGCTGAGCAGCAGGATTCAGAAAATTCCCGGAATTGCAAGTACAGAGACATTTATCTCTCTGGAAGAATCGTTTAAACGAACAATTCCTGTAAACCATTAATTCCGTTGCCGAACAGCTTCGTACATCATCAAACCGGCAGCAACCGAAACATTCAGCGATTCAATATTACCATGCAGCGGAATTTTTACCTGCTCATCGGTAAGCTTTAAAACCGATGATGAAATTCCTTTATCTTCAGCCCCCATAACAATTGCAAGTGGACCATTCAACGAAGCATCAGTATATAATTGCGTTGCTTTTTCGGTGGCAGCAACTATTTTTATTCCTGAATTTTTCAGAAACTGAAGGGTTGAAGTCAAATTAGCAGCCCGGCAAATTGGCAAAGTATGAATTGCCCCGGCCGATGTTTTTACAGCATCGGCACCAATTCGTGCCATTCCTTTTTCTGCAATGACAACAGCATGCACACCAGCACATTCAGCCGTACGAACAATGGCACCAAAATTCCGAACATCGGTAATCTGGTCCAAAACCAGCACAAACGGATCGACTCCGGATTCAAACAATCCCGGCACAACTGTTTCAATATCGGCAAATTCAACTGCCGAAATAAAAGCCAATACTCCCTGGTGATTTTTGCGTGTTACACGGTTAATTTTTTCAACCGGCACAAACTGAAAAGAAATGTCGTTTTCTTTTATCAAGCTAAAAAGCTGATGAAACAATTCATTGTCGAGTCCTTTTTTTATAAGCACCCTTTCTACAGGTTTCCTGCTTTTAATGGCTTCGATAACCGCGCGCGTTCCAAAAATATAATCTTCTTTATTCATCACCAGTATTTTTTTGATTTCCAGCCTTCAAGCTCTTCATGTACTTCCCCCCACTTCTCCATCGTTTTTTCGAGTTCCGCTTTCAACCCATCATATTTTTCAAAAAAAGATTGATCGCTGACTACCTCCGAGGAAGATAAAATTCGGTCCTTTTCTAAAATTTCCGTTTCCAGTTGCTCTATTAACTCTTCGGTTTCAGTAACCTTTTTCTCAAGTTTCGAAATATTTTTTGAGATTTCTTTTCGCTCTTCATAACTGAATTCATTGCTCCCCGGTAATTTTTGTTTCCGGTTGTTTTTATCGGTTGCAGTTTTTCTGGTTGCTGTCTCCAGCTCCTTCAAAGATTCCATCTTCTTTTTCTGAAGAAATTCATAAATTCCACCGAGGTGCTGATTAATTTTTTTATTGCGGAATTCATACACACAATTTACCATTCCATCAAGAAATTCGCGATCGTGAGAAACAACAATCACGGTTCCGCTAAAATGAATAAGCGCATTTTTCAATATTTCTTTCGATTGCATGTCCAGGTGATTTGTCGGCTCATCGAGCACAAGCAGGTTAACCGGCTCAAGCATCAGCCGTATCATTGCCAGTCGCGATTTTTCGCCACCGCTTAGCACTTTCACCTTTTTGTCAGCATCTTCGCCCGAAAAAAGGAATGCGCCCAGAATATCACGAATTTTAGCCCGCACCTCACCAACTGCAATTTCATCAATGGTCTCAAAAACTGTAAGGGTTTCATTCAGAAGTTGTGCCTGGTTCTGAGCAAAATAGCCCACCCTCACATTGTGCCCCAATTTTAACTCTCCATCGTATTCGAGTTCGCCAAGAATAATTCGCACCAATGTAGTTTTTCCTTCCCCGTTACGGCCGATAAAAGCAATTTTCTCACCGCTCTCAGCGGTAAAATCAACATTTTTCAACACCAGGTTATCGTCGTATCTTTTCGAAACATTCTTTGCTTCAACTACCACCCTTCCTGAGCGTGGTGCCGGAGGAAATTTTATATTCAGTTGCGAATTATCCACTTCTTCCACCTCAATCCGGTCGAGTTTTTCCAGTTGCTTAATTCTGGATTGCACTTGCACAGCTTTTGTGGCTTTATACCGGAAGCGCTCGATAAATTTCTCAGTTTCTTCAATCATTTTCTGCTGATTACGAAAAGAAGCCATCTGAATTTCGCGTTGTTCCTTTTTCCATTTCACAAATTCAGAATATTTCATTTTCTGATCAGTCATTTTACCCAGTGAAATTTCAATCGTTCTGTTGCAAACAGCATCAAGAAAAGCTTTATCATGAGAAACCAGAACAATGGAACCCTTGTAATTTTTCAAAAAATCTTCCAGCCATTGAATTGATTCAATATCAAGGTGATTGGTTGGCTCATCAAGCAAAATTACATCCGGCTTTCTCAAAAGCAATTTGGCCAGTTCAACACGCATTCTCCAGCCGCCGCTAAATTCTGACGTAGGCCTGTTAAAATCGGTTCGTTCAAATCCTAGCCCAAGTAATGTCTGCTCCAGGTTAGCCTTGTAATTATCACCCCCCAGAATTGAGTACCGTTCATTCAACTCGGTAAGCTGGTCGAGTTTCTTCAGGTATTCTTCCGAATGATAGCCTGTTTCAGAAGCAATGGCATTATTTAGAGCTGATATTTTATGTTCGAGCTGGATAATTTCTTCAAAGGCAGTAAGCGTTTCTCCCATCAGGGTGTTTCGGTCAGTAATTTTCATCTCCTGCGGCAGATAACCAATTTTGGTATCCCTGGGAATTCCCACATCACCTGCAGTTGGCTCCAGTTTTCCGGCAATTAATTTCAGCAATGTGGTTTTTCCTGCACCATTTTTTCCGATTAATCCAATACGATCTTCGGGAGTAATCAAAAAACTGGCCTCCTTTATTAAATCAAAACCACCAAAACTAACGCGTATTTTATCTAATGAAATCATAAATAACAAAACATTGGCGCCAAAGATAATGATAAAGAAGGATACTGAAATTAAAGACAAAAAAAATACCCTCACGGGCATTTAAAAAAAAGGAAGGGGAAAGCTATGGACGCTTTTTGAAGATGATTGATGATTTACAAACCCCTAAACACAAAACCAATCATAAATACAGAAGATGCTTTCCCCTTTTTAAGTTCTATTTTTGAAAATAAAACCAACCATTAAATCATAACAAATATAAGTAAAAATGTTGCGGTAATAAAAGTACTTTCCCTCCAAATATGCTTAAAGTCGGTTATTAAGAGCCTGTTTTCCCAATATGGGAAAAGCTGTTTAGATTTGGGAACCAGAACTTTGACCTAAAAATGCCCAGATTCCGCATAAACACTATATTTGCAGAAAAAACAATGGGAAGAAAAAGAAAAAAGCCATTTTACGAAAATATACTTATTCAGGATATTGGAGCGGAAGGAAAAGCACTCGCCAAAGTTGACGACATGGTAGTTTTTACCAAACTGGCTATCCCGGGAGACGTTGTTGATTTACAGGTCACAAAAAAAAGAAAAAACTACCAGGAAGCACGCATAACACAATTTCATGAATACTCAAAAGACAGGGTAGATGCATTTTGCGAACATTTTGCGACTTGCGGAGGATGCAAATGGCAGTTCTTGCCTTATGAAAAACAATTGTATTACAAAAAAAAACAGGTTGAAGACCAACTAAAAAGAATTGGCAGAATCGATCTTCCTGAAGTATCCCCGATTCTGGGTTCCGAAAAAAATACATTTTACCGCAATAAACTGGAATTCACTTTTTCGAACAAAAAATGGCTGACAGAAGAAGAAATTGAATCGGGTAAAGATTTTTCGGACTCTGATTCACTTGGTTTTCATGCACCCGGTATGTTTGATAAAGTTATCAATATAAATAAATGCTGGCTGCAGCCCGAGCCGTCAAATCCAATCAGAAACTTTATATACCGGTATGCAAAAGAAAACAATCTCGATTTTTTTGACATTCGTGAAAAGAAAGGATTTCTGCGGACATTAATTATCAGAACTTCCAGCACCGGCGAAACAATGGTAATTGTTTCGTTCTTTCATGAAGATAAAACAAAAAGAACGAACCTGCTCGATGCAATAAAAGATAAATTTCCTGATTTAACTTCTCTGATGTATGTCATTAATGAAAAAGGGAACGATACAATTACCGATCAACAAATTGAATTATATTATGGCCGCGATTACATTCTGGAAGAAATGGAAGGACTGCAATTTAAAATTGGTCCGAAAAGTTTTTATCAAACCAATTCGGAGCAAGCTTACGAACTTTATAAAATAACAAGAGAATTTGCAAATCTGAACGGTACTGAAACTGTTTATGATTTATATACAGGCACAGGTACCATTGCCAACTTTATTGCCAAAAGCGCAAAAAAAGTAGTTGGAATAGAATATATTCCTGAAGCCATTGAAGATGCAATAATAAATTCTGAAATAAACAATATAAAAAATACTCACTTTTATTCAGGCGACATGAAGGAAGTGCTCAACAGTGAGTTTATTAAACAAAACGGACAACCTGATATCGTCATTACAGATCCACCCCGTGCAGGAATGCACAAAGACGTAGTAGATACATTATTAAATATTTTACCAGATAAAATTGTTTATGTGAGTTGCAATCCGGCCACCCAGGCGCGTGATATTTCATTGCTTAATGAAAATTATAAAACCATAAAGGTGCAACCGGTCGACATGTTTCCGCACACCCATCATGTTGAAAATGTAGCGCTCCTCGAAAAGAGAAATAAGTGAGACTGAAAAAATATATATCCCCCCGTCCGAAACCATCATACAATAAGATTGTTATGTCAGGCAATAGTTGATTTACAATAAATTCTAAAACAGAGAAACAAATTGCCTTAAATTTAGTATATTGTTTACTCAAAAATCTTTAAATATCGGGAAAATGAAAAGGATTCTATTGCTATTAGCTTGCACCCTGCCTGTAATGCTGGGTGCGCAAACAAACAGTGTATTTTCAAAAAACGTAACTGTAAAGGTCGAAAAAACAGACATCAACACCGAGGGAAGTGATTTTGGCCCTGCCTTCGTTGAAGACCAGTTATGGTATTCTGCATTCAGCGAAGAGGAAATAGGTAAATTGCAGCAAGGCGATTCAGAAGATGTATATTATAACATCTATACCTCTCCTGTAGACGGAAAAGGAAATTTACTGAATGGAAGAGAAGTTATTTTAAGAAACATCAGTGCCGGATATCATGCGGGGCCGGTTTCCTATTGTCACGAAACAGGAGAGCTGTTTGTAACATTAAGTAACTACGAAAATCCGGAAATTAAAAATGTGGTTTTTCAGAAAGCCAACATTCCTTTAAAAATTATCATTCTGGAAAAATCCGAATCAGGTTGGAAGTATGTTTCTGATTTGCCATTTAACAGTTCCACCTACTCAGTAGGGCACCCTGCAATTTCAGCATCCGGCGACACACTGTTTTTTGCTTCAAATATTCCAGATAAAGGATACGGAGGCACTGATTTGTATATGACAGTCCGTGAAAACGGGAAATGGGGAGAAATGGTTAATTTGGGAGAAAAAATCAATACCAGCGCAGACGACATGTTTCCGTTCCTTTACAAAGGAACCAGGCTGATTTATGCATCGGCAGGAAAACCTTCGGGAAAAGGCGGACTGGATATTTTTTATGCTGACATAGCTGGAAACGGATTTGAAACACCCAACAACTTTACCGAGCTGAATTCAACAGAAGATGATTTTGGTTTGGTGATTCATTCAGATAATGAAGTTGGATATTACACCTCGCAAAAAAGTGGTGGCGAAGGAAGTGACGACATTTATAAAGTACTTTTTGAAGGGCAATTTGATTTGGAATTACTTGTACGCGATACCAAAAGCAGAGATCCGATGCCAAATGTACAGGTAAATTTCAGCGATGGAAAAACACTGCGTACCAACTCCAGCGGTATCATTACCCGCGATCTTGAAAAAAACACAGACTATACGGCAACCACAGAACTTGATGGATATATGAATGATTCAAGATCGTTTACAACCGAAGGCCAATCATACGGTACGATGCAAATAGTATTGAATGTTGAAAAAGTGGAAGTAGGTCAGAAATTTGTAATGGAAAACATTTATTACGATTTTGACAAATGGGATATTTTGCCTGAATCGGAAGTTGAGCTGGATAAACTGGTCAAAATAATGAAAGACAACCCGGACTGGGAAGTTGAACTGGGTTCTCATACCGACAGCCGCGGCAGCGATGACTACAACGAAGACTTGAGTCAAAAACGTTCGGAATCTGCAGTAAACTACATTGTATCAAAAGGAATTTCAAGAGACAGGATTACGGCAAAAGGTTACGGAGAAACCCAATTGGTGAATGAATGTGACGATGGCGTGGAATGTACCGAGGAACAACACAGGAAAAACCGCCGGACAGAATTTAAAATCCTCAGAATGGATTAACCGGATAGAAAATTTAATAATAAGAAGCTGCTCAAAACGGGCAGCTTTTTTATTGCTCATTTTTATGCCAATAAAAACGGCGCTGCCGAAGGCAACACCGTTTTATTATAATATTTCACTAAAAATCTATCCCAAATATGTTTTAAGCAACTTGCTTCTTGAAGTATGACGCAACCTGCGAATGGCTTTTTCTTTGATCTGACGGACCCTTTCACGAGTAAGTCCAAACCGTTCGCCAATTTCTTCAAGCGTCATTTCCTGGCATCCGATTCCGAAGAAGAGCCGGATAATATCCGCTTCTCTTTCGGTAAGTGTTGCCAGTGCGCGATGAATTTCACGGGCCAGTGATTCCTGAATTAGTGTGCGGTCGGCATTTGGTGAATCATTGTTAACCAAAACATCGAGCAAACTGTTATCTTCCCCGTCAACAAACGGCGCATCAACCGAAACATGCCTTCCTGAAACGCGAAGTGTGTCCGACACCTTATCGGCAGGCAATTCCAGTGAATCGGCCAGTTCCTCGGGCGAAGGTTTCCGTTCATGTTCCTGTTCAAATTTTGAATATGCTTTATTAATTTTATTCAGAGAACCTACCTGGTTCAGCGGGAGCCTGACAATACGTGATTGTTCGGCCAACGCCTGCAGAATAGACTGTCTGATCCACCAAACTGCATAAGAAATAAACTTAAATCCGCGGGTTTCGTCAAATTTTTCAGCGGCTTTTATCAATCCAAGGTTCCCTTCGTTAATCAGATCGGGCAAACTAAGCCCCTGATTCTGATACTGCTTGGCAACTGAAACCACAAAACGCAGATTTGCTCTTGTTAACTTTTCCAAAGCAGCCTGATCACCCTTCTTAATCCGCTGGGCTAATTCTACTTCTTCCTCTACAGTAATTAATTCTTCCTTACCAATTTCCTGCAGGTATTTATCCAGCGAAGCGCTTTCGCGATTGGTAATAGACTTTGTGATCTTTAGCTGTCTCATAAACTCTCCTTAAAAAAACGTGCAAATATAGAACATTAATAAATAGCGATCAAGGAGAAAGCTTTCTAAAAAAATTTATTAATAGTTTGTTAAAGGTATATTGTTGAATATATCATTAATCAACACCAAAAACAAAATAAGCCAGTTCCCCATTTGGGTAAATACCTTCTACTAAAATTCCTCCCCTCGCATTTCCTATCTCTCGTTTAAAATCATTTACCTCAAAAATGGGCTTTTTGTTCACATGGGTTATAATAAACCCTTCTTCAAGCCCGGCATCCTTGAGTTTTCCACTATTAAGTTTTGTTATTTTAATTCCGTTCTCTATGTCCAAATTTCTCATTTCGTCGAGGCTAACGGTTTCAAACATAGCCCCCAAAACTGTAACATTATCGCGTACAATTTGCGTATCACCGTGTCTATTACGTAAGGTTACATTAAATTGTTTCCTGTCTCCGTTTCTTTTGACAACAATTTTTACATCGTCACCCGGGCGATACTGGCTGACTTTTTCCTGCAATTCTGCTGAAGAATTTACGCGCTGGCCTTCTACGCTAATGATAACATCACCCTGTTTAATACCGGCCTCGCGTGCGGCTCCATTTTCGGTAACACCACCCACATACACACCTTCTACAGCATCGAGACCGTATTCTTCGGCAACGGCTGCTGTAACATCTCCAATATTTACGCCAAGCAGCGCACGCTGTACTTCTCCGAATTCTTTCAGGTCTTCCACTACTTTACCAACTATTGAAATTGGAACAGCAAATGAATACCCTGCATAAGATCCGGTTCGCGATGCAATGGCTGTATTAATCCCCACAAGATCTCCCTGTTGATTTACCAGGGCACCCCCACTATTTCCGGGATTTACAGCAGCATCTGTTTGAATAAATGATTCGATGGAATATTGGTCTTCGTTGATGCCAAGATTACGTGCCCTGGCACTCACAATGCCTGCTGTTACAGTTGACGTGAGATTAAACGGATTACCAACTGCCAACACCCATTCTCCCAATTTTAATTCGTCAGAATCACCATAAGTCAGGTATGGTAAATCATCGGTTTCAATTTTTAAAAGGGCAATATCGGTAGATGGATCTGTTCCAATTAAACGTGCTTCAAACTCGCGTTTGTCGTTTAAAATTACCTTTATTTTCTGAGCTCTTTCAATAACATGGTTGTTGGTAACAATATAACCGTCGTCTGAAATGATTACTCCTGAACCATAACCTGTTGCAAGTTGTGGTTCCTGGTTGCGACGCAGTCCAAAAAATTCGTCGAAAAACGGATTGCCGCTCGACCATCCTCCACCCCGCATCGATTGCGTAGCAATATGGACAACGGTATGAACCGATTTTTCTGCTGCAAATGTAAGATCAGGCATATTTGCTTCGCCACCAGCAAAAAGATTTGCATATTTAACGGGGTGTTCCTCTTTGATAGTTACCACCTCGGTTTTGTCGAAAAACGAACTGTATAACCAAACTGCCAAAAATGCACTTGCGGCAACTAACAAAAATGAAAATGCATATTTTCCGGTATTTTTCATAGCTATTAACTTTAATTCAATACTCTTGATAATTGTGCACATTAGAACACAAATATGCTGCCAGTGTTTTTCCCTGACCTCTTCTTATTTTCTCATTTTGCATAATTTAACAATCGATTCTGCTTTTTGTTAAAAAGTAAAAACTCCAATAAAAAGACTGTGCTAATTTGTCAGCCATACAATTTATTTTATCCTTTTTTCAGGTACAATAAACCATTTGCTGTCGAGTTCAGCAGGTTTATAATCCCGGATATGTTTGATTGCTTCTTCCGAATTTTTGGCCGGATAGTAAAGTTCCCTGTATATTTCTTTGGCAAACAATTCAGTAAAAGAAACCTCAAATTGTTTAAAAAGGTATTTGAAAAAATCATTTGTATTAATGAAAACAACCGGTTTTGTATGGTAAGAAAGTTGCCGAAGGGTTAAAACCTCCAGAATTTCTTCAAGTGTACCAAACCCACCGGGCAACGCAATAAATGCATCGGACATTTCACGCATTTTGAATTTCCGCTCCTGCATATCGCGGGTAATAATTACCTCGTGTGCATTTATTGAAGCCAGGGAACGCTCAATCAATCGTTCCGGCAAAATACCGATTGTTTTTGCTCCTTTCTTTGCAGCCGAAATAGTAACCGCTTCCATCAATCCTACGTTTGCTCCACCATTAATTAAAGTATGCCCGTGCTCTCCAATTAATTGCCCCAGCCTTTCAGCTTCTTCAAAATACAGCGGATTGATAGCATTGCTCGATGATGAAAACACGCAAATATTCATGACTCTTTTTGAGAACAAAAGTTATTTTTACAAATTTTAGACATCAATATTGGCATAAGTTGCATGTTCTTCGATAAACTGCCGGCGTGGCGGAACATCGTCTCCCATTAACATAGAGAAAATATGATCGGCTTCGGCGGCATTTTCAATAGTAACCTGCTGCAGTGTCCGGTTTTCAGGATTCATAGTGGTTTCCCAAAGCTGTTCTGCATTCATCTCACCCAAACCTTTGTAACGCTGCTGATAAATATTACTTTCAACTCCCCCGGCCCACTCATCGATAACCTGCCGCCGCTGTTGTTCGGTCCATGCATAAGTTTCTTTTTTACCTTTTCGCAGCAGGTAAAGCGGTGGTGTGGCAATGTATAAATATCCGCGTTTTATCAATTCATTCATATACCTGAAAAAGAAAGTCATAATCAGTGTTGCAATGTGGCTTCCATCCACATCGGCATCGGTCATGATTACTATTTTGTGGTAACGCAGTTTTTCCAGGTTCAGCTCTTTCGAATCTTCTTCGGTTCCGATTGAAACACCCAGCGCAGTAAAAATATTTTTGATTTCGTCGTTTTCAAAAATTTTATGCAGCATAGCCTTCTCCACATTGAGGATTTTTCCCCTTAGCGGAAGGATAGCCTGAAATTTACGGTCGCGTCCTTGTTTGGCGGTTCCACCCGCCGAGTCGCCCTCAACAAGAAAAACTTCGCTCAAGGTCGGATCTTTTTCAGAGCAGTCGCTCAGTTTTCCGGGCAATCCGCCACCAGTAAGTGCGCTTTTGCGCTGCACCATTTCACGGGCTTTCCGGGCAGCATGCCTGGCCTGCGCAGCCAAAACCACTTTGTTAACAATTGTTTTGGCTGACTTTGGATTTTCTTCAAGGTAATGAGCGAGCGCTTCGCTCACCGCCTGATCAACTGCAAGGCTAACTTCTGAGTTACCCAACTTAGTTTTTGTCTGGCCTTCGAATTGTGGCTCGGCAACTTTAACAGAAATAACCGTAGTCAATCCTTCACGAAAATCATCGCCACTGATATCGAATTTCAACTTAGTCAGCAATCCCGACTGGTCGGCATAATTTTTCAATGTACGGGTCAACCCCCGTCTGAAGCCGGTGAGGTGGGTACCTCCTTCAATTGTATTGATATTATTCACGTATGAATGAATATTTTCGGAGAAGGTGTTATTGTATTGCATGGCAATTTCAACCGGAATGTTATTCTTTTCGGTTGTAATATGAATTACTTCCGGGGTAAGTTTAACGCGTGTATCATCCAGGTATTCAACAAATTCTTTCAGGCCTTCTTCTGAATAATATTCATTGGTTTTGTAATTGCCTTCTTCGTCTTTCTGACGTTCGTCGGTAATTGTAAGACGAATACCTGCGTTCAAAAATGCCAGTTCACGCAAACGCGCTGCAAGAATTTCATATTTGTAGACAATCGTATGAAAAATACTTTCATCGGGTTTAAAAGTTATAATTGTTCCTGTAAGATCGGATTCACCCGCCACCTTTACTTCTTCTTTGGGTTTTCCTATGGAATATTCCTGCACCCACACTTTTCCATCGCGATGAATTTCAGCTTTTAAATAAGATGAAAGCGCATTCACACACGAAACACCAACACCGTGCAAACCACCTGAAACCTTGTAAGAGTCTTTATCGAATTTACCACCGGCATGCAAAACGGTCATTACAACCTCGAGTGCCGATTTATTGCTTTTAGTATGTTTTTCTGTGGGAATACCGCGTCCATCATCCTTAACACTAACTGAGTTATCTTCATGAATAACCACATCAATGTTGCTACAATAACCGGCAAGCGCTTCATCAATGGAATTATCAATCACCTCATACACCAAATGGTGCAATCCTTTTTCATTGGTATCGCCAATATACATCGACGGACGCTTCCTGACGGCTTCCAGCCCTTCAAGTACCTGAATGCTTTCGGCTGAATACAATTTGTTTTCTTCGATGGGGATTATTTCTTTCTTTAATTCGCTCATTCTGCTATATTAATTTGTTTTGTTCTTATTTATTATTGACACAAAAAATTCACGCTGACACAAAATGCGCCAGCATGCTGTTATTCAAACATTTAAAAAATTAATTTTTAGACAACTAAACTATGCCGCAAATATAACAAAATTAACGGAGAATCCGGGGCTTTTCAGGCGATTAAAAGTCATATTTTTCAACAAGTTATCAACCTGAAAATGAGCACAAAAAGTCCGATGTTGAAAGCAGGATAAAAAGTAGTTTTTACTACCTGCTCCACAATTGGCAAAATTGCATTAAAATGCATAACTCACACCACCCAGAACATTGAAACTTTGCACGGGGTAACCGAGCCAGCGCTGATAGTTCTGAAATCCAAAATTGCTAAGCTGTGCAAATGCAGAAAATTGTTCGGTAAATTTATAATTTGCATTAAAATTCAGGTCGAAAACCACGGGGAGGTTGTATGAATGCATCTGCAAATCTGCCACATCAAGCACATCGTTACCTGTAAACGGGCCCGGATTAAAACCATAAGTTTCGAGTAAAAGCGCATTTCTCTGGCCCGTAAAAAACAGGTCGGTTGAAACATCCAACTGTTCTGAAATTTGATAGTTAATAGAAAATTTGGCATCCCAGTCGGGCATATTCCAGGCTTCTTCCTGGTTTTCCATTTTATACACGTAGTAATTCCCCGATATCAGCAGGTTAATTTTTTCGTAGGCTGCATGAAAAATTTCCACATTAAATTTCAATAAATCGAGATCATCGTAAATTACTCCAAAATCATTGTCGGCAACTGACGGGGAAGGACCAGTACCTGAAACAGGATAAACATATTTAAAAAGATAATATAGCGGCTTATCTTTTATAATGGAATAATCTGCTGAAATTTTGAAGTTGGTTTTGGGGGCAAATTTCCCATCGAAACCTCCGTAAAAATGAAACTTCTCAAAGGTATTTCTTACATCGTGATACGGATCGACAAACGGATTTTCGTAGGCAATTTTTGAGTAATGATTGTTCACATAATTCCCGTCGACACCTGCAAAAATATTAATGATTTCTTTAACCGGAGCAAAGTTTACCCGAACGTTTGGAGCCAGTTTTGCTTTTGCATCCGAATCATCGTCGAGTACAAACCAACTTTTAAACCCAATTTTAATATTGGCCACTTCGCCGCCAATCTGGTAGGCAGGCTGGGCTGTTAGCCAAATTTGCTGGCTTTTACCGATTTCGGCAAGTGCCTGGTTGAATACCTCATCGGCACGCACAAAAGTAGCACCTGCCTCTAAAAATCCTGCTCCGTTGTAAAACGGTTTTCTCACATCTGCCATGAATTCGCCAAAATGCTCACGCTGGCCGGTTTTGGTGCCGAAATAATGATAAAGGAAATCAAAATCGAACGCAAAATCGCTGCTTCGTGCAGTGCTGTTATCGAGGTTAATATTGAAAGCTCCTTTGGTAAAAGTTTGTCTTTCACCAAAATAATTCACCTGCTGATCTTCCTCTTTCAAAACTTCAGGAACGGCCTGAATTGGGTAACCGTAATAATTGAAGCCCTGATGATCGACTCCCAGATTCACTGACAAAACTGAATTCCGGGCCATGTGCTTGACAAACAATTCCGCTTCATTTTCAGAAAAAGGAGCATCCACTTTATCGCCGCCTTCAAGTTTAATATCTCCGTGCGACGACAGATGACGCCCGTGCAAACCAAACAGTGTGCTCCGGCTGTTCTGGTTGTTAAAAAACACCTCGGCATAAGGCCGGCTGTAATTCCCGACTCCGGCTCTAACGAGACCAAAACCGGTGTCATCGCCAGGCTCCGATGTGAACGTTGCAGCTTTTAGTGTATTCACCGAAAAAGTGCTGAAAATGGGCTGGCTGAAAATACTGTAATTAAAGCTGGGTTTTTCATGATCGGCATCTTCAATGGTTGGCATATCGCTGATTTTATTGGCATCTGAAAGGGAAGGATTGTATGCTTTTACCACCTCCACTTCCTGGGTAAGCGTTGTATCGCTCTGGGCGTTTACCAACAGTGCAGAAGCGACTAAAAATAAAAACAGGATGTATTTTAATTTATTTCTGAACATATTCATGAAATTTTAATTGTCTTTGATTTCTAACTGAAACGAACTGTCTTTGGCTTTTTGCTGGTCCATTTCCTCGCGTGCTTCAATGGCAGCCATTTTTTCGCGT
>Ga0102941_1000928_pt1 | contig 13856 bp, 13 predicted proteins | sample SalPonR2_C_D2_MG_FD_79281 | JGI IMG/M metagenome (GOLD analysis project Ga0102941, IMG submission 79281) | Salt pond soil microbial communities from South San Francisco under conditions of wetland restoration - Salt Pond MetaG R2_C_D2_MG | ecosystem: Environmental > Aquatic > Marine > Intertidal... | reverse complement strand
GGCGTTGCGCTCGTCGCCCCAGGCGACCATGGCGGAGATACGCCGCCGCTTCCAGCGGCTGGACAGCCGCCTGGCCCGCATGGAGCGCTACGTCACGTCGCCGCGCTTCGATCTGGACCGGGAATTCCGGGAGCTGGAGGCACGCCGGGGACCGGGAGGTATTGACCGATGAGTTCTGCCCATATCTTCGTCATCGCCCTGGTCGCGATCGTGTTGCTGGCGGGCATCGCCAAGGAGTACCTGCGCCACCACCGGCGGGAGGCAGAGCCGAAACGGGACGAGGAATGGGAGGCCACGCTGGCCCGGCTCCGGGAACTGGAGGAGCGTGTGCGGGTGCTGGAGCGCATCGTCACCGATCCCCAGGAAGGCCTCCGCCGCGAGATAAACCGGCTCTGAGGGGATGAGCGGGGAGCCGTCCCACAGCCAGGCCGGCGGCGCGCAGGACGCGCCCCTGACGGTGGCCGGCGAGCTGGCTGCCCTGCCCGGAGACGCATCCCTGCTGGTGATCGGGGCCGACGCGCCGGCCGGCCGCGACTGCGACCGCCTGACTGCCGACGCCACTGTCGCCGACCTGGACGGCCTGGGCATCTACGACCTGGGCCTCGTGCTCGATCTCGCCGCCGCGGACGAGTCGCTGCTGGGGCGCCTGCGCGATCTGCATACCCGGCGACTGCTGGTAGCCGGCGAGGCCGCCCGCCGCTTCGAGTCCCGGCAGATGCTCGCCCTGGGCTTCGAACACCACCCGAGCCCGGATGCGGACGCCGGTGCGTATCTCTACGACCGCGACAGCTTCAACCGGGAGCGGGAGTGGAACTCGCCCGAGAACTGGGCCAATCCCGAGAACTTCGACAAGTACCGCTGGTGAGCCGGCCGCGGCGTCCCGCCGCCACGGCCCGCCCGATCAGCGGCTCTGGCTGCTCTAGTCGCTCTGACCCTTGTAGGCGCGGACCTGCTCGTTGAAGCGGGCGCCGATGAGGTGCATCTGATCCACCGCGGCATCGTGGCGCTTGGTGAACATCGCCTCCCGCTTGGCGGCGACTTCCTCGTCTACGTCGCCCGCCTCCGCGGCTGCGGCGACATGCTCTTCCTTGAGGCAGGCGAGGTAGGCTTCCATATCCGCAATGTAGGCCTTGACGGCTTTCTGCGCGTCGACCATCTCTTCCTGCGTGGCCGTCGTGCCGTCCGGCATCTCCACGTTCTGTTCGGGGTACACGCATTCTGCCTGCGCGGCGGCAGCGAAGCCCGCGAGACCGAGAACGACGGCGAGTCTGAAGCTTTTCATGATGAGCCTGATCCTCCGGATTGACAGTCTTTCGTTGCGACGCGGCGGCGGTCGGAGGGCGCCGCGGACGAGGCCGTCATTTAATCATCAATGCCCCGTCGGCGTGAAGTCGGGTCCCAACTCTCTGATATAACGGGAAATTACAGGTTTCAGGCGAACAGTGCCCGATGGGTGTCCGTGCCGTCCTGCTGCGCGATCAGCAGCGCCAGGTAGTCGTCGGCGCTCATCGGCTCGCCGAACAGCAGGCCCTGCACGTAGGTGCAGTCCAGTGTCTGCAGGAACGCGAGTTGCTCCTCGGTCTCCACTCCCTCGGCCACCACGTCCATTTTCAGGCTGCGGCCCATCTCGATGATCGTCGCCACGATCGTGGCGTCGTCGGGGTCCACGGCGGCATCGCGCACGAAGGACTTGTCGATCTTCAGCGTGCTGATGGGGAACTGCTGCAGCGCGCTCAGCGACGAGTAGCCGGTGCCGAAGTCGTCGATGGCCAGATGCAGGCCCATGGCGTAGAGGTCGTCCAGCATGCGGATCGTGCGCTGCGTGTCTTCCATCAGCGTGGTCTCGGTGATCTCGAGCTCCAGGCAGGTGGGAGAGACGCCGTGGCGACGCACGATCTGATCGACGCGCTGCAGGAAATTGGCCTGACGCAGCTGCTTCAGCGAGAGGTTGACCGCCACCCGTCCGGGCAGCGGCAGCGTTTGCTGCCAGCGGCGATAATCCGAGCAGACCCGTTCCAGCACCCACTCCCCGAGTTCCACGATCAGGTTGCTCTCCTCCGCGAGCGGGATGAACTCGGAGGGCAGGATCAGGCCCCGGTCCGGCAGCTCCCAGCGCACCAGCGCCTCCGCGCCGATGATGCTGCCGTCGCGCAGGTTGTACTTCGGCTGATATTGCAGCAGCAGTTCGTCGCGCTCGTAGGCGCGGCGCAGACGGCTTTTCAGCATCAGCCGCTCCACCGCGGCCTCGTTCATCTCGGGCCGATAGAAGCGGTGGCTGTTACCGCCTGCCTTCTTCGCGTGGTACAGCGCCGCGTCCGCGTTGCGGATGAGATCGATGACGTTGCCCGCGTCCTCCGGGTAGAAGGCGACGCCGATGCTCGCCGTCATGAAGACTTCGTTGGACTGCACGTGGAAGGGCTCCGCGAGTGCGGCGAGCAGGCGGCCGGCCACCTCCGATACCTCGCCTTCGGCGTGCTCCTCATCCCGTATGTGCTCCAGGACGACGGCGAACTCGTCTCCCGCGAGCCGTCCGATCACGGTCTTCTCCGGCAGCTCGCGGATCAGCCTCTCGGTCATCGTCTCCAGCGTGGTATCCCCGGCCAGGTGGCCGAAGGTGTCGTTGATGTCCTTGAAGTGGTCGGCGTCGATGTAGAGCAGCGCCAGGCAGCGACGCTCGCGGCGCGCCCTGGCGATGGCCCGCTGCAGCAGGTGCTGGAACTGCATGCGGTTCGGTACCTTGGTGAGGGCGTCGATCCGGGCGAGATAACGGATGCGCTGCTCCGCACGCTTGCGCTCGGTGATGTTCTGTACGGCGAAGATGCGCCCGTCGGCTCCGCCGTCGTCGCCGCGCAGCGCCGAGCCGGTCCAGGAAACCGGCACGTGCTGCCCGCCGCGCGTGACGAACACCGACTCGCTCGGTGCGCCGCCTTCCGGTTCGGAGCGGAATTTGCGCCGGTACTCCGATGCCACCAGGTCGGTGACGGGCAGACCCACGAGTTCCTCCGAGCGGTAGCCGAGCAGCCGGCCGATGGCCGTGTTCACCCGGGCGATCCGCCCGTCGGGGCCGCAGACGATCACACCGTCGCTCATGCTGTTCAGGATGCGGTCCAGATAGTCGCGGGAGATGGTGGTGTCGCGCAGCGTCTCGCGCATCTCGTTGAATGCCGTGGCGAGGTCGCCGAGTTCGTCGGTCCGCGCCACCGCCATCCGCTCGCCGTAGTGGCCGCCGCTGACGTCCCGGGCCTGGCGGATCAGTTCCTGGATCGGCAGGACGAGCCGCCGCGCCGTGAACCACGCGAGCGCGGCGCATGCCAGCAGTATCAGCAGTGTGAATACGAGCAGCCGGACGAAGGCGCGGTTGCGATGTTCCCGGGTGACCGAATCCAGCCGTTGGCGGAATCCCGCGATCCCCTGGACCACCTCCGTCTGGGCGAACTCTGCCTGCAGCTCGCCGATGGTCTCGCCGCCCGCGCGGATGGGCCGCACGGCAACGACGGTGTCTTCTCCCCAGTAGGGCGCGCCCAGCGCCAGCACGGCGGCATCCGGCGCGATGGGTGCGCCGGCGCCGAGAACCGGCCGGTTCTCGGCGTCGATGATCGCGAGGCCCCGCAGCATGCCCAGATCCGCCAGCGCTTCGTCGAGCACCGCCTGCACGGTGTCTTCGTCGCCGCCGGCGAGCGGCGCGTCCACTTCGCGCTCCAGCGCCGCGACGGACTCGAGCACACGGGCCTCGAACTGGCGGGTCAGCAGCTCCTCTTTCTGCGCGACGCCTGCCTCGCTGAGTTCGCCGGCAAGGTGCGCGTAGTTGATCACGAGCAGCCCGGCCACCGTGCACACGATGGCCACCGACAGCGCGATCGCCGTCGTCAGATATTTCGGCAGCAGTTTCCGCCACATAGCGGAGCCGGTGGCCGTCAGGCCGACCCGGACCTCGCGGTCCTGCGCGCCGCGGTATCCCCGCGATGACCCGTGACGGGCTCCAGCATGGCCACTCCTCCGGTTTTGCTTATTCTTCTTCTTGGGGAAGTCGTTCGCTCTCCCTCGCGTCCAGAGTCTACCCCAGCCGGGGCGCGAGCGGCGAGTGCCGTGAAATGCCGCCGGGCCGGCGTCCGCAACCGTCGTCAGTCCGGTGCAGCCGGCCTGCCGCGTGTAGAATGACCCGATCCGCGACGAGGTTGCGTGGCAGGAGCGGCCTGGACGGACTGGGGATGGACAAGAAGTGCGCACTGATCGTTGACGACTCGCGCTCGGCGCGGGTGGTGCTGCGTCGTCTGCTCGAGCGCCACGAGCTCGAGGTGGCCACGGCCGAATCGGCCGAACAGGCGCTGGAATATCTCGCCGACCATCGCCCCGACGTGATCTTCATGGATCACATGATGCCGGGCATGGACGGCTTCGAGGCGGTGCGGGCCATCAAGGACAACCCCGACACCGCCACCATCCCCATCATGATGTACACCTCCCAGGAGGGGGAACTGTACGTGGGCCAGGCGCGCGCCCTCGGCGCGGTGGGTGTGCTGCCGAAACAGGTGGCGCCGGTCGAGGTCTCGAAGGTGCTCGAGTCGCTGCGCCTCATCGAATCCAGCGCGGAGGCGGCGCCCGACGGCGGCCAGGCGGGCATCGCCCGGTCCAGCGGCGACACCGCGGCCGATCTGCAGGCGCTCTCCGGACTGGACGTCGGCCTGCGGGAGATGATCCAGGACCTGTTCGAGCAGCAGCGTTCCATCATTCGCCGCGATCTCATCGACAGCTATGAATCCATCGCCGCGCGCGTGGCCGACGAGATCGGCAACCGCCGCGACCCCGATGCCGACGAGGCGCCCGCGTCCGGCGGCGCGCTGCCCCGGGTGGCGCTGGCGGCGGTCGCCGTGCTGACCGTGGCGGCGCTCGCTTTCGGCTGGCTCTACATCAAGGCCGAGCGCCAGTGGCAGGCGGAGCGCGTCCGCTCCGAACAGCTGCTGGAGCAGCTGCGCAACCGCCAGGCGCTCATGGCCGACGGCACCGTCACCATCGAGGAACGCATGAGCCAGACCCGTGCCGGCTACGCCAGCGCGCTCGACCAGGCGCTGGAAGCGGTGCAGTGGGCGGTGAACCAGAACGGCCGCTACGCCTGGGCGGAACTCGCCTTCGGCGAAGAGCAGCGGCTCGTGCTGGAGGAACTGCTGGATCGGCTGGACGCCATGGGGTTCGTCGGCCGGGTCCGCGTGGTCTCCCACGTGGGCGACTTCTGCCTGCAGGAGACCGGCGGCGACGACTACGAGGTGGCGCCGGCCGATGTCCCGCTGACCGGCTGCGACCGGCTGGGCCTGTCGGCCGAGGAGGCCGTCACCCGCGGTCTGCGCCAGTCGGTGGCTTTCGCCAACTTCCTCGGCACCGTCGACACCCGCTACGACGGCCGCATCCGGGTCGAGACAGGCACCGCCGGCAACACCGAGCCGGTGCTGGCCTACCCGCCGGTGACCGACGCGCTGCGTGCGGGAGAGTGGAATCGGGTGGCTGCGGTGAATAACCGCATCCGGGTGGAGATCCTGCCGGACTGACCGGCGCTCGCTCAGCCGGTGCCGGTCAGGGCCTCGTCGTCCTGCTGAGCCCGCTTCTCGACGAAGGTCTCGGGCTCCCGGGGGCCGGTCGTGCGGATGGCTCCGTCCACCACCGCCCCCTCGGCGACGGCGATCGCCTCGCCGGTGACCGTACCCTTGATTCTGGCGCTGGGCGCGATCTCGAGCCTGCCGCGGGCGATCACCTCCCCCTCGATCTGTCCGGCCAGCACGACGTTGCGGGCCTGCAGCACGCCGATCCATCGTCCGCCCGGCGCCACGGTGACCGTGCCTTCCAGATGGCAGTCGCCTTCCACTTCGCCGCAGATCACGAAGTCGCCCTTGCCGGAGAGCTCGCCCTGCACGCGGCAGCCCTCGCCGATCAGCGTGGCCGGGCCGCTGCTGCGGTCGAGTAGCCGGCGGAATTTCCTGTCGCTCATGTCGTCGTCCCGGGGTGAGGATTCGGGATTATGTTAGAGCTTCCCGTCCGCTGAATTCGTGACACAGTTGGCAATTGGCCCCGAAAGAGCGGGCGCTATTCCACGTAGCCCCGTTCCAGAGTCTCGATCTCGGTGACGATGCCGTCCTCGAAGCGGACCCGCCGCATGAACTTGTTCGGGCCGAAGTTCCAGGTGAGCTGCCGTATTTCGACCTCCACCCAGGGCGGCGTTCCCCAGCCGTAGATGTGCCGCCGGATCACGCCCGAATCCGGCGCGCGCGTGGTCTTGCCGATGAAGACGTTGCGGCGCAGGACGGTGCGTACCTGCTCGTGATCGGGCTCTCCGCAGAGGTCGAGCACCTTCGTGATGTGCATGCCCTCGCTCACCAGCTTGTTGCCGCAGCGAAAGGCGTGCGCCTCGGGCGCCAGCGCCAGGACGAGCAGCAGGCACAGTGCGGCCGCCGCGCGGTTGAGCCCGCCGGTCGCGTGCAGCGATTTTCTGCCTGTGACCCGCATGGTTACCAGTGTAGCGCGGCGTGCGGGGGTCTTGCAGCGGCGGCGCGGGACCGGTATCCCTGCCTCGGCACACCGACGGGGACGCGCATGGAAACCGACCGACCGGACGAACTGGAGGCGCTGCTGCTGCAATGCTGGGGTTACCTGGAGGAGGGGGCGGGCACCGCCCGCAGTCCCTTCCATACGGCGGTGCTGGGCACCGTCGAGGACGGCGAGCCGCGGCTGCGCACCGTGGTGCTGCGGGCCGCCGACCGGGAAGCCGGCCGGGTGCTGTGTCACACCGATTTGCGTTCGGCGAAGGTCCGGCAGATCCGGGACGATGCGCCGGTGAGCTGGCTGCTGTACGACCCGGGCCGCAAGGTGCAGCTGCGCCTCGAGGGACGGGCGAGGGTACATGCCGACGATGCCCTGGCGGACGAGCGCTGGCGGGCCAGCGCCGCGGGTTCCCGCCGCTGCTATCTGGTGCAGCCGGGACCCGGTGACGTGCTGGAGAGTGCCGGCTCCACCCTGCCGCAAGGGCTGCGCGGGCGGCGGCCGGAGCCGGGGGAGACGGAGCCGGGCCGCGGCAACTTCGCCGTCGTGGCAGCGGGCATAGACCTCATCGACTGGCTGCATCTCACCGCAGACGGGCACCGGCGCGCCCGCTTCCGACACTTGAGCCATGCCGGTAACGGCAGCCACGGTCGTGGCGCTGACCGCGGCCATGGCGGTGGCCATGACTGTGGCCATGACTGTGGCCAGGGCTGGGCGGGAGACTGGATCGCGCCTTGAGAGGGCCGCGGCCGTTTCACGGCTGGCGGCGCGTCGCGCTGTCGGTTTAGACTCTCCCGCTTGTCGCGGCATGCCGCAGCGGTCCGGTGTCCCGGACGGCGCGTCCGTCAACGGGCGGCCGGGTTGCTGCTGGGGCTCGAGGGGGCTCGGTGGATCGAAAACTCGATAAACGGCTGGAACGCCTTGCCGCTTCCAGCACGGCGGGTCTGCTGCGCGGCGGCCGCAAGGGCGTTGAGAAGGAGTCGCTGCGCGTCACGCCCGAAGGCTACATGTCGCCGCTGCCTCATCCGCGCGGTCTGGGCTCCGCGCTCACGAATCGCTACATCACCACGGACTTCTCCGAGGCGCTGATCGAGTTCGTCACGCCCGCCTTCCCCGCCCTGTGGGAGACCGTCCAGTTTCTGTGTGACGTCCATCAGTTCGCCTATCGGCAGCTCGGCGACGAGCTGCTGTGGGTCACGTCCATGCCCTGCCGGGTGGGCGACGAGCAGAGCATTCCGCTGGCCGACTACGGCCCCTCGAACGTCGGCCAGATGAAGAAGGTCTACCGGCGGGGGCTGGGGTATCGCTACGGCCGGGTCATGCAGACGATCTCGGGAGTGCATTTCAACTACTCGCTGCCGGAGCATTTCTGGCACGAGTACCAGGAGCACGAGGGCGACGCCGACTCGGCGGATGCATTCCGGTCCGCGCATTACTTCGGATTGCTGCGCAACTTCCGCCGCGAGGGCTGGCTGCTCCTGTACCTGTTCGGTGCCTCGCCGGCCATGTGCAAGTCGTTCCTGGCCGACGACTACCCGACCATCCCGGAGTTCGACGCGGAGACCCTGTTCGAGCCCTATGCCACGTCGCTGCGTATGAGCGACTTCGGCTACAGCAATCGCACCCAGGCGAAGCTGAATATCTCGCTGAACGACCTGCCGGGTTACGTCGCCGATCTGGACGCCGCCATCAATACGCCGGAGCCGGACTACGAGCGCATCGGCCTGCTGGTGGACGGCGTGCACCGGCAGTTGAACGCGAACATCCTGCAGATCGAGAACGAGTACTACAGCTCGATCCGGCCGAAGCGCACGGCCCGCTCCGGCGAGCGGCCAACGGCGGCGCTGCTGCGCGGTGGCGTGGAGTACGTGGAAGTGCGCGCCCTGGACCTGAACCCCTTCGATCCGGTCGGCGTCAATCAGAACGAACTGCGATTCGTCGAGTGCTTCCTGATCTACTGTCTGCTGAAGGACAGCCCGCTCCTGGACGACGAGGCGCTGGCCGAGGCCGGTGCCAATCAGACCGCCACCGCCCACTCGGGCCGTGACCCGGGCCTGTATCTCAAGCGCGACGGCCGCGGTGTCCTGCTGGCCGACTGGGCCGCCGATATCCTCGCCGACATGGCGCCGGTGGCGGAGATCCTCGACCGCGGCCTCGACGGCGCCCCCTACGGCGATACGCTCGCCCAGCAGCGGGAACTGGTCGACGACCCCGACCGCACGCCCTCGGCCCGCCTGCTGGCCGAGCTGGCGGAGAACGGTGCCAGCTTTTTCGAGTTCGCGCTGGAGGCGGCGCGCAGCCACAAGTCGTATTTCCGCACGCTGAAGCCGGTGAACGAGCGCCGCCAGGCGGAGTTCGAGGAAGAGGCGCGGCGCTCCCGCGAGCGCCAGCGGGAGCTGGAGGCGTCCGAGTCCATCAGCTTCGAGGAGCACGTCGCCCGCTACTACGCGAGCGCCGGGGTCTAGGCAGGATTCGGACGGTCAGGATTCGCCGGCGAACACGGCCGTGGTCACGCGCCCCTGCCGGTCGATGCCGCCCCGGTACATCCCCGGGCAGTTCTGCTCGAACACGGGCAGGCCCGTCCCGTCGAGGGCAATGAGCCCGCCGCTGCCGCCCAGCGAGCGCAGCTTCTCGCCCACCACCCGCCGGGCCGCCGCGGTCAGGTCGGCGCCGCCGTAGCGGATCATCGCGGCCACGTCGTGTGCCGCCGCCGTGCGCAGGAAGTACTCACCGTCGCCGGTGGTCGACACGGCGCAGACGCCGTTCTCCGCCCAGGTGCCCGCGCCGATCACCGGCGTGTCGCCGACCCGGCCCCAGCGCTTGTTGGTGAGGCCGCCCGTGGACGTGGCCGCCGCCAGGTTGCCGCCGTCATCCAGCGCCACGGCGCCGACCGTGCCCAGGCTGAACTCCTCCGGACGGGCCGCGCTGTCCGCCCCCGCCGCCGCGCGGGCGCGTTCCCATTCCGCACGGCGCTGTGGAGTCGAGAACCAGTCCGGCTCGACCAGTGCGAGCCCCTGCGCGCGGGCGAAGTCTTCCGCGCCGGCGGCCGCCAGCATCACGTAGGGGGTATGCTCCATCACCGCCCTGGCGGCGAGCACCGGATTGCGCACACGGCGTAACCCGGCCACGGCGCCGGCTGCCAGGTTGCGGCCGTCCATGACCGAGGCGTCGAGCTCGTGGCCGCCCTCGTGATTGAAAACGGCACCGCGGCCGGCATTGAACAGCGGGTTGTCTTCCAGCGCGACGACCGCCGCAGTGACCGCATCCAGGGCGCTGCTGCCGGCGGCGAGCAACTCGTGACCGGCCGACAGCGCCTCGCGCAGGGCGTCGTGATAGCGGGCTTCGCGGCCGGACGGCAGGTCCTCGCGGCGGATGAGTCCGGCGCCGCCGTGGACGGCGATGGCTATGCGGCCAATGCGGCCGGTCTTCGGCCGGGCCCGGCTCACGCTCTCCGCCGGGCCGCGGCGAGGCAACCCGCGGTGAGCAGCAGCAACCAGAGGCCGTGACCGCCGCCGCCGCCGCCTGCGCTGGTCGCGGCGGCGGTGCTGCTCACCTCGATGCTGCGGCTGGCCGTGTTGTCGCCGGTGTCCGGGTCGCCCTGCGCCGCGCTCACCGTCGCCTCCACCGTCCCGGTGCCCTCCAGTGCGGCGTCGACCGCCAGTTCGATCGCCAGCGCGCTCCCGCCGGCGAGAGCCGCCGCCTCGCAGCGCACCTCCCCGGCCGTGACGGTGCAATCCGCGGTGCCTGGTGTCACCGCCGGCTCGAGGAAGGACGGGGTGCTGACGGTCACGACCACCCCGGTGGCGGTGCGCAGAGACGCGTTGGTCACGGTCAGGTCCAGCATGGCGCGGGCGCCGCGGGTGAGCGAGGCGGGCGCCTGCAGTGCGATGCCCAGATCGGCGGCCGGGTCGATGCGCAGCGACGCGCCGGCCGTGTTGTTGGCCGGCTGGGTGTCGCTGTCGGCCCGCACTTCGGCGGCCAGAGTGACCGAGCCCGCGTCGACGGCGGCGAGCGTCAGGTTCGCCGTCGCCGAGCCGCCGGCCGCGACCGTGCCGATGGTGCACTCGGCGCCGCTCGCCGCCGCTGTGCAGAGCGTGCCGGCGTCACGCAGATTCACGCCCGACGGCAGGTTGACGCTGATCGACACCAGCTCGGCCGTGGCCGTGCCCAGGTTGCTTGCGGTCAGCTCGAGGTTGACGGTGCCGCCTTCCAGCACCGTCGCCGGCGAGGCGACCGCGGCAATCGTCATGTCCGCGTCGGGCAGGGCCTTCAGGCAGAAGGCCGATGCGACCTGTGGCGCCATCTGCTCCAGGCTGCAGGCGGAGAACGTGGAGCTGCCGTTCAGCCGCGGTGCCATCAGGAAATTCTGCGGCGTGCTCTCGCACACGGAGCCGTCTTCGCCGTCGTGGGGCGAGCCGAAATTGTGGCCGATCTCGTGGGCGCCGATCAGGCTGTCCGTGATCACGGTGCGGCGGCCCTCGCTCAGTCCCGCGCCGAAGCGGCTGCTGCAGAGCGCGCGGGTGTAGGCGATGCCCGCGGTGCTGTCGTCCAGGTCCCTGCCGGTGTAGAGATGCACCAGCCCGAGATTCCGCAGATCGGGCTGGCCGGACTTGTAGTTGCCGAGGTCGGCCAGCAGCGTGGTCGGGTCGGTGGAATCGGTGAAAGGGTCGTTCGCTGCGGTGAAGACCCGGAAGTCGGTGACGTTGATCGTCACGCCCACCTGCTCGGAGAAGATACCGTCGATATTGTTCAGCCGCGTGGCCAGTGCGGCCACCGGATCCGGGTGGCGGGCCGCGAAGTCCGCGTCGCCGAGCACGGCGATGTCGATCTCGCTCTCGACGGTTTTCGCGAGTTCCCTCACCAGGCCGTCGAAGCCGGCCTTGGCGCTGTCCGCCGGCGAGTCGGGCCCGTCGGCGACGGCGCAGCCGAGCGCGCCCGGCGCGAGGCGCATGTCCGCCAGCCGGAATACCACCGGCGCGCCGCCGGGCCCGGGCGCGAGGCGAGCGGTGTCGGCGCCGGCATCGGCGGAGATATCGGCGTTATGGTCCGCATCGTCCGCCAGACGGAGCGCGCTTGCCGACTCCAGCGCGTAGAGCTCGTCGCCGTCCCACATGAGGCCCGCCCAGCGCCCGTCCCCGCCGCGTGTCAGGCGCAGCCAGGAGGCCGGTGCGCCGGCGATGCGGCCGCGATACAGCTCCACGCCGGCATCGCGCGCCGCAGCGCTGCGCCCGAGCGCCGCGGACAGCCTGGCGTTGGGTGCGAGTTCGAGGCGCCAGCTGCGGCCGAAGGCGGTGAAATCCAGTGTCCCGCCGCCCGCCGGCGTCGCGTCGAAGCGCCAGCTCCGAGGTGACTCGTGGTGGACGATCGTGACCTCCGCCGCCGCGGCGGACGGGGCGAGCGCCGGGGTCAGCGACAGCAGCGAAAGGAGCGACAGGAGGAGGATCAGTCTGTGCATGGGCTTCAGGGGCGCCGCCAGCCGGCGTCCGTGTGGTGACGGGTACGGCCGGAGTTTCCCCGATATCGGGTATCGGATCGGCGATCCGGGCCCCGAATTGTGTGCTGGTTCACAATTTGTCCAAGTCGGCGACCTCCGGCGGCACAGATTACCTAAAATTCAGCGATCCGGCCCGTCGGGTTCGACGGCCGGTCCGCCAGCAACCCGGAGGCGCGAGAGCCCGTTGAAGAAATTATTCCTGCTCGGTCTGCTGCTCGGTATCGGCGGAGCCGTCTGGCTCGCCGGCTGGTATCCGTTCGTGGACCCCGTGCGCTTCGCCTCGGAGTCGGGCGTTGCGAGGAACGGGGGCCGCACGGAGAGTTTCCGCATCGAGATCCCGGAAGACCGGGTGCTCGGCGCCGTCGCGGCCGGCAGCGCGGCGCCGTCGGTGCCGGCAGGGCTCTCCCTGCCCGGGGCCGCCGCCGACGCTGCGGTGGAGATCTACAAATTGCGTAACGCCTCCGGCAACGTCATCGGCCTGGCCAGCCGCATTTACGGCGGGGATGCCGCGTACACGGACTGGACGCTGATGCTGCCGGCGCGGGGCGCGCTGTTCCTCACGGCGGCCGGTCCCGAGGTCTCGCCCCATGCCATGGCGACGGCCGGCGCCGCCGCGGAGCCGGCTGCGCAATCGTCGATGTCGCCGGTGTTCAAGATCCTCGGGGACGTGGCCGGGGGCAGCGGCGAGTTCGCCGGCTTCGTCGGCAGCTTCAGCGAGGAGTGGGACGTCTCGGGTCAGGACGCCGAGGGCCGCCTGGTCGGCCGGATAGAGATCATGACGCTCACGCAGACCGGTACACGCCCGGGGAGGGCCGCGCCATGAAGTATGTCCTTTCGCTGCTGGCCGGCCTCGTCTGCGGCGCAGTGCTCGTGCTCCTGGCTCTCTACTACAACCCGCTGGTGCGGGAGAACCCGCGCGTGCCGCTGGCGGCCGCACCGGACGCCTCGGTGGAGGTGTTCTACGATAGTGCCGCCGGTACCGTGGCCCGCACCGGGCCGACCGACGGTCTGCTCGCCAGCGTCCCCGCCGCGGCCGAGACGCTGTGGGAACCGGCGCTGGCATGGACCGAGGCACGGGTGCTGGTGCTGCGGGACGTGGACGGGCGAGCCCTGGGTTTCGGGGTGCGCTTCGCCGCACTGGACTCCGGCACCCGGCCTCTGACCGGTGAACTACTGGCGGACAGCGTCTGGACTCTGCATCTCGCGGGCCGGGGTTCGCTGTTCGTGGACGGGATGGACAACCTGTGGCCGCTGGTGCGGCACGTGCTCGTGCCGGCGTGGCGCGCCGAAGACGGCACCTGGCAGGGCAGCTTCGACGGCGACATCACCGTGGGGCCCCGGCCCAGCCGCGTGGCGGTCATGACCGGCGGCGCCGGCGTTTTCGCCGGCACCCGGGGCGAGGCGAGGGAATCGCTGTCGGTGGAGGCGCTGTCGCTGCGCGACGGGCGACTCGCCGCCGACGGCTCGCTGCTGGTTGCGATTACCGGCGCGGCCGGCCAGGGCGGCCAGGCCGGTCCGGTCAGTCCCGAATAAAGCGGACGAATTCCGCGAGCGGCGCGCGCTCCGCGCGGAGCTGATTCACCGGCGCGTCCGGGTCCCGGTAGCCGAGCGCCATGCCGCAGAAGAGCATGTGCTCCCCGGGGATCTCGAACAGCTCGCCGATGGTCTGGTACCAGACCGCCCAGGCTTCCTGGGGGCAGGTATCCAGGCCGTATTCCCGCGCCAGCAGCATGATGCTCTGCATGAACATGCCGAGGTCCGCCCACTGGCCCTCCTGCATGCTGCGGTCGATCGTGAACAGGAGCCCGACGGGCGCGCCGAAGAAGCGGTAGTTTTG
>Ga0102941_1000914_pt1 | contig 13932 bp, 11 predicted proteins | sample SalPonR2_C_D2_MG_FD_79281 | JGI IMG/M metagenome (GOLD analysis project Ga0102941, IMG submission 79281) | Salt pond soil microbial communities from South San Francisco under conditions of wetland restoration - Salt Pond MetaG R2_C_D2_MG | ecosystem: Environmental > Aquatic > Marine > Intertidal... | reverse complement strand
GCTGTTGCCCGACGTGATTGCCGCCGAGCCGATCGAGCGCAAGCTGGTCAAGGCCTTCAAGGCAGGTCGGGTCAAGGGTCTGACGTACAGCGAACAGGTCGAGTCCGGCCGTGAAGCCGGCGTGCTCACCGACAAGGAAGCGGACATGCTGCTTGAGGTTCGCGAGCGCGTCATGGAAATTATCGCGGTCGACGATTTCGAGCTGGAAGAGCTGCAGGCGGGCCTGTCCAGTAAAGGCGAGGCCATCCGAGACGCCGCTTAAAAAAATCGGCTGGAAGCGTAGCGAGCGCCGCGCTGAAGGCGCTCGGCGGTGCTCGGAATCCTCATGAACAGGGGAACCGCACAAGTCGTGTGCTACAAGTCCGCACAGTTTATTAGCTCTCAACACTGTCATCGCGGGCTGTTGACACGACGGCCCGGGGGGGGGGGAAGTATTGTCTAGTCGTTGGCGGCATCCTGGCGTTCAAATTGGCGTTTCGCGCCGGGATTGTGTAGAGAGACGGACGGCATATCTTTCAATTCAATGGATATGACAGAAGGCTCGAATGTCACTTTTATTCGGTTTGGCAGTTGAATCACGCATGCGGTTGGTCGCATCCGCATTGGTTCTGGCGTGCCTATGGCCGGTCGTTGCCGGCGCACAGGTCGATGATCCGACGATCACGGTCTGCGACGAGTGCAGCTCGGACTTTCAGTACAGCAACGCAGCGGTCGAGGCTGCGGGATTGCTACCCGGTGAAACGAAAGATGTCTACGTCGTCAACATTTCGGCCAGGCAGACGCGAGCCTATCGAGTCACCCTGACGGTGTTTGGTACGTCGGGCGAGATGACCTTCGATATCAACGTTGTTTCGATCGACGGCGAGCCTGCATTGATGTCGGACTTGGCCGACGCGCTGCAAGGTATCAAGGATTTTCATGATGCGGTGATTCAGGATGTTCCGGCCGAGGAACTCGATCTTCCGTTTGATTCGGCACTGGACTTGATCGGTGGCGGCTCTGGCGACGCGAACAGAATTCGTTTGCAGCAACGCCTTGAAGATCACTTCAATGGAATCTTTAGCCAATTCGCCGTGCATTTCAACGACTTTGTCCGAATGGCTGGCGGTATATTCGGGGCTTCCCCATCCTTCCCGTTTGGCGACGTTATTGTCCGAGTGAACTTTCCCAATGGGACAACGTTGAGGGTGAGCGTCGTGATTGCCAAAGATCCTACCGATAATGGTTTCGATCTTGAATTCGATGTCGATGTGGACATGGAATCGATACGCGGGCCCGACGGGCAGTTCATTCCGCTCGAACCCGCTCATTTATCGGGTTATGAGCTCACGACACAGGATTCTGGCTTTGCCGAGGCGTTCCTGGATTTGATTCGCCGCTTCGACATAGATGTTATCCAGTTCGGCGATAGCGGTGGAGCCTGCACCACGACCTCCTTTACTTGCACTGTGGATAGATGCACGGTCACGGTATCTTGCTGACCGATGCTGCATGGGCGCGCCAACCGGCGGGTTGGCTCGGTCCAGCTGCCTGCTCCCGCCCCGGCCTTGACGGTCGGGGCGTTCTGGAACACGGCAGTCGCCCGCCAGTGGGCTGCTCGCTACGCCCTGCGACGATTTCCGCCGCGCACCCTTCTCGCAACGGTACTGGCAGGTTCGCGTCCCCTCAAGCCGCCATCGACGAAGCCGCTTGACAACGCAGCGGGGGGGGTAATATCGACTGGTCGTTGGCGACATCCTGGCGTTTAAATTGGCGTTTCGCACCGGGATTGTGTAGAGAGACGGACGGCATATCTTTCAATTCAATGGATATGACAGGAGGCTTGAATGTCACTTTTATATGATTTTGCGGTTGACTCGCGCATGCGGTTGTTTGCATGCGCATTGGCCCTGACGTGCCTATGGCCAGCCGTTGCCGGCGCACAGATCGATGATCCGACGATTGCGGTCTGCAACGACTGCAGCGCGGATTTCCAGTACGGACAAGCCGCGATGCAGGCTACGAATCTGTTTCCCGGCGAAACGAAGGACGTCTACGTCGTCAATAATTCGGCCATGGAAACAATGGCTTTTCGGATTAGCCTGATAACAACGGTTGATCCGTCGGCCGACCTCGGAATTGATATCAGCGTTGTTCCGATTGCGGGCGATCCGTTCATCGTCGACGATCTAGTCGCCGCCATGGAAATCATCAAGAACATGAACGACGCGATGACTCAGGATGTACCTGCCGACGCGCTTGATTTGCCGGCGAACATCGATTCCGCGTTAGATCTGGTCGGGCCTGAAGGAAGCGCGGCGTCCCTCAATAGACGCACATTCGAAAACTCGCTTACCGAGCACTTCAGAAGCTTTTGGCAACAGCAGATGATTGTTGCTGTGGACAGCGTTGCGCGAGCGGTCGAGAGGTTTCTTGCTGAAAGCGGCATCAATTTTAGCGGAATCGTCGAGGTCATTTTCGAGAACGGCACCCGGGTCAGCGTCAAGGTAGAGTCAATCAACCAGGATATAAGCGATCCCACCGAACTCGTTATCAAATTCGATACCGACGAAGAGTCCGTTACGGCGCCCGGTTTCCTCGGCATACCGCTGCAGCCGGGAGAGCTGGACGATTTCGATTTCACGACGCCCGATCCTGATCTGGCGCGAGAGCTAGAGCAGTTGATTGACCGCTTTGGCCTTGATATCCTCGGGTCCGGCCATAGCGGCGAAAATTGCACCACCACGTTTACTTGCAGCGTGGATAGATGCACGCTCACGGTATCTTGCTGACCGAAGCCGCATAGGCGCGCCGACCAGTTGGTTGGCGCGGCCCCGATACCAGCCACCGCCCCGGCCTTGACAGTCGGGGCGTTCTGGTCACGCGATTCAAACCCGAATCCATCGCCGACGGATTCGGCTCCCGCACCCGTAAGCCGGAACCCGCTTGACCGGGACGGTTCTCTTCGAGTTCTTCGTGTCCTGCTTTGCCTTTTCCGGATTCTCGGTTTGCGCGTTGACGAAACCAGATCCAGCCTTCAGGGCCGGCCGACCCGCCGGCGTTCACATTCGGTATACTTGTCTGCGCCTCGGGGCCGATCCCGGGGGCGCTTTTTGTTGCTTGAGGTGTTTCGTTCGCGAGTTTGTCGCGCGCACGGAATGAAACGGGAAGCCGGTGCTGCCCTCCAGGGCAAAGTCCGGCGCTGCCCCCGCAACTGTAACCAGCGATGCATTCGGCCTCCGGGCCGGGCTGCATCAGGTCCGATAGAAGACAGCCACTGTGCATGGACAACTGCACGGGAAGGCGTCGGACCGGGAAGTTCCTTTCCCTGCTGGGAGTCAGGAGACCGGCCTCGAGTGTTGTTTCTGCCGCGGTGGGCGGTACAGGACGATTCGCGTGCCCGGCGCAAGCCCGTTGCACGCCCTCGTCTTTGTCTCTCCCATGCGCGCACGATGGCGCGGGCGTGCGCCGGGAGTCAAGAATGAAAAATACCGCAATTACTCGTCTGGCCGTTGCGGCCGGGCTTTCCCTCGTTTCCGTCTTCCGGCCGGCCTCGGCCGAGACCGCCTGGGAAGACGATCCCATCATTATCACAGCCAACCGCATCGAGCAAAGCGCCATTTCCGTCCCGGCGCGGGTTTCGGTGATCGACAGAGAAGATATCGAGCGCAGCCAGGCGCCGGACCTGCTGGAACTGCTCCGGCTGGAGGCCGGTATCGACATCGCGCGCAACGGCGGCCCGGGCGGCCAGACCAGCGTTTTCATGCGCGGTGCCAATTCCAATCATGTGCTGGTGCTGATCGACGGTGTGCGCGCTGCGGCCAGCGGCACCGGCGCGTTCACCTGGGAGATCCTCGACCCGTCGGTGATCGAGCGCATCGAGATTGTCCGCGGCCCGCGCGCGGCCCGCTGGGGAAGCGATGCCGTCGGCGGCGTCATTCAGATCTTCACCCGCCGGGCCGACGGCGTATCTGCCGGCGTTCGTTACGGCAGCGACGACGACCGCAAAGCCACGTTTTCCGTCGGCCGGCAGCAGGGCGATTTGCCGCTGGACCTGACATTGAGCGCGCGCAAGGTCGATGGGTTCTCGGCCCAGAATCCGCGGGGCTTCGCATTCAATCCGGACAACGACGGTTTCGAGAACCTGTCGGCCGCCACCGGCGGCGCGGCCTCTCTTGCCGGCGGATCGCTTTCCTGGCGCGGTCGGATCGCCAGCGGGCAGACCGAGTTTGACCAGGGCGTGACCGATTACGATAACTGGTCGTGGCGCTTCGACTACGTCGGCGCCTCCAGCGGCCCGTGGGAGTGGCAGTTGGGCGCGGCGACGCTGCGCGATCGGCTGGAGACCGAAACCGACTTCGGCCTGGACGAAGTCGTTACCCGCAGGCTGCAGGGCGATTTTCTGGCCGAGCGCAGTCTTGGAGATGCCGCACAATGGCTGGTCGGCGTGGATGCCTGGCGCGAATCCGGTGCAAGCAAGGGGCAGTGGGATGAATCGCGAAGCAATGTCGGCGTGTTCACCGGCCTGGAAGGCGCGGCCGCCGGAGCGGCTTATGAACTCAGCCTGCGCCTGGACGACGACGAGGAATTCGGCACCGAGCTCACCGGCAGCGCCGGCCTGAACTGGCGAATGGGCGATCGCTGGCGCGCCTTTGCCAACGCCGGCCGGGGGTTCCGGGCGCCGAATTTCAGCCAGCTTTACTCGCCGGGTTTCTTCGGCGGTTTGTTCGCCGGCAACCCGGACCTGGATCCGGAGCGCTCGTGGTCGGCCGAAGCCGGACTGGACTTCAACCCGACCCGCGGCCAGCGCCTGACCGTGAGCGTCTACAGCAACTGGATCGACGATCTGATCGCGTTTTCCGGCACCGACTTCGAGGCGATCAACGTCACTGAGGCGCGCATCCGCGGGCTGGAATTCACTCACAGCTTGATCGCCGGCAGTTGGAGCAGCCGATTCAACCTGACCCTGCAGAACCCGCAGGACCGCGATACGGGCCGCGACCTGCTTCGCCGGGCATCGTTCAAGAGCAACTGGGTACTGGGCTATGCGGTCAACAGCCGCTGGAATGTCGACGGCGAACTGGCTCACGTGGGCGACCGGCTCGACGTGGGCGGCGTCAGGCTCGCTTCGTATACCCTGATCAACCTGCGCGCGGCGTATCGTCTGCGCGACCAGTGGAATCTGGAGGTCAGAGTTGACAACCTTGCAGACCGCGACTACGAACCCCTGGTCGGCTTCAACGCGGCCGACCGGCGCGTATTCGTCCAGCTGGGCTGGCAGGGCTAGCGCTGCAGCGCTGTGCTGCATTCTGCTGCTGGCCGGCTGCGCGCCGGCCAGCCGCGACCATCGCGCGGTGTTCGCGGTATTCGGCACCGAGGTCGAAGTCCAGCTCCGCGACACTGTTCCCGCGCGGGCGCAAGCGGCCTATGCCGACGTGGGCACACTGCTGCAACGTCTGCACCGAGAGCTTCACCCATGGGAAGAGGGTGAACTCACGGCGCTGAACCGCTCGATCGCGGCGGGCGGCACCCACACGACCACGCTGGATCTTGCAGCGCTTATCGAAGCCAGCCAGAGACTGGAGACCGCGACCGAAGGGGCGTTCAATCCGGCGATCGGCGCGCTGGTCGAGCTGTGGGGTTTCCACACCTCCAATTACCCGATCACCGATCCGCCGCCGGCCGCCGACCCAATCGACGCCTTGGTTGCCCACTCGCCGTCGACACGGGATCTGGTACTGGAAGAATTGGAAGTCCGATCTGCCAACTCCGCGGTGCAGCTGGATTTCAGCGGCATCGCAAAGGGCCTGGCCGTTCGGCGCGTCTGCGAAGTCATCGATCGTCACTCCGTCGGTGCCGCCATGGTCAACGCCGGTGGTGACGTGATGGTCTGCTCGGCGGGTAGGCGGCCCTGGAGGGTGGCCGTTCGTGCACCCGGCGGCGGGGTGCTGGAGACGATAGAAGTCGACCGCCCCCTGGCGGTGTTCACCTCCGGCAATTATTACCGCTACGGCGATTTCGACGGCGAGCGTTACGCCCATATCCTCGATCCGTCGACCGGGCGGCCGGTGAGCGAAATCGTGCAGGCCACCGTGATTGATTCGAATCCGATGACAGCCGACGCCGGGGCGACCGCGCTGGTGGTTGCGGGCGCCGATGAATGGGAGCGCGTAGCGGATCTGCTGGATGCCGAGACTGCTATCGTGATCGACGCCGACGGCGCGGTTTCGCGACTTGACAAGAGACGTGCAGGCAGGCGATAAGAACCTCCGGAAGGCGCCGGATCCGCCCGGCGCCGAAGCAGGACCAGGGAACCTGATTCGATGGACATCAACCAGATTCTGAAGATTGGCGCGCAGGCGTTTCAGTCACAGCTCGATGAACAACTTGCAGGCTCGCTTTCGCTGGACAAGATCATGGATGCGCTGGCCGGCCTGATGCCGGGTGAGGGCAAGGACGTCGACCTGGGCGCCCTGGTCGGCAGGATGCAGGGCGGCGGGCTCGCCTCGCTGGCTGAATCGTGGCTGAGCGACGGCGGCAACGCCGGCATCGGCGCCGACCAGCTGATGTCGATGTTCGGTAGCGGCGACATCATGCGCTTCGCCGACAAGCTCGGCCTGGACGAGGATACGGCGCTGGAAGGTCTCAAGGGCGCGGTACCCGAAATGGTCGACAAGGCTTCGACCGGCGGCACGCTGGAATCCCTCGGCGGCATCGGCAGCGTCATGGGCATGGCCGGCAAGCTGTTCGGGCGGTAACGCAACGCGGGCGCTGTTCTTCGCGAACGGCTACTCGAAGCTGCTATCGAAAACCATGTCGCTAGCCGGGCTCAATCTCACCAGCGCCGACTCGCCCGTGTCGGCGTTGAAAGCCGTGGTATGAATCGTGCGGTCGTTCGCGATGAAGCCGAGTGACACCTGCCAGCTCGAGAACTCCGGCTCCAGCAATGCGTCGGGATCGGTGACCAGAACGCCTTCTTGTCGAAACAGAAGGCCGCCGCTCGCCGAAATGTCGCCACCGTTGTTGTTGTCGTAGAAACCGACGAACCGCCTGGGAAGCTGGTCTGGGTTGAGACGCGTATAACCCTGCGCTGAGCTGTAGATGTAAGTCAACCAGTTCTCGGTGGGCACGCTGGCCAGATTGGCTGCGACGATCACTTCATCCGAGTCGTTGATGGCAAACGCGATCGCGTTGGTGAAACCCACCGTACCGATCGGGTCGGGAACCCCGAATTCGGTAATTTCACCGTTATCGAGATCCAGAAGTATCTGCCCGCCTGCGATGACATTATTGTTGTTGATTGCGCGCACCGTGCCGGCGAATCCCATCGCGCTCAGGTTCAGCGGCGGCTCTGTCGCCGAGAAAAGTGTCGTCGGCCCGCCCTGGAAACCCTGCAGACGCGACCAGCCGACCATGAACCCGAGTTCGTTGATTGCCACGATCTGGCCGCCGGTCACGGCCAGTTCCCCGCGCGGACCCGGCAATGCATCGAACTGGGCGGGAATGGCAACGGTCCAGCCGCCGGACCCGTTTGGCGTCCAGAAGGCCGGCTGGCCTCTGTCGAAAGCGAATCCGGCATCGGACACCGTCCCAACGATGACGCCGTTGCTGTTGACGTCGAGCGCAGCGCCGGAATCGAAGCCAATCGGTAACGGCAGAAATCGCAAGCCGTCTTCGATGCTTGCGACGAACGGCTGGCTCTGGCCGGCGACCACCTGGTCACCGACAACCCATCCGTTCTCGCTGTAGCCGCGCAGGTTAGTGGTTGTCGAGAAACCGGCAACGACTTCGAACTCGTAATCCGGCACGTCGGCAGCCGCCTGAGTGCCGACAATAACCAGCAGCAGGGCGTAAATCAGGACCCCGTAAATGCCGGCGCTGCTGCGTCTCAACCCGGTTCGCGAGTTTCGGGATTGATCGTTTAAATATGCGTCTGGGCGGTAAGAATTCATGTCATTGCTCCAGCGGTTCTCGTCAATTGAGGTCGGATTGTATCGCAGTTCTCATAATTTGTAAACTAATTTACATATATTGACGCTAAAAAACCCGACTGGAACGCAGTCCGCGCCGTGGATGCCACCCCGGCCTACGCACCATGCAACGACGATCCAAAGCCTGAATTCAAAGCGCCGATCGCGCATGGTCCGGGATTCACCGCAGGTCGGCGTCGCATCGCCGATGCGAAATCCGGTTGCCTCAATCCGGCCTTGACGGCGGACCCAGATAGCCGGGTGCAACAGTCTTCAGCCGGTCGCGCTGATTGTCGTCCAGCGCCGACGTCATCAACTCGCGAAACCATCTTTCAGCGTTTTCCCGCTGCGCTGAAGCGTCGGCGACGAGCGCTTCGCATCCGAGTAGGCGAACTTCGTTGCACTGAGCCGAGTTCGGAAAACGCTTCAGGTAATTGCCGCAGAGCTTTCCGGCCAGGCGGCCAGCGTCCTGATCCCGCGCCGCGCGGATCAGCGCGCGCATGAACTGCGGCCGCTCCAGGCAGAAGTCTGCGTCGACGGCCAGCATTCTCTCGGCGCGATCGAGCGCCTCGTCCGGCAACTCGAACGAAAGCAGAAGCACCTCCAGGTGCATACGCCCGTGTTCCAGTCGCCATTCACGTTCGCCCGCGCGCTCGAGCTGGCGGGCGAGTTCTGCGTGCATTTCACGGGTGCCGCCGCGTTCGCGAATCTGGCGCCAGAGGGTTTCGGCGTCGCGGGTGAAGCGCTCCGGCTTTTTCTCGGGCTCGGTGTCAGGTTCGACCAGGTTAAGCTCGACCCGGTGCACAAACACCGCGCGCCCGGCCAGGTGAAACCAGCCGAACACCGCGAACGTCCAGTAGCCCAGCTGCACCACGTTGCGCAATCCGTCGCCGGCGCCCAGCCACCCCAGCAGACCCGCGACTGCAAGGTAGACCAGGGCTGCGCCCAGCAGCGCCGTATAAAGCCGCAGGTAATCGCCGCGGCCGACGCGGGCGGCCAGGCGCAGCCACTGCGTCGGGACCAGCGCTCCCAAGAGACTCTTGCTCAGCGTGAGAATGATGGTCGCCGCCGGCAGCACCGCGGCAATTGCGAAACTTCCGACCACGACACCCGCGGCGCCGAGGTAAATGGAGAGTACGACAAGCAAGAAAGTCGCGACCAGCCACAACCCGATATGGCGAATGGCGAGCCCGTCGGCCGATTCCACGGTGCGAAAACTGGGCGCCCCGGTATCGCCCTCGGCGCTGGCCAGCAGGATCTCGCTGGCCACGCGGTAGACGGTGATCCAGACCACGATCCGAACTATCAGCGTGAGAATTCCGATCAACGGAATCGGCAGGGCGCCCACCAGTTCGATCAAAACGCCGACGCCGGCCGCGGCCAGCACCCACGGGCGTACGTCATGCCGAAGCGGAAAGCGAACCGCGTCGCGAATGTCGAGGCTGAAATCTTCGAGTTCGGAATCGACGGCCGTGGAGGTCATGCGGTCAGCCCGGACGATTCATGACCCGACCGTCACGAGACGTTTCCAGGTCGTGCAGCCGCGTCGCTTTTGCGAGCGAGCGACCCGCAGGCGTACTTGCCAGTACGTTGAGGATGCGCGACCGAGTAAAACGTCGCGGATGCGGGGCCTGGGAACGTCGCAGCAGGTTGGGTCATGGATCGTCCGGGCCCTAAAACATCCCGGTATCGAGCCGGGCTGATTCGCTCATCATTTCCTGGGTCCAAGGCGGATCGAAGGTGAGTTCGACGTCGACGCGCTCTACTGTCGGGATGATCAGGAGCCTGGAGCGCACGTCGTCGACCAGGAAATCACCCATGCCGCAGCCCGGCGCGGTCAGCGTCATTCGGACTTCGACCTCGCGACCGCCCGATGCATTCTTCGAGATGTCGCAGTCGTAGATCAACCCCAGGTCGACGATGTTGATCGGAATTTCGGGGTCGTAGCAGGTCTTGAGCTGCCGCATCACCAACTCTTCGAGATCGTGATCGGTGGCGTTATCGGGCAGCTCGGGCTTCGGCGGGGGCTCGCGGCCGATCGCGTCGGCGTCGTCGCCGCCGAGCCGGAACAACCGCCCGTCGACGTAGACCGTGAAGCTGCCGCCCAGGGACTGGGTCAGGTAACCGGTGGTGCCGGCCGGCAGGCTCACCATCTGACCCTCGGGAATCAGGGCCACGTCGGCGTCGCGTTCGAATTTGACGGGTGCGTAGGATTGGCTGAACATTTGCTTTCAATAAAAGACCGATTCAGGACCAATATTGTACGCTTTCGGCTGCTGATTGTCTGCCGACTCTCCACCGATTTTCCACCGGTCGGCCGGCAGCAGTCTGCCCGACAACGGCGCCGGGCCTATTCAAGTCATTGGCGACCGGTCTTTTCTATGATTCCGGCCCCTGCGAAGCGATTCCCAACGCCCGCTCGGCGGCCTGGCGGGTCAGCGGGTGGTAACCGGGTTTCGCGCGCTGATAGACATCGATGGCCCATTCCCGGCCCCAATCGGTCTCGGCCAGTTCCTCGTACAGTGGACGGGTGAACTTGTTGCGGCCGACTTCGAGCAGGAATTGCTCGAGCCTTTCGATGCCCGGCGCGTAGCGGGCTTCGATTGCACGCACCAGCCATAGATAAAGAATCTCGACGTTGCCGGTGCCGGTCAGGCCGAATTGAGCATCCATTGCGGCCATCTGTTCGGCGCTCAGCCGGTCGCCCAGCTTGAGCAGGAAGTGGCGCCATTCGCTCACCGTCCATTGGTTGACCGGGATTTCGCCCAGCTCGATCTCGCCGTCCAGCCACTGGCGCCGCCATTCGTCGACTCGGTCGAACGCACCTGAGGCCGGCAGCACCGCGTACTCGGGGAGACCCGGCTCGAAGATCCATTCACGGACCTGGTCCATGGTGACCGCATCGGGGTCTTTGGGCAGCAGGTTGGCCTCGAGGTAGGCGATGAATTGCCCGGTGTCGATCGACTCGAACGCGAAATGATCGAAGTATTGGCGCAGGAACGCGTCCAGCGTGTCGCGGCCGAAGCGGTCCTCCAGCCAGAGCAGGAACAGCCGGCCCTTGTCGTACGGCACGCCGTTGAAGGCCTGCTCCGGATCCTGCCCGGAAAGATCGCGCGCCAGCACCTGCTCGGCCTCGTCGAGTTCCTTCAGTTCCTCCTGCAGGCCGACCCGGTCGAGCGTGGCTTCCATCTCCGCCCGTTCGGGCCCGTACAGCGCCTCGACGATGCGGTTTTCGAAATAGGTGGTGAAACCCTCGTTCAGCCAAAGATCCTGCCACGCCGAATTGGTGACCAGGTTGCCCGACCACGAGTGCGCGAGCTCATGCGCGATCAGCGCGGTCAGCGACTTGTCGCCGGCGATGACTGTTGGTGTAATGAACGACAGGCGCGGGTTCTCCATGCCGCCGAACGGGAAGCTCGGCGGGAGAATCAGCAAGTCGTAGCGGTCCCAGCGATACGGCCCATAGAGTGCCTCGCCGGCGTCGATCATGGCCTCGAGCTCGGAGAATTCCTCGGCTGCCGCGTCGACCAGCGACGGTTCGGCGTAGACGCCCGAGCGCGGGCCCGTGGATTCGAATTCAAGCTTGCCTATTCCAATGGCCATCAGGTAGGACGGAATCGGCTGCGGCATGTTGAATTCGTAGACGCCGTCGGACTGGATTTCGGTCGGGTTGCCGGCCGCGCCCATCACAGCCATCAGGTCGTTCGGCACGGTGATTTCGGCATCGAAGGTGTAGCGCACCGCCGGCGTGTCCTGAAGCGGCACCCAGGTCCGGGCGAAGATCGGCTGCGACTGCGAGAACAGGAACGGCTCGCCGCTGGTGGTCTGCTGCCCGTTCAGCCACTGCAGGCCGAACGCATCGGGCGAGGTGGTGTAATCGATGCGAACCTTGTCCACGCCGCGTTCCATCGCGATCACCAGCGGCGCGCCGAGGTACTCGTTTTCGGGGTCGGCTTCGGCCAGGCGCCACGACAGTGGCTGCAGTTCGCCGTCCGGCCCCACGCGGTTGACGTCGCCGATATCAAGCTTCCAGGTATCGAGCACCAGTCTTTCCGTGACTTCGTCCTGGGCCAGGTCCATAGTGACGTGGCCGGTCAGGGTGCGGTCCGAAAAATCCGCGGTCAGGGCAAGTGACAAATGCTCGACGCGTACCTGCTCGTAGTTGGCGAAGCTGTGCGGGTCGGCGCCCAGGTCGACCGTGGTATCGATTGGCTCGATTGCGGGATCGCAGGCCGTCAGCATCACGGCCAGAACAGCGCCGAACATCGGCGCGGCGGGAAATTTTCTCATCGTTGAATCTCGGTGGTGATGTAAGCCGCCGGGACGGTTGCGTCCCGGCGACTGTATTGAGGCTGGGCCGGTTCCTGCGTCCTATTCGGCGGTCTTCATCTGCGACTGCAGGTAGTTCTGTTCGCCGACCTTGTCCATCAGGTCGATCTGGGTTTCCAGCCAGTCGACGTGATCTTCCTCGTCGGAAAGTATCTTTTCGAACAGTTCGCGCGAGACATAGTCGCGGATTTCCTCGCAATGCTGGATGGCGTCGCGAAGATCGGGAATGGCCTGATGCTCGAGTTTGAGGTCGCATTCGAGAACTTCGCGAACCGTCTCGCCGATGCGCAGCTTGCCGAGATCCTGCAGATTGGGCAGGCCCTCCAGGAACAACACGCGCTTGATCAGCTCGTCGGCGTGCTCCATCTCCTCGATGGACTCCTGGTACTCCTTCTTGCCCAGCGTATCCAGACCCCAGTCCTCCAGCATGCGCGCATGCAGGAAGTACTGGTTGATCGCGGTAAGTTCATTCTTGAGGATGATGTTGAGAAACTCTATGACCTTGCTGTCGCCTTTCATGGAATGCCCTTTCGAATGTTTGATTGCGGGATTGATTTCAGTGACAAGGATAACGCAAGTTTCGGAAAACCCGGGAAATGAGAATTGTTCAGGAAACTCCGGTTTCGGGTTTCGGGTTTCGGGTTTCGGGTTTCGGGTTTCCGGAAAACCTCGATACAGTAGAGATCTGTCTGGCGGGAGCCTGAGAATTTTTTCGTAGGAGGCGTCTCCAGGCGCCGACTCGTCGCGGGGGGCGATCGCGGCCTGGAGACCGCTCCTACAAAATCATCTTCACTTCGGTGACGAGGTGCCGGCAGGGGCGAAAAGACGCGGCCCAACCCGTCTTTCCAGAAGTCCACCGATCTGGCCGATACCCCTCAGCCGGAAGGGCGATGGATTTCGTTCGCTGTGCGTGATGAGGAGCCGGAAAACATCCGCAGCGTAGCGGAACCCGACGAATTCACCCCGCCTTCTACTGCGGAATTGGCCGGGCACGAATCTGAAGCGCTTCGCTCGGTCGCGCATCCTCGCCGTACAAGTCGGTACGACTGCGGCACGCTCGGTCACGAAACGCTTCATCTCCGAGCCCGGCCAGCCCCTCGCGACGAACGCGTGGTAAATCCGCCGGGTTATGTGTCCGTGAGGAATTTTTCCGGCGACGAAGTGCGCTCAGCGGGTGAAAGACGCGCCCACTGCATTAAAGGGCTTGGTCGCCTTCTTCGCCGGTCCTAATTCTTACCGCCCGCTCGATCGTGGTGACGAATATCTTCCCGTCGCCAATCCGGCCCGAGGCCGCAGTCTCTCGGATGATTTCGACAACACGCTCCACGCGCTCTTCCGGCACTGCGATCTCGAGCTTGAGCTTTGGCAGGAAATCGACCACGTACTCGGCCCCTCTGTAAAGCTCTGTATGCCCCTTCTGCCGGCCGAACCCCTTGACCTCGCTGACCGTCATGCCGGTGACGCCGGCGTCGCCCAGGGCGTCGCGTACATCGTCGAGTTTGAATGGCTTGATGATGGCGGTGATCATCTTCATGGCAACTGGTTCCGTGCATTCAACTTGCGTCAGAGTAACCAATTCCGCGCCATCTGACTACCGCAATTGCCCATAGCGGTGTTTACGGATAAGGCCGGCCTTGCGTTTCACCTGCCGCCG
>Ga0102941_1000912_pt1 | contig 13951 bp, 13 predicted proteins | sample SalPonR2_C_D2_MG_FD_79281 | JGI IMG/M metagenome (GOLD analysis project Ga0102941, IMG submission 79281) | Salt pond soil microbial communities from South San Francisco under conditions of wetland restoration - Salt Pond MetaG R2_C_D2_MG | ecosystem: Environmental > Aquatic > Marine > Intertidal... | reverse complement strand
GCTCGACTTGATGACGCCGCGCGGTCCGAACTGCTCTGCGAACTCCGGATCGTCCGGGTAGTAGTAGGTCTCCGGCTCTTCCTCGGCGTTCAGGTGATAGAGGTTGCCGAAGAACTCGTCGAAACCGTGATTTGTCGGCAAATGCTTGTCCTGGTCGCCGAGGTGATTCTTGCCGAACTGACCGGTCATGTAACCGTGATCTTTCACCAGGTCGGCGATGGTGGGCGCCCAGTCCGGGATGCCGTGGTCGGAGCCCGGCATGCCGATCGTCAGCAGACCCGTGCGAAAGGGATGCTGGCCGAGAATGAACGCGGCACGGCCGGCCGTGCAGCTCTGCTGCGCATAGGCGTCCGTGAACAGCGCACCCTCGCTGGCGATACGGTCGATGTTGGGCGTCTGATAACCCATGATTCCGTGGTTGTAGGCGCTGATGTTGTGGACGCCGATATCATCCCCCCAGATGACGAGGATGTTCGGCTTCTTTTCCTGAGCGACCGCCGGGATCGCCAGCAGCAGCGCCAGTACTCCCGCGCACGCACGCAGGACGGACTTTCGGCCGCCCTGCTCATTCCTGTAAGTCATGTCTCTCTCCCTGCATTGATCTTCGGCGAGTATGGTCAGAGGACGCCGGTCGCTCTTGCGGCGCCAAGCATCGAGCGCGATAACGTAATCTGCCGCCATTAATGCGTCCAATGCATTGTTGGTATTGGTGCTATATCATGTGCGCATGGCGTTTCCGCTGAAGCAGGTCGAGCATGCCGTGATGCTGGCGGAGACCGGCAACTACGGCGCCGCGTCAAAGAGACTGCATATCAGTCAGCCTGCCCTGTCCCGCAGCATCCAGGCCCTGGAACAGCGGGTCGGGGCTCAACTGTTCGATCGGACCCATGCAGGAGTGAAGACCACGGCAGTGGGGAAGCTCCTGGTCGACAGGGGCAGGGCCCTCCTCGCGAGTGCGTCGGACCTGGAGCGTGAGGTGGGTCTGATGCTCGGACTCGGCATCGGCTCGCTGAAGATCGGCGTGGCACCGTACCCTGCGGACATCTCCGTCGAGCGCGCCTGTGGCCGGCTCATCGCCCGATACCCGGAGATCCAGCTCGACGTGAGGGTGGGCAACTGGCGCGCCCTTACCCGCCAGATACTGGACGGCAGGATCGACCTCGCGATCGCCGACCTGAGCAGCGCGCGGGAGAACGACCGCCTCGTCACCGAGCCCCTGCCGCAGCACCTGGCTAATCTGGTCGTGCGGCCGGGCCATCCGCTGGCCGGGGTAAAGCAACTCACCCTCGACCAGGTATTCCAGTATCCGCTGGTGACGTCCGCACTGCCGCCGCGGGTAGCGCAGCTGAAACCCGCCATCCGCGTGGACACCGTACCGTTGATGCGCGCGATCATAGAGGCGAGCGACGCCGTGGGGCTCGCGCCGGCCAAAGACGTAGCGGGAGAACCTGGCCCCGATCGCTTCGTCCGGCTCGATATCGACTTGCCCTGGCTGCACGGCGACTACGGCTTCATCCGTCTGCGCGACCGCACGCCGGCTCCCGCGGAGCAGGCCCTTATGGAGCTGATACGCGAGGTCGAGGCAGAGGTGGCCGCTGCGGCGGTGTGAAGACCCCTGAGACGAGCTCCAACGGGCAAACCATGCTGAGCCACGCATGGTTTCACTTGCCTGAGCGCCGGTAGCTCGTCCGATATTCGTGTGCCGCGACGCACTCCGGCAGGTCGTAGAACAATGGGGCGCGGTTGGCGGAGCCCTCGCCGTAGTCGGCATAAAAGCGCTCGCAGGACTCCCGGTCCGGACGCTGCTCTTTCAGGACGCACTCCTCGACGTACTCCGCGCGAACCTCGACGAGCTTCTTCTGTCGGGCGGCTTCACAGGCTGCGTCCAGTTCCGCCTGCCTCGCCTTGCGTTCTTCTTCGGTCTCGGCAGCCAGACCCGTGCCGGAAGCCAGCACCGCCAACAGCACAACAGTCCATCCGGTCTTCATGAGCGTCTCTCCTCCAAAGTGGTCATCCGGAATCGGTCGCACGCGGTCAGCCTTGCCAGGGGCCAAACACGTCAGCCGCCGTCGAGCCTGTCCAGCAGGCGCTGCAGCTCCGCGTCATCGGGCGTGAGGCGCAGCAGCGTGCGGGCGTAGCCCCGCGCCTCGTCCACGTTGCCGGCACGCAGGTGCAGGCCCACGAGCGCCTGCAGCACGTCCGCATCCGCCGGGTATCGCCGATGCGCCTCGGCCAGCTCCGACAGCGCCTGCTCCTTGTCGCCGGCGCCGTCGAGGGCGACCGCATAGACGTAGCGGAACCGGCTGTCGTCCGGTGCCAGCTCGACGGCCCTCGCGAGTGACTCCAGCGCGGCTGCCCGCTCGCCCGAGCGGATCCGGTGCAGCCCGAGGGCGTGATGCAGGGTGGCGCTGTCCGGGTGCCGCGCAAGTCCCTCTCCCAGCATGGCGCCGGCAGCCGCCTCCTGCCCGAGACGGGCCAGCAGATCCGCGAGATTGCCGTACGCGGGCTCGAAGTCCGGATCGAGCTTCAGCGCGCCGCGATAGTGCTCCAGGGCCGCTTCCGCGTCACCGCTCTGCAGGTAGAGATTGCCCAGATTCAGCCAGGCGGAGGGGCGGTCCAGGCTCGCCCGCTGAACCTCCACGTACTCTGCCACCGTTCCCTTCAACGCTTCGCGCTCTGCCGCCGTGAGGAACACGGGGTCGATGCCCGCGAGCAGCCTGGAGGCTTCGGTCCGGACCGCCCGCACGGGGTCCGTCAGCAGGGGCCGCAGATACTCGAGCCGCTCCTCCAGCGGGACGGCCTCCATGGATCGCAGCGCCGCGTGCCTGACGGCGGGGTCGCCGTCCCGCAACGCGCCCGCCGCCGTCGGGATGGCAACGGGAGCCGGATAACCGCCCAGCAGGGCCAGTGCCGTGCCGCGCACGATCGCAGGCTGCTCACCGTCCGTCGCGATGCGACGCAGGTCGGCCGCGGCATCGATCTGTCCGGAGCCCGCCGCCGAGAAAGCGGCGGCGATCTGCTGCAGCCCGGCGGCATCCCGCCCGAGCCAGTCCCGCACGGCGGCGGCACTCCAGCCGGCCGGCTTGTCGCCGTGGCAGGCGGCACATGCGTCGGTGACGCCGAGCGAGGCCGCGAGATCGGGCCGGGGAACGCGGAAGCTGTGATCACGGCGGGGATCCACCACCATGTAGTTGCGCGCGGGCATGTGGCAGTCGCGGCAGCCCGGCGCTTGCGGGGAGTCGACGTGGCGGCTGTGCGCCTCGCCGTCGTAGTGATCGGGCAGGTGGCATTGCGCGCAGACGGCATCGCCTTCGGCGCGTAGTCGCAGGCTGTGCGGCTCGTGGCAGTCGCTGCAGACGACGCCGGCTTGGTACATGCGGCTCTGCCGGAACGAACCGTACACATAGACCTCGTCGCGGATCTGCCCGTCGGGGAAGTACAGCGGCTCGGTCAGCAGGGCCGGCAGGTAGGAGTCCATCAGCGGCTGGCCGTGATGGTATTCGTCGCTGAGCGGTGCGCGCCGGGCATGGCAGCGCCCGCATGCCTCCACCTGGTCCGTGGCACTGCCGCTGCCGGTGATGGTGAACGTGGTGGCGCCATCCTCCAGGAACCTGCCGCGGTCGGCGGCCGCGAACGACACGGACAGGCCGGAGCCTTCATCGAGACGGCCTTCCTCCGCCCGCGTCACGTGTACCGACCCCGGGCCGTGGCAGGCTTCGCATGCGACATCCACGTCGCTCCACTGCGAGGCGAAGGTATTCGTCTCCGGGTCGTAGTTCTTCCGATAGGCGGTGGAGTGGCAGTCCGCGCACATGTAGTTCCAGTTCTGCGACGGCTGCGTCCAGTGCAATTCGTCGCCGGCCGGGATGTCCTCGTCGCCGTAGACATGGAACCAGCGCTGACCGCCTGCGCTTGCCGGGCGGGTATCCCAGGCAATACCGAGCGCCTGGATACGGCCATCGGGAAACTCCACCAGGTACTGCTGCAGCGGCTCCGCACCGAAGGTCCAGCGGAGCTCGAACTCCTCCAGCTCGCCGTCCGGGCCGTCCGTGCGCACGTAGTAACGGCTGTCGCGCATGTAGAAGCGGGATTCGACACCGTGATGCTCGAAGGTGATCCCGGAGAAGTCCCCGAGCACCGTTTCGGGACCGGCAGGCGCCATCGCCAGGTCGTGGTGGGAACCTCGCCAGGCCTCCGCTTCCACCTCATGGCAGGAGACGCACGCGTCGATGCCAACGAAGCCGGCCGCCGCCACCGCGTCCCCGCTCGCCGGCTCGGTCGCCGACTGGGTCGCCGTATCGCCACCGGGAGCCGGTTCGTCGCCGCAACCGGCCAGCAGCAGCAGGACGGCTGCCAGCGGCCATCCGTGCCGTGGCAGGCGTGTGCCGGCGTTGCGGGCGTGAGATTTCACCATCGGTCCCTGACCAAGCTCCGTATTTCCGATGCCGGGGCGCCGACCGCTCATGGATTCAGACTTGGCAATCCATGGCCGGCCGGACGCCGGACCGTTGCCAGATAACGCCGCCGCGCACGCGCGAAGGAACGCGAGAAGTGTCGCAGGTCCGGTGCCGGTGCGCTATCCGTAAACAGACTCCGACTGAGCGCGTCGAGATCGGCCGCGAGGCGTTCGTCCCCGTATTCCCGGCAGAATTGTCTGGCAGCGGGCCCGGCCGTGATCCGGTCGAGCCAGGCCAGCAGCGCCCCGTACGTGACCCCGGCATCGCCTGACGCCGCCGCCTTCGTGAACTCGCCGAAGGCATGGGCCTCCGTCTGCAGCCGCCGCTCGGCCCGCGCGCGGAACCCGCGCAGGGCGGCGGGAACGAATTTGACCAGCAGCCCGATCGCCGCCAGGGCGGCGATCAGCAGCGCGATCAGCCGCCCCGGGTCCGGAGGTGCGGACTCGGGTGCACTCGGCTCCGGCGACGGCCCCGCCACCGTCAGCGACAGCGGCGGCACGGAGGCCGTCTCGATGCGGCCTTCGGCGGTGTTCCACCAATCGAGCGAGACCCGGGGCAGTTCGAACGTGCCGCCGGCATCGAACACGAGGGTCACCTGTTCGCTGCGTCGCGCCATCTCCCCGTCGGCGACCTCCGGCTCCTGCACGTAGGCCGAAACGCCTGGCACCTCCGGCGGGTCGATCATGGGCGGAAGGAACATGGCCGGCAGGCCGGCGAGTTCCGCGGTATAGCGGACCACCACCGCGTCACCGACCGTCAGGTCTGCCGGATCACCCTCGATACTGCGCTCGAGGGTCAACGCGCTGCCGGCCAGGTAGGGGTCCAGCTTCCGGGCCCCCTCCGGCACGACGCCGCGGAAAGTGACTTCGGGCAAAGCAATCTTGGCAACCGACGGCTGGCCGCCCGGGTTCGCATAACTCACCGTCATGGAGAGTCCGCGCAGCGAATAGGTTGCGGCGGCGAGGGGGTAGACGCGGTAGTCGCGCACGATGCCAGACCACCTATCGCCAGCGATGCGTTCACGCGTCGAGAAGGAGCTATCCGCGGGGAGCCGGGTGATGGCGTTGGCCAGTTCGAATGTCGGGAATACCGGCGGCGTCGGGAACCAGGTGGGCACGAGTACGGTGACCCGGAGGCGTACCGGCTCGCCAACCAGCACCTGCTCGGGCGTCGCCTCGACCCGGACGACGGGTTGCACCTGCGCATGGGCCGTCGCTGCGATCCCGAGCAGCAGCAGGAGGCTCGCGATGCGGTATCTCATCACGGCTGTGCGCGGCTGGCTTCGAGCATGAAGCGGGTGCGCAGGAAATCGCTCGTCTCGGTGTCGACGGAGCGCATCCACTTCTCGGCGGACTGCAGCTCGACCGTGCTCTCACGAGATATCTCGGTCTCACCGCCCCGGTCTTCCTCGTTGTCGAAGGCGTAGTCGTCCGCCCCGAGGTCCGGCTGGTCGCCGGTGGCCGACTGCTCCCGCGTGCCCTCGATGTACTCCACCGTGTACTTCGCGACCTCCAGATTCTCCCGTGCCTCGGTCCAGTCCGGTGCCGCCTGCACGGCGAGCTCGAAAGCCCTCACCGCATTCCGGTATTCACGCCCTTTCATCAGCGCGTTGCCGCGGTTGAAGTAACCTTCGGCCGACGGAAGACGCCCGAACGCCTGTGCCGCTGCTTCGTATCGGCCGCCGCGGTAAGCCGCCAGACCTTTCCAGCCGGGGTCATCGAAGGTCTCGACCGCCCGGTCCCAGTCACGATCGTCGAACGCGAGCATCGCCTGCTGGTCGGCCGTAAGCCAGAGGTCCGTGAACCCGCTGACGCGAGTGGACTGCCAGGCGAGTACCAACAGAGCCAGACCGGTCGCGAGCAGAAGCTGCGCCCACAACCCGTCGAGTCGCCGCATGAGTGTCTTGCGGCTCACCACTTCATCGTCCAGCCGCGGCGGAACCAGGAGAGCGCGAGCAGCAGGGCGGGCCACACCAGCCACCACCCCTCGTCTTTCCATTCGGCGTCCGGATCGTCGGCCTGCCTGAGGTTCGACTGGATGGTCCGCACCAGCCTGCGGGTATCGGCACCGCCGGGCTGCGCGCGTATCACCGAGACACCCGCGCTCGCGACACGGTTCAGCACACCGGTATCGATGCTGGTATCGAGGGGGCCGCCGGTCTCGGACAGCACGGGAGCGCCGTCCGGCAGCAGCGCCACGCCGCCCGCGTCGGTGCCGACCACGAGCGCCGCCATGGCCGGCGTGCCGGGTAACTGCGCGAACTCGGCGAGCGCGTCGACGTCGGCACTCTCGAAACCATCGTTGATGAACAGGAGCGTGCCGATCGCCTGGTCCTCGCCGAGCAGCTGCGAGGCGACCGGCAGCACGGTCCGGGCATCGGTGCCGGGCGTCGGCATGACGACGGGGTCCAGCCCCTCGAGAAATAATTTCAGCACTTTCGCATCAGCACTCGGCGGTATGACGATGTGCGCCGAACCCGCGTAGGCGATCAGCGCCGTGCGTGAGCCGGTGCGCGCCTCGACCAGGTCCAGCACCTCGAAGCGGGCCCGGTCCAGCCGCGTGGGCGGGAGGTCGTTGCTGCGCATCGAGTCGGTTATCTCGATCGCGATCACCAGCGGCGCCGCCTCCTCGAACCACGGACTCACCTGCTTGCTCCAGGTGGGACCGGCGGCCGCGACTGCTGCGATCAGCACGGCGATGGCCACGCCGTCGACCGCGAGGTACCTGCCCTGCGCCTGCCGGTTAACCGTCAGTGCCGCGCGCAGGTGCGGGGCCACGAAGGCAGCGACATCCCGTCTGCGCGTCTCGCGCCGGCGGACCAGCCACCAGACGAACACGATCGCGGGAATCGCGACGAGCCAGAGCGGCCGCAGGAAATGCAGTGCCTCGATCATGCGGCGCTGCTCCGCCGGCGGCCGGTCAGCAGCAATGCGGTGTAGCCGAGCAGTACCAGCAGGACCGCCCCGCCGACGGGCCAGTGGACGAGCGACGTGCGCGGCCGCCAGGACTGCGTGCGCACGTCGGCGACGGAGGCGTCGTCGATGCGGTCGTAGATCGCCGCGAGACCGTCCTCGTCCCGGGCATTGAAGAATTCTCCGCCCGTCCGTCCGGCGATCTCGGCGAGCAGGTCGAAATCCACCCGGTCTTCGCCGGTGGCCTCGGTGTCGCCGATGCCGATCGTATAGATCTCGACACCGTTCAGTGCGGCGATGTCCGCCGCGTTTATCGGCGTCATCGTGCTCGCCGTGTCGTTGCCGTCGGTAAGGAGAATCAGGATGCGGTCGTCGACCGTGCTTTCCTCGAAAGCGCGGATCGCGAGCCCGATCGAGTCGCCGAGCGCCGTCTGCGGACCCGCCATTGCCACGTCCATGAGCTCGACCAGCGAGCGGGCAGTCTCGAGGTCACGGGTAAATGGCAGCTGGATGTAGGCCTTGTTACCGAACACGATCAGCCCGATGCGGTCGCTTTCCCTCTGCGCGATGAAACGGTCCACGACCCGCTGCACCGCCGAGAAACGGGACACGTTCTTGCCGTCCGCGCCCGGGAAGTCCCGGTAGTCCATCGACCCGGAGAGGTCGATCGAGAGCATGATGTCGCGTGCCGCCTCCGTCCTGACGATGGGCTCGCCGACCCATTCGGGTCTGGCAACGCCGACGACGAGCAGCGTCCAGACGAGCGACCCGATCACGGCCTGCAGCCACCGTCGTCGCAGTACCAGGGCGCCCGGGCTCGCGCGCGCCGCGGCGGCGTCGACCACCTCGTCGAAGAATGGCACGCGCAATGAACTCACCTTCTCGCGGTGGGGCGGCAGCAGCCACCGGGCGAGCAGCGGCAGCGGCAAAAGCGCCAGTGCGAGGGGGTGGGCGAGCTCAAGCACGATGCTTCCGTATCCAGCGCCGGGCCGGCTCGACGAGATTCTCGCCGACGGCATCGGGACGGTAGGCGGCGGCCGCCAGCCGATCGGCCCCGCCGGCAACGGTGTGGTCGTTACTGGTCGACTCCCGGAGGAACTCCGCCCAGTCCGGACCGTGCAGCGCTGCGACGCGGCCGCGCGGATAGGCAGCCAGCGCCGTACGCTTGACGAGTTCGGCGATCTCCCCTGCCGTCGCGGCCGGCTCCGATCCGATGCGGGCGGCGATCGAGTCGAGCTCGGCCTCGGCCTGGCGGCGATAGCGATTGCGCCGGCGGTAACGAAGCCAGTGCGCAACGGCGATCGCGACGATTACGATGAGCCAGCCGCCGAGCGTCCACCAGCCGGCCGTCTGCGGCAGCCAGGAGACCGGCTCGGGCAACACGATCCCGTGCAGGAGATCCATCAGCTCGGCGAGGTTCAGCCCCTGGAAGCGATCGCTCACCGCACCCTCCGCCGCGGCGCGAGCTGGCCCATGAGTCTGCGTATCTGGGGCAGCGTCTCCTGCCCGGCACTGAGCGGCAGCACCGACAGGTTTATCTCCCGCTGCCAGTCACGTATGCGCTCCAGGCGCTGCCGGGTGAATCCGCTCAGGGCCTCGACGGTCTCCGGAGAGGCAAGATCCACTTCGGCCTGCAGACGGCCGTCGCCGATGACCACGCGTTCTCCGCTCGCCATGCGCTCCGCGACCGGATCGTGCACCAGCATCAGCACCAGATCGTTATGAACCGCGATATTGGAAAGGTAACGGTGGGTCGTCTCGTCGATGCCGTCGAAGTCGCTGAAGACGATGACCAGGTGATCGTGCGACGCCAGACGGCTTACGCTTTTCAGGATGTCGTTCAGTCGTCCCGGCTGCCGCTCGACGGCGTTGTCGGCGTCGAGGGTCGAATTCATCCTGCTCAATGATTCGAGCAGCGCATACAGCGTACGCCTGCTGCGTCTGGGTGCGAACTCTTTCTGCTCGGTGTCATTGAAGACGATGCCGCCGACGCGATCGCCGACGCGCAGCACCCGAAACGCGGCCACTGCTGCGGCTTCAGCGGCAGTCACCGATTTCATGTTGAGCATCGAGCCGAAGAACATCGACATGGACTGGTCGACCACGAGCAGCGCGGGACGATCGCGCTCCTCGGTGTACACCCGCACGTAAGGGCTGCCGGTGCGCGCCGTCGCCTTCCAGTCGATGGACCTGACGTCATCGCCGGGCAGATAGTTGCGCATTTCCTCGAAATTCAGCCCGCGGCCGCGCAGCCGTGACGCATGCCGTCCGGTCAGGGCACTGGCCGCGGGCTGGCTGGGCAGGAAGCTCAGACTCCGGGCGGCGCCTTCCAGGTCGCGCAGATGTTCCAGCGACACACGGATGCGCGGGTCGGCCGCCGAGGTGTCCATGTCTACGGCAGGGCAACCTGATCCAGGATGGCGTCGATCACCCGATCCGCAGTGACGCCCTCGCCCTGGGCCTCGTAGGACAGCATCAGGCGATGCCGCAGGCAGTCGTGGGTGATGGCGCGGATGTCTTCGGGGTCGACGAAGTCGCGCTGGTTAAGCCAGGCGTGGGTCCTGCCGCACTTGTCGAGCGCGAGCGAGGCGCGCGGACTTCCGCCGACGTCTATCCAGCGATCCAGGTCGTCGGAATACTTGGCGGGTGTGCGGGTCGCATAGACCAGATCGGCGATATAGCGCTTCATCGCGTCGGAGACGTGGATCGCGGCGATCTCCCGCCGTGCGTCGAAGACAGCCTGCTGCGATATGCGCTCCGGTTCGCCGCCCGAGACGCCGCTGCCGGATGCCTCACCCTCGGACCTGCCGGTCGCTTCCTGCAGGGCCCTTTCCTCGTTACGGACGAGATCGACGATGAGCACCTCGTCTTCGACCGGCGGGTACTCGATATTGACATGCATGAGGAAGCGGTCCATCTGCGCTTCCGGCAGCGGATACGTGCCTTCCTGTTCCACCGGGTTCTGCGTGGCCATCACCATGAACAGCGGTGGCATCGAATGCGTCTTGCCGGCCACGGTCACCTGGCGCTCCTCCATCGCCTCGAGCATCGCTGCCTGCACCTTGGCCGGCGCGCGATTGATCTCGTCTCCGAGAACGATGTTGGCGAAGATCGGGCCCGGCTCGAAGCGGAACTCCGCACCGCTGTCAGACTGGTAGTAGACCTCGGTGCCGGTGACATCCGAGGGCAGCAGGTCCGGCGTGAACTGTATGCGGCTGAAATCCGCTTCGAGATTCTTCGCCAGCGACTTAATGGCGCGGGTCTTCGCGAGACCCGGCAGGCCCTCGACGAGCAGATTGCCATTGGCGAGCAAACCGATGATCAGGCGCTCGACGACAGCGGCCTGGCCGATGATCGACTCCTGCATGCGCGTACGCAGGTTCCGGATCTGTGTAAACGCCACTGTTACCTCCACGGCGGTTGTTTTCCCGGCAATCTCACGGAACGCCGCGATGGAGGCTCGTGCCGGCGTGCACGGCTTAACCCGATCGACCGGCCGGTGTTGAGTATCGAAGATAGCCAGCCGTCGGCGATGCGTCCAATGCTTTAATGGCATTGATTCGATACGCATCGCGCATCGACAGTCTCCACGCCGGCATGCTGGTAACCGAAGCGGTTTTGGACCAGACTGCCCTGTTTCCAGGCGGCTGTTTCTCGTCATGCCGCGACCGGTGCAGGGAGTAGGAACCGTGAAGAAGATTCTGTTGCTAACGATCGGCTTTCTGCTTGCCGCCTGCGCGGGGCGTCAGGTGACGACGGTCCTTCCCCTCAGCGACTCCGCCGATGCGCCCTACGCCAACGTGCTGGTGGTCTCGCTATTTAATTCGTTCGACCGGCGTCGCATTCTCGAGCGGGCAATCGTGAAGGAACTCGCAGGCCAGGGGGTCCGGGCCGTGGCGAGCACGTCACGAATGAAGACGACCACTCCGCTGAATCGCGATACCGTCGCGGCGATGGTGGAGCAGCTCGGCTCCGACGCCGTGCTGGTCACCCAGCTGGTCGACGTCGAAACCGACGGCAAGTTGAAGACCATGCGTCCGGATGCGACCTACACGTTCGGGTCTACACGTTACTACAACGTCTGGAGCGTGCAGCTGAACGAGTATCGGGAACCGCCGACCGTTGCGATGAAAGACGTCGTGGTGCTGGCCTCTCAGGTCTATTCGGTACAGACCAGAGAGCCGGTATGGGGTATCGAGTCGACCATCACGGTGAAACGCAATCTTGATGATCCCATGGATTACTCACTGATCACCGACGAAGCCGACGTGATCGTAAGACGCCTGGCGAGCGACGGCCTGTTGGCAAAATAGTGCCCTGACCGTGGCGGCAAGGTGATGTTCTGCCATTGAACTAAACCGGCTGCACTGCTAGCGAGGGTCACTCCAAGGCGCAAGGCGACCGTCAGCGCCATTCGTGATTCCAACCATTGCGCGGCATGGTACTTGATCTAAGCTGATATAAGGAGGGCGGCTGCGCCGTGGAGTCGTCTGCGGAGCAAAGCCGCAAGAAAGCGATGGTCACCGCAGCAGCGGTTTATCGCAATCGGACCCGCGGGACGGCGCTCCTGGCAGGCTCCGCCATGGCGTCACTTCTCCTGGGTGTCGGCGTGTACCTCATCGGGCGCGACTGGGGCTCGGTGCTGTTCCTGCAGCCTTTTGCCGCCTTGCAACCGTCGTGGAATATCGCGGCTATGCCGGCCGGCGCATGGCTTCCCTCTCTCCTGCATGCCTACGGGTTCGCGCTGCTCATCATCCTGATGCTGCGACCGCACCCGCGGGCCCCCGTTTATGGGGCATCCGGCTGGCTCCTGATCGCAGCCCTCCTGGAGTGGCTGCAGTCGACGCCGGCCGAGGCTCTGATCCTGTCGATGTATCGCCTCCCGGGCACGGGCCCCGTTCCCGGGCTCGTCGAGGCCTACGTCATCCATGGCCGTTTCGACTCCGGCGATCTGCTGGCAGCCGCACTGGGCTGCCTCGCCGCCTTCGCCGCGGCCCATACTGTGGAGGTACCGAAATGAAAGCGCTTGAAAGAGGCTGGTACCGCATGGCCGCGGTACTCGTGTTTGCCGCCTTCGGCATCGTCACCACGATCGCCACTGGCGGAGGTGGCGGCGGAGGAGACACCATTGCGCCGCCGCCCGGCACCACCGGACCGACGCTGGCGATTACCGTTGCTAACGGCGAAGACGTGTGCGCGGCGACGGTCACCGGAATCATGATGCTGTTCGACGTCAGCGAGATCAGCGATCCGCTGGTGCTGTCGGCGGACGACGCGATGCCGGCGCTGTTGAAAGTGGGCAGCGGGGAGGCTGGCTCGGAGGTGCCGTTCAGCGGCATCGTGGAGCCCTGTGCGGCAGGCGGCACCATCACCTTGTCCGGAGACGTGGCAGACCCGAACACGCTTACGGTGGGCGACACAATCACCGCCGTGTTCGACAACTGCGACGAGAACGACGGCTATGTCATCGACGGAGAGCTGGAGCTGATCGTCGCCGCGATCAACGGCGATCCGCTGACCGACGTCTTCCTGATCACGCTGGATATGCAGCTGACGAACCTCGTCGTGAGCGACGCCTCCGGCGGCGCGACCGCCGACGGCGACATGACGCTGACCCTCGACACCCTGGACTTCCCCGTGATCGCCACGGCGCTGTCCGGTGACGAGCTGCAGCTCTCCGAGGCCGGTCTGAGCGTGACCTTCCAGAACTACGACCACACGCTGGAGATCGACACCGGCCTGGTGCCGCAGACCGTGCTGGCGGAGGTATTCGGCCGCATCGGTGGTAACGCCCTCGGCGGGACCGTGGATTACGAGACCGTGACGCCGATCCAGGCGACCGGCGACAACCCGCCGTACGTCGGGGAGATCCTGATCACGGGCGCGGACGACAGCCAGGTACGCATCGTCATCGTCAACGAGAAGTTGGTGCGCCTCGAGATCGACGAGGACGGCGACGGCGTGGTCGATGAGTTCATCGATACGACGTGGTCAGCGCTTGAAGGAGACACCACCGGCTGAGCCGCCGCGGCGCTCTTGCCGCAGGACGACTGCCCGGGCACGCGGATGCTCGGGCAGTGCGGTCGTCTCAGGCCGGCGAAGACTCCCGTATACGAAACAGCACTGCATAGAGCAGCGGCACCACGATCAGCGTCAGCAGCGTAGCGAACGCCAGACCGAACATGATGGTGACGGCCATGCTCTTGAAGAAGGGGTCGGCCAGCAGCGGCGCCACGCCGAGGATGGTCGTGAGTGCGCCGAGGAACACCGGCCGGGCACGCGCCACGGCGGCATCGAGTACCGCCTGCTGGCCGGGCTTGCCGCCCGCGATCTCGATATCCGCCTGGTCCACCAGCACGATGGAATTCTTCACCAGCATGCCGATCAGGCTCAGGAAGCCGAGGATGGCCATGAACTCGAACGGGGTCTGGAACAGCAGCAGGCCGACAGTGACGCCGATAAGCGCCAGCGGCGCCGTCAGCCAGATCACGAGCGGCTGGCGGAAGGCGTTGAACATGACCACCACGGCCAGGATCATGGCCGCGAAACCAAAAGGTGCGGACGCGGCCAGGCCCGCGTTGG
>Ga0102941_1000909_pt1 | contig 13960 bp, 20 predicted proteins | sample SalPonR2_C_D2_MG_FD_79281 | JGI IMG/M metagenome (GOLD analysis project Ga0102941, IMG submission 79281) | Salt pond soil microbial communities from South San Francisco under conditions of wetland restoration - Salt Pond MetaG R2_C_D2_MG | ecosystem: Environmental > Aquatic > Marine > Intertidal... | reverse complement strand
CTTGAATAAAACATTTTAATATTTTTTATATAATGAAAATAAGTTAATTAAGTAAAGCATGCAATATAATATATATGAATCAATCGTTAATCTTGAAAATGAAATTACAATGAAAAAAACAAGAAAGGCCAATCTAGAATCATCTATTGGAATGCTCCAATTATATACCGTCTATTCATTATTTATGCATGAATATATAAAGAAAATAGAGCAATATAAAAAAACAATACCTGAATGTGAAATAAGTGAAAAACTAATAACCGTGGAGGTAAATGGTAAAAAATATCATATTGTATTTGATTTTCTAAGTGATTATAGTTTAGGAGAATATCACCCTGTGGAAGAATTATCTAGAATTGTCTCAACTTCTACAATGGATAAAATTCATGAATCATTAGGAATGCTTGAAACCATTTTAATGAATAATGTACACATTATGTATGAATCACTAAAGATAGGAAGGAAACATGCTCATATAGAATTACGTAGATTAATTAAAAGCAAGAAAAAACCTTATTTATATTATTATGGAAGTAAGGAATTAAAGAAAAAATCAATGGGATTTATCGTTATTGAAGAATAGATAGTTAATAATATATTCATATTTTTTATCTTTTGAGAATAATAAAGATCAATTATGCTTTTTAAGTTTTTAAATTTAACTGGTAAGACCCTTTCTTTAAGAAATGCAAAGACAAATAAGAGTAAGGAATTGGTGGGAACGGAAGGAGTTCAATTATTTGATTGTTCTCAATTTGACGATGATCATCATGAATTTAATTGCCTTAGTAGATACTTGGTAATTCAAGCTATAAATGGTAGCGTCATTAATGAACCTGTTTGGGCATGTATAATTCCTATTCCGACCCCTACTGCTAATATACAAATATTATACTCGACAATTGGATATAGCGCTAATAAATCTACAGTAATTGCAAATTATTCATGTTTAGATCCTAATCCACAAACATTATTTCCGGATTCAGAGATAGAGGTTGATCCTGAATATATCAAGTTTAAATCACTTTTTATTGGACTTGGTCAATATGTAGTCGATCCTACTGGAAAGGTAAGTGATATAAAAGAAGATGTTTATTTAACAATCGACAAACCTGAAAAATTATTAGGAAAAATATTTGAAGAAGATGAAGTTGGAATAGATATAAATAAAAAAGACGAAGAAACCGCTGAAAAAGAAACTAAAACAGCAACTCTTATAAAGGTAGAGGATATTGATAAATTTATGGATGCTCAACCTCTTTTATCTACTTCAGAAACATTTCAACTTGGTATAATCATATTAGCAATTATTATAGTCTGTATTTGTATTTTTATTTTAGTTATATCTGAGTTAAAGACACATCTAGATGAAATCAAGAACAGTAAGAATATAATTTAATTATTTTAAAATTTCAACGTAATTAAATATGCCTAGAGTTGAAAACCCTCAGTTTAAAAAGGATAGAATTAAGGTAAATGAATTAATGAAAAAAGAATTACCTAAATTTCATAAATTATTAGGTAGAACTTCTATTACAAGACCTGAAAAATCATACATCTTGAAAAGGTGCTGGGCTATTGTTAAAACAGGATCAGGAGATAAATTCCCAATAGATAAAGCTGCTATGAAAAAATATGAAAGTGATTTCAAAAAAGAAATTAATGCCAGAGATAAGAAAAAAGCACTTAAAAAAGAAAAGAAGGCAGAGAAGAAGAAAAAATTAAAGGAAGATTTAAAAGTAGCTAAGAAAAAATTAAAAGATGCCAAAGATTCAAAGGCAAAAAAGGCTGCTGAAAATAGAATTAAAAGAATCGAGGAAAATTTAGAAAAATTAAAGAAAAAGAAAAAGAAAAAGTAAATTTTATTTCTTTATTTAAATGTTCGAAGCTAATAAGTATGTAATTAAATGTAAAACACCCACCTTCTCCAAAATATTGGGTATTTCTTTAATTTCTATTTATAAGGAAATTATAATCGATGATGACGAGTATGATATTTTAATAGATGATTACTCTATATCTGATTTAGTAATTAATTTATTTAGAGAAGAAGAACCTTATTGTGATCCAATCTATTTATATGAATCTATATTTGATGATTTTACTTTTAATTGTGGATGCAAAATTTCTATAAAAAACTGTTATGGCTAATTGCTTATTAGAAAATGATTTAACAAAAACAATAAATTTTACTAAATCATTGATTATGAATCATTTCAAGGATTATAAGAATAATGCTAAAATATTTAAGAAACTAAATATAGTTGTAGGAAAAAGTAATGATAAGCATTTTAATTATTTAATTACTAATCTGGATATTAATGAATTTTTGGATTATAGAGACTCCTTAAATTTAGACAAAATAGATTTTGTAATTTGTAAAATTTCCGAAGATCTATATGAGATTAACATAATAAATAATGAATATAAATTTCTAGAAAAGTATGATGATTTATTAATAGGGGATTATAAGTTAAAAAATCCAACTAAAGTATTAGTTAGTGATAAAGATGATGCAATCGCTATTTGTTCAAACTATGAGGTAGAAAAACCAATTAGATCTTATAAAAAATATTATATTGGTTCACCAATTTTATTAATTTTAACAGGCTTTGTAGCTTATAACTTATTCAGAACTTGATTCATCATATATATCCTCTTCCATTATATCATGATCCTCATATGATAATGAACCTTCGTCATCTATACAATTATTTTTCATAAATGTGGTGATCAATGGAAATCCAAGGACTTTAATGAAATTATAAATAGATGATAAATCTTTACTAATTACTCCGTTAAATTTTTTAGCTATCGTGACTGAATCTCTTCGTAATTCTGAGATACGTAAATTAACTTCTTTATCATAACCCTTTAAATCAGGTAATGTAAATTTAAACACCTTTCTCTCCCCATTAAATATCATAGGTATAAATTTTACAACAAAAAGTATAAACTCTCGCATGTTGAATGCTAATGTATTTTGGTCATATTCTTGTTGCATTAGTTGATTAATTTCTATAGCGTAATTAATATCAGTCCTAACTCTTTTTTTATTATAACTAATTTGTTTTATCCCTAGTTCCTTAGAACCTGTTTCTATATCATGTATATTAAGTAAAATAGCTCCATGATTTTTAGATATACTAGATTGTTGTTTTTTTGAAGTCGGAGGTACTTCAATTGAAATACTTATATCTTCCTCACTATTTTCTTCTATTTGATCAATATCTCCTAATAAATCAACAGAACTATCGGCTTCATCATCAGATTCGTCTACAGGATTTAGCCCAATAGATTTTTCCTCAGATTCTTCTTCCGTTTCTATACCGTCATCCTGTAAATCCTCAAAGAAATTTTTAAGTATAGTTTGATTAGTTATCATAGAACCGGTCTCAGACAAATCTATTTTACTTTTAATTTCATCATCCGGCTTTAAATTTTCTTCATTTATAAATACATCCACCCCTTTATCAATTTGATCCATGATAAACTATTTTAGTTTTAAAGATTTATTATTTTAAAATTCAATTAAACTGTATATGCAGAATAAGTGGTGATAACACGGAAATCCATAGTACCCGCTACTCCACCTGTTATATTATCTGAAGCAAGTAAATCAATAACTAAATCGGTTCCACTAACAGATGCTTCAGTTACTGCCCCTATTGTAATTGTGCCTGAATAATAAAAATCAAAACCAAATTTAGTGGAAGTATATGATACTCCATCACTTAAAACTACATATCTTCCTTCACTTACGACACTTCCATCACTAGTGATATCTGAATCACGACCAATTACTTTAACATTAACAAAATAAGATGTATTTAATTCAAGTGGAAGCAAGGTGACGGTTGTTGCAGAACCTTGTCCATTTACTACAACAGAATCAGCTTGTGTCATTCTAACTTGTTGAAATGTATCTGATCCGGATGTACCTACTAAGGTTGATCCTGATGAAAGTAAACTACCATTTGGGAAGGACATTGCAAGTGATCCTGAAAGTGGATTAGTAAATAAATTTAAACCAGATCCCATCGTAATTGAATTTGCTTGAGATGAAACTACTCCTGCTCCAATTGTCATTGAATCTGTTGCTTGTGAATCACCACCAAGTAAGTCAATTGCAGGTGAATCAGTTGTGGCTACTGCATTTTTAACTGTCATAAATTTACCGGTTCCAGCCGAATCCGCGATATCAAATACAGGATCTAAGAATGTTGGGTCATCCCTAATTTTTAATCCAGCTCCGGTTGTATCGAGTTGAATTTGTGGATCAACTGCACCTGAATTATCATATGCCGCTTGAAGAGTTGTCATAACAGGGGCTAACCCTGCTTCACTTACACCTCCAACAATATACCAGTCATCTGCCTCGTTTACACTAGCATTAAGAATAACTGCAATCCCTGGATCAAGAGAGGTAATTAATGTAGATGCCGCATTAACGATATCAAATGAATTAGTAGTACTTATATTTTTTATCCATACTGAATATCCATGTCTAACTGCAGTTCCAGCTAATGCACCTGATTCACTAATTGCTGGTAATTCTATTTCTAAACTTCCAACAGTTGGATCTAAAAAGTATCTATTTGCACCTGCTTCAAATGAGAAAAGTGTTGAACTTGATCCGAAACTCGCATCATACGCAACTCCAAGTTGACCTCCTTTAACATCAAGATTGGCCCCGATTCTTTCAAAAGTTTTAAGTGGAAGTGGATTTGACAATGCCATATTTTTTATTATAGCTAAAAAATAAAAATATTCTAAATTCTAATTGGTTCATGTGGGTTATCCTCACATATATAGTCATGTAAATCAATTTGGTCTTCATAATCATTTTCACCTTTCTTGATTTCGGAGATTATATAATTCATAATAGATTGAGGAATTTTCTCAGGAAAAATTCTTTCTAATTTACCTGACATACCTCTACTTGCTATTGACTTACTTCTTATTTTAGAATTTTTTCTAAGTTTTTTAATTTCAATATCTTCTTTAATTGAATCACTTCGGGTATCAATATATGAATCTAAGAAGCTATCATCTTCATCACCAGCTAATATAGATTTCTCTACCACATCTAACAAGTTATTCATAATAGATATTTCTTTTTCTTTGGATTCTTTTGCATTTTTCATAAATTTTCTAAAATCTGAAAGTGATAGTTTGTTAGGTACATTTATATCTCGTACATTAAACGAATTTTTTTGTATAAATTTATCTAGATTTATATAACTCATGTATTTTAAAATAAAATGTTATTTTTAAAAAGATAAATTTTTTTGTAATTTAAAATGAACAGGGTAAAGAATTGGGAAGAATGTATAATTCCTGAAAAGTTAAAATATGCACATGTTAATGTATATTATGTGAGGTGTATTGATAGTAAGAAAAAATGGCAAATCAAGTTAGATCGCTGGTATAATATGACTGAATTTTATATTGGATTTGCTAAAACTTCTATGAGGACTAATCCTAGCCTAAATAACTTACCGATTACACCTAAAACAGTTATAAATAGGGTAGGCGAAATTAAAAATTATAATAACGAATATAATCAAATATTGCTGATCCCTAAAAATTGTGCAAGCTCCGAAATTATTGGAAAGTTTATAGCATTTAACAAACACATAAATGATTTACTATCTATTAAAGAAACTATCCCTAATTTTAGAGAAGAATTAAGCGAGTTATTCAATGGATATAAAGATTCCTTGGAACAAACTATATGTTATTCAATTAATAAAAACTCATTTATTGTTTATAGCGGTGAAACTATCGCTGTTGATCCAGGTGTTAATAAATTAGTTAACAGTCTTCTTAATTTAGGGACAGTAGGAAAAAATATAACCAAGGAACAAGATCCTAAATTATTTAATGGCGTATCTTCATATGAAATTGATGGAAAAACTACTAAAACAGATTCACAATCACTCATTTTATATAACGGATTTTTAATTAATAAATTATCTGATAGAGTGATTGAGACTAGAATGATGAATGATACTCAAAGTGGATCACACTATATTGAAGGTAATTATACAATGTGGGTATTAAGTGGAAATACATATATTAGGAATATGTGTATAAATATTAAAAATGGATTATTTCAAGCCGATGAAAATACCACATTCAATTCAAAGTTTTTAGGTCAACACATTCGAGATGCAAAAAAATATAACGGAGCGATATTCAAGATACAATAATAAAAATTTTTATTAACCTTTCTAATATTATATTTATGAAATTTTTACGTAAATAAAACTATGCATTTTTTGAGCAAAAAAAATATAAACTACATGGGGTATCTGCTTCGTAATTATTTACCTGAACCATATTGGTATAATACGAGCAAGGATTTAGAAAGCGATGCAATTTTGTGGTATCGAAATAATCGTGATGCTATACAACATGTAGTAGGAGTAGATGAAATTAATGAAGAATTTCTAAGATATATTATCAATATTCGTAGATTTGATGATACATTGGGATTTAACCCAGCTAAGGACCCTAATTTAATTACCGATTATTACGAGCCTATTCAGCCATGTAATTCAGAATATTTTGATAATGACATAACTTGTAGAAATATTGATTTAGGTCATGCCCTTGCAACGGGTGAATATATACCTGATTGTAAAAATGCTTGCTCAACCAGCGAGATAGTAGAGGATCTTAAATGTGGAGATGGTGATTTAAATGTCCGTGATTTTCTAAATGACTCCGAATATCATCAAGTTGCCTCAACCATTTATAGAAGGCGACACACACCTGGAAAAAAACAAGTAGCGAAAAGAAGAATAATAGCTCCGCCTACCGAAGATTCAAATGGAGAAGGAGATATAACGACTCCTGTCTTTAAGAGATTTGAATTATTAAATACTAATTCTACTGACTTTGGAGTGTGTCCTAAAACACCTATGAAATTTGGTAGGGATCATGAATTAAATGAAGCATCTATTCGTAGAATTGAAAATGAGGCTATGTATGAACCAACAATGGCTCAGAAAATATTAGGTCCTTACCACACTAGAATGACTGGACTAGGTGAACTTAACACTCTTGGATCAGGAATCGCACCTAACCCAACTGCTCACACAATGACGAGATCTCTATATCAAGGGCTTGATCAAGGTAATTTAGATAACCCATATTCAAATTCTGATGAAGTATCAAGATGGACTGTAAAAGGAATGAGATATAACCAGCCTATTTACTATCGAGCCCAAGATGCTAATCCTAGATACAATCCCAGATCAGCTGCTGATAATGTATTAGATGCAATTGAGATGGACAAGATGTATAAGACAACTTCTCCGGCATATAAAGATCGACTATTTAGATATTTTTATAAAGAGCAGGCTCAATCAGATGCACCTAGAATGGCTGTTTGTGGGAAAAATTTCTGTGGAAGTCAAGGAGTGGCTGATAATATTTATCAAAAAGTATATGGAGTTGTAAAGCCTATAAAATATTAATTTTAGTTGCCTTAAAATAAATTTGATTTTTTATTATTTAAATCCAAGCTTTAGACTATGTTTGTAGAATTAACAAAAAGGGATATATTTACTCTTAAACACATTGATGATATTGACAATTATATTATTGATGCTATAGACGAAGATGAAGTCGGAGAATTTGATAGAGCATTAGCATTTAAGAAAAGATTTTGTACTAATAAAACAGTTGATATAAATATATTAAAACATATAAAATTAGACACACAATCTCAAATTATTGACATTTTAATCCGTCATGATATGTTTGACAATATTAATGTTGACGTGTTTTATCATTATTGTACTTATGCAGGATATGGAATTCTATCTATTGGACAGATTATATATAATTTTGCTGCTCCATCTGACACAATTATTAAACTAGTTAATTATTTCAAGACAAAAAATATACCAATTAGCAATATTTATAATCCTGAAAAATTATATACCAAATATGCAGATGATTATGAAATGGTAAAAAAGATATTCATTTTGACCAATTATAATATTACTAAAGTATATCATCTTAGTGATGAATTTGTAGGTAAATTATGGAAATTAAACTACGACAAAAAAAATAGTATTTAATTTGATTTTTTATTATTTAAACGTAGCTACCATGGATTTTATTATTAACAATCTTAGTGAAGAACAATATGAAGATATGATTTGTAAAGCTATTAAAGCTGATAGAAAGGATACACTTGAATTAATTTTGAGTTATAGAAGTACACAAAATCTAAGTATGTATAAGGTTCCAAAATGTATAAATTTTAATAATCCATCAAATGCTAAGGCAATAGTTGATATATTAAGAAAATATAGAGTATTTGATAGTAAAAAAGATATAGATAAAATGGTAATTTATTACCATGAATCCTCTCCACATTGTACTGAATTTATATATGTCAATGGTAATTCATATTATTTACGACAAGATTTTCAATATAGAGGGATACCTCAATTAATGATCTATGTAGGTAGTAAAAATTGTTGGTGTAAGAATGATACGGAAAAACTATTAAAAATACTTTCTGGTAATGATTGTTATAATGCATATAAAAATACCACTTGGGATGAAAAATACTTAAAAGGTTTATCTGATATAAAAAGAGGTATGTTATTAAAGAGAAGAGCAAAAGAAATGGGTTGGTATTAAAAATAATAATTTAATTTTTTTAGTTAAGTCTTTCTCTCAAAAACTGACATGATAAAGATGGAGAATATAAAACTTCTACTACATACACTTAGCTCGGATGAAACTATAATTAAGTCTAAGTGGAATCAGGGATAGTTATTATCGAATAACATTCTTCTTAGATTTTGAAGCAGTTAAGTTTGAAAACTCACTTTATTATTTATAATTTTTTATATTCATTAATAAATGTTATCAGAAAAAGTAGTTTTATTAAAAGAGCACTCCGAATATTACCACGAATTAGCAGATTATGATTCCAGATATAGGAATGTAAATATGATGCATAATATTATCATGCTTTTGATTCGTAAATCAGGACCTGGATATATCGAATTACTAGATAAATTAGAATCCAATGTAGATGAAAACGAGGCTAATAATTTATTAAATCTAGCTGTATATGGAGAAGGTAGAAATATTAACGCTACTACAGATAAAATATTATTTCTACATAGATTCATTTTTACTTACGAAGCATATATTGATGGAAGAATACCTGAATTAAGAGTAGATATGAATAACTCTGCACATGTTGATATTAGCCGCATATTTGTTGATGTTTTAGGCAGGCTTTTACATGAACAGTTTTATAATAGTGCGCAGTATGAATTAATGAAACATACAGTTAATTATAACTATTCAAAATTGTAAAAAAATAGATTTGATAAATTGCTTATATGACAGAGTCATTATAAAGTTTGCGAAGAGCAAATTGTAGATCTTGAACCTTAGAAGGATCAGACCAATAAGAATAAGTGATATCCAATAGGAGAATCTCGATATCATTTAAGCAAGTTTCTTTTGACAAATCTTTTTTATTGAAGAGAAAGTTAACAGTGTTTCCGTTGATTGATAAAAAGCCATATTTTTCACAAATTAAATTGACTTTAAATTTGAATGAATTTCCATTAACTTTCACAGTTTTTTCAACATTGTATCCAACTTTTTCAGTTAGATGAAAGACAATTAATTGAAATAATGAACTAACTTGAGTAGAAGAGCAAATAACAGAATGAACCATAATTATATCTAGATCTCAATAGACTAAATATAAAGAAATAAAAAATCAAATTAGTTTTAATTATGGACGTTGAAACATGTGGGAAATTTTTTCATTCGCTTGCTCGTCATACTTAACATACAACAAACTACCATCAATAAATGTGAAATAATACTCAGTTCTATTAGAAAGAAGTGAGCTTACATGTCTCATATAATCAAGAAGGAAGTCTAAACTTACAATTCGATTACGTAGAATTGATAAAAATCTCTCATTTTCTTCATCGTCAATGGTAATAATAACCCCAGTGTAATCATTTTCTTCACTTAACTCAGAAATAATTCTTTGAGTCTCAGCGTGTTGAACTTCTAAACTATCAATATAAAGCATATCTAAATAATTAAAACAAAAAAAATCAAATTATTATAGTTTCATCTCTTTTATTTTTCTATCTAGCATATTTCTTAATTCAATTAATTCATTTATTTTCTCATTATTTTCTGAGTATGAATCTGTTAAGGTTATATCGAGATCATATTGAGAAGCGAGTGGTATATCTGCTTTCTTCAACTTAGGGAATAATTTCATTAAATTATACAACCTTGGTTCTTTAGCTGGCTTAATAATAACCTCTTCTACCTCGTTATAAGATGATCCCAATCGATCTGCATTTAATAAGGTAAGCTTTTTAGTAGTCAATGGTAAATCTAGATATTTAGTTTTATTTTTGCAATTAATTTCCAGACTTTCAGTAAAGCCTAATCTAAATCTATCAATATATACATCTTTGATTATTTCTGTTAGCACGCTTAAATTAGGTTCGTACATATCTACAAAATATCTATTATTGCTTTTAAATACCAATATTTCATAAGCTTCTTTGGTGGAAGTGGTTATAGATCTTTGAACAACCTTATCTATCACACGATAAGCTGTATATTTTTTAAATACGTCATTTTCAAACTCATATAAATTAGTCACTAATAATTCACAATCAATATTTTGTATTTCTACTAGATTAAATACTAAAATAACTGCTATCATACAATTAATTGGATTTAACTTATAATTGCTTTTGCTGACTACGTAATAAAGACCTAACTTATCATTTATAAACTCACTATCATGTGATTCATATGATACTAGATTTAAATAACCTGGAATAAGCAACATTCGGTCTACCTCCCTTCCTTCAAATATTAGTAGATCACAATCATAATAATCAGATAAACGAGTTTGATAAGAAATAAAGATAGGAATGTCAATGAGTTCTTTAATTTTAAGCTTTTTAAGTGCCTTTCTCAATCTAACCCTGAATAAAACCTCAGTATTATTATCTATAAATTGAATAAATTCTGACCAAATCATTGTTAATATTTTTAGAAATAAAATTATCAAAATAAATTTGATTATAATTATCGTTAATTGGACTAAAATGAAAATAACTAAAACTCCTTGTACCGTGGAATTATATAATGAAATTTCATTTATAAATTGTTTACCCACTAAAGTAGAAATAATAGTTAATTGTCATAAAAGCGTCAATAAAATTGTAGTTAGATCTCCTAAATATAAGCCTACTACTAGATACAGACCTGCTCATGTAAAGCTAATTGGAGGTGAAGATATAATAATTGACTTTATATTTATATATGTAGGTACAATTGCTTTAAGCGAATTTAGAGGTGAAATAAAAAAACTAGATATTTTAAGTAGCGATAATTTACAGATCCAGAACTGTAAAATAGACCACATTATATTTGCTAGCAGAAGTGGATTAGTAATGAATATGAATATGAATATAGAAATAAGAAATGATTATGTTAAAAAAATATATAGCTCAATAGTGGATACAAATATTCAAAACTTAATTATTGATTGTCCTAATTTAGAATATTTAGATGGTCATTGTAATATAAAAAAAGTAATGTTATATAGAACAAATTTAGAAAAAATACAATTATGTTATAATACATATGTATTATCCGAACAACCTAATTGTGAGGAATTGATTATTTCTGATAATGATAAGGATATAGATTTTAATTACTTTCCCAATATTATTTTTATAACCATGTTCTATAAGATTATTATCCCTCCTAAAAAAATAAATACAATAACTTTACGTGATATAACCACCAGAGATAACAGCATTTATTTTCTGAAGTGTGATAATCTATATATTCAATGGAATTTATCTGATTATGTAGAGTTAGACATGCTTGAATGTAATTCTTTATCAATTAATGTTTGGCACGGTGAGAAACTTAAAGAATTAATAAGTTTATTTAATTACTTACCTAGGGCAAAAAATATTTTGACAAGTAAGTGCTCAATAAACGAAGATGATTATGATAAATATTTTATAGGAATGTCATATAGAACATTTAAAAAGGGTATTTAATTTGATTTTTTTATATTTATGTTATATTTTTTAATATGGAATCTATTGATAAGACCATTATCGCTGATGAATTAATAACCGGAAATTATGATGAATTAATAATTCGTGTTGCTTCTAAATGCTTTATTCAAATTGAGGCAAATATTAAATGTCTACAAATTTTTAATGATGTTGGTGCATCAGTCATAATTAATGGAGATACCATTGAAGAATTATTTCACAATTTCTCAGAAATTGTAGTTAAATCTATAGGAGAACCTAGATTTGATTATGATTACTATAATATACACCTATTTGGAGGATATTACCCCAAAAAGACTGTATTACATTTTGATATGAAATTTAACTATGATTACAATCATTTAGATTCATTTCCTTCAGTTAATCATTTAGTATTCGATAATTTTATTCCTGATATTGAATTTAAAGAAATAAAATTTATAACAGTTAATGGTAGTATACCAATAGAAAAACTGATTAAAATAAATCCTGATATCATTTCAATAGATAAGCATGTTTATATAGAAGGTCTAGATAGATTTAAAAGTGAATTGATATTCAAAAATTTAAAGGTATTTAAGTTTAATATAAAATTTTATCCACTTGCTAAATCTATATCATATATAGATAAATCCATTAAAAAATGTTATATAACTGATTTTGAAAACCTCCCATTAAGACCTAGCAATAACAAATCAGCGAGGTCATAAATGATTATTTTTTTGATTTTTTTAATTTTCTTTATACAAATTATATCTAAACTTAAAAATTGATAAAAAATTATTATTAATTATTTTAAGTGAAATATCAAATGACAATCAGGAAGATATTTTAATTGAGATTTTATCAGAGCATGAAGATATTGAACTATTCCATACATTTATGTCATATTCAACTATACCAATTGATAAATTATGGGCTCTTATATTCTTTGGAGGAGCTGAATTACATTTTATTAAAGGGATTATACATGAATTAAACACGAATATTAGCTTGACTTTGAAAATCAAGTGGATTGAAAAAGATGGAAATAAATATATAGGGTTTTATTCTAATGGAATATGCATAGCAGATAATACCGAGCCTGAAAATATACCAAATATAATGAGAATAGTTGAATATTCACTTCAATTCATGGAACATAAAAATGATATTATAAATGATAAGCCCCTTATAGAATATTTATATACGCATCTAAAGGGTACAAATGAATTAGAAATTTTAAGCAACTTAATAAATTAGAATTTGTTAACAAAATTTTTATCTATATATAACATCGATATTAAATTATTTCTTTTACTCTTAACAAATTCTCTATTTTGTAGTTTAAGAATATCTTCTTTATTATAACTATATTTTACTATAATCATGTTTAATTATGACTAAAAAAATAAAATCTACTTTAATGTCTTGCAGATTTTTTTCTTGATAATTCTATCTGTTAAAATAACGAAAATGCATAATTTTTTATCATATGAAATGTAAATTGCACCTTTTTCAGGGTTAAGATGCTTCATTAATTCACATTCTACTGGTGAATTTTTGAGTACATGGACTGCAAATAGTTTAGAGCATCGTAATTCTTGTGGATTTAATTCCCTTAATTCATCTTCGGTTATAACGCCGCTTCCTAATTTAGCCTTTAAATACATTATCCTTTGAATACCGGTTAACTCACTACAATATTCTTCATTCAACACTAGATTAGGATAATGATTAGCCACATCAAAACTTGTAGGGTCATCTATGTTAACATCATTTATACCATGTTCTAAAGATCTAATAAATAAATCTTCATTGTTGTTAATCCCAGCTCTCAATATTTCTCTGATTATATCTTCACTTAAATT
>Ga0102941_1000908_pt1 | contig 13969 bp, 14 predicted proteins | sample SalPonR2_C_D2_MG_FD_79281 | JGI IMG/M metagenome (GOLD analysis project Ga0102941, IMG submission 79281) | Salt pond soil microbial communities from South San Francisco under conditions of wetland restoration - Salt Pond MetaG R2_C_D2_MG | ecosystem: Environmental > Aquatic > Marine > Intertidal... | reverse complement strand
CCCGTGGGATTCCGGCGACTTTCGCCGAACCGCCAGAGCAGCGGACCGCGCACCGGCCAGTCCCAGGCCGGCGCGGGGCCGCGCGGGACGCTCGCCACCGTTCCCGCGGGTCGCCGGGCGATGGTGGCGGGGCTCGAAGCCGGCCGTGACGGCGCTGGCGCCGACCGCGCGGCGGGCCCGGAGGCCCGGGTGCCGCCGGGCGGCGACAAGCGCAACTCCTGCCCGGGATAGATCCGGTGCGCATTGCCGAGCCCGTTCCACGCGGCCACATCACGCCAGTCCAGCCGGTGTTTGAAAGCGATCTGGAAGAGCGTGTCGCCGCGTTGCACGACGTGCACGTCCGGGGGCTCCCAACGGGTCAACGCGGCGCAGCCGGCCAGGACCAGGGCCAGGCCCACGATGGCCGCCAGCCGGGTCAGGCCTGGACCAGGAACCACGCGATCAACAACAGCCCGACCAGCAGCCATCCGAGGAATTCCACGTGGCGCCGTAACTGGGCTTCCATGGGCGCCCCACCCCAGCGGATGAGCCCGGCAACGAGAAAAAACCGCCCGCCGCGGCCGATGAAGGAAGCCAGCACGAAAGCGGGCAGGAACATGCTGAGCGCACCGCCGGCCACGGTAAAAACTTTGTACGGGATCGGCGAGAACCCGGCGGCCAGGATGGCCCAGAAGCCCCAGGTCTCGAACCAGCCGCGCGCCTGGAGGTAGCCCTCCCAGTAGCCGGCGGAAACGAGCCAGGGTTCGATGAGCTCCAGCGCAAAATAACCGATCAGGTAGCCGAACACGCCGCCGGCCACGGAGGTGACCGTGGTCAGCAGTGCGAGCCGCCAGGCATCGACCGGACGCGCGAGCGCCATCGGCGCGAGCATGACGTCCGGCGGGATCGGGAAAAAACTGGACTCCGCGAAGCTCAGCGTGCCGAGGTACCAGCGCGCGTGCGGATGTCCCGCCCAGCGCAACACGCGGTCGTAAAGCGGGCCGAACAGGCGCATCAGGCGGTGCCTCCCAGCAGGGGAACGAAACTGACCAGGCCCAGGCTGCGCCGCTCGAAGCTGTCGCCGGCCCGCTTGATCTCCATCAACTCCTGTCGGCCACGAGGCCCGACGGGAATAATCAGTCGGCCGCCTTCACCCAGCTGCTCGAGCAGCACCTGGGGCACCTCCTCGGGGGCGGCCGTGACGAGGATGCCGCCATACGGGGCGTGCTTGTTCCAGCCCTTGAATCCGTCGCCGTGGCGCAGGTGCACGTTGTACAGATCGAGCGACCCCATCAGCGGCCGCGTGCGGCGCAACAGCGGCGCCAGGCGCTCGATGCTGAAGACCTGTGACACGATCCCGGCGAGTACCGCCGTCTGGTAACCGCAGCCGGTGCCGATTTCCAGCACTTTTTCCGGCAGCGGCTCCGCTACCAGCGCCTCGGTCATGCGGGCGACGACGTAGGGTTGGGAAATCGTCTGGCCGAGCCCGATCGGCAGCGCCGTGTCTTCGTAAGCCCGACTCGCGAGCGCCTCGTCGACGAACAGGTGGCGCGGCACGCTGCGGATGCGCTCGAGCACCCGGGTGTCCGTGATGCCACGCTCCTTGAGACGCGCCACCAGCCGGTCGCGCGTCCGCGCCGAGGTCATGCCGATGCCGTGCTGATCGAGCCGGTCGATCAACGGTTCGGACTCCCGAGCCATTTCTCGATGCGGCCGACGTCTTCGTGCTTCGTCAGGTCGACCTTGAGCGGCGTGACGGACACCCGGCCCGATTCGATGGCATGGAAATCGGTGCCCGGTCCGGCATCCTGCCCCGCGCCGGCGAAGCCCACCCAGAAAAGCGGCCGCCCTCGCGGGTCCGTGCCGCGCACCACCGGTTCAGCCTTGTGCCGGTAGCCGAGTCGCGTCGCGGAGAAGCCTTCGAGCGCGTCGAAGCTGCGGTCCGGCACGTTTACGTTCAGGATCGTATTCGGCGGCAGCGCGTGCTCCTGCACGCGGCTCACGAGTTCCCGTGCTACGCGGCCGGCCGTCTCGAAAAACTCGCCTTCCCTGCAGACCATCGAGATCGCGATGGTCGGCAGCCCGAGGAAGCGCCCTTCCATCGCCGCGGCGACGGTACCCGAGTAGATCACGTCGTCGCCGAGGTTCGCCCCATGGTTGATCCCCGAGATCACCATGTCGGGTTCCTCGTCGAGCAGACCCGTCAGGGCCAGGTGCACGCAATCCGTCGGCGTGCCGTTGACGAAGAAAGAGTCGGGGCCGACTTCGGTGAGGCGCAGCGGTTGTTCGAGCGTCAGCGAATTGCTGGCACCGCTGCAATTGCGCTCCGGCGCCACGATGACGATGTCGGCCACGTCGCGCAGGTGCTCGGCGAGACACCGCAGACCCTCGGCCCGATAGCCGTCGTCATTTGAGAGCAGGATTTTCAAAGAGTGGACAACCGGTCCGAAGAGATGCAATTACTATACCGATGAGGCTCGGGAGGAACCAGCGATGACGCCAAGCGACGACGACCGCGAACTGTTCCGCAAGGCCGTGGAAGGCGTGCGCCGGTTGCCGCAACGCGAAGCGCCGGTGACCCCGCCTGCCCCCCTGCCACGCGCGCGCTTCAGGCGCGCGGACGAGGCGCTGGTGCTCATCGAGAGCATGGCGGTCGATCCGGAAGGCGTCGACGACACCGGGGAAGACCTGAGCTTTCGCCGTTCTTCCGTTGGGTTGCCGGTGTTTCGCAAACTGCGGCGGGGCGAGTTCAGCGTGCGAGAGGAAATCGACCTGCACGGACTGACCGCCGTCGAGGCGCGTGCCGCGCTGTACGAATTTCTCGCCGAGGCGGGCTTTTCCGGCGCACGATGCGTGCGCGTGATTCACGGCAAGGGACGGCGCTCTGGTCACCGTGGGCCGGTCCTCAAGCGCAAGATCGGCAAGTGGTTGCAGGTTCGCGACGACGTTCTCGCCTACTGTTCGGCCCGCCCCGTCGACGGCGGCACGGGCGCGCTCTACGTCCTGCTCTCCTGAGCGCGGCGTCAGTCTGACCGCGACGTCAGTCGGCGATCCCGGCGCGACCTTCCACGGCCATCATGGTGCCCAGCATCGTGAACACGTGGCGCTCTTCGTCACCGCTGCACATGAAGCCCTCCCCGGCGACGATCGTCAGCGTACGGCCGCTGCGCACCACCCGGCCCCGCGCCAGCAGCCGTTCGCCGGCCGCGGGCGCCATCAGGTTGACCTTGAATTCGACCGACATGACGGCGGCACCCGGCGCCATCAAGCTCAGCGCGGCGTAGCCGCATGCGCTGTCCACCACCGAGGTCAGCGTGCCGGCATGCAAAAAGCCGTGCTGCTGCGTGAACGCGGCAGCGAAAGGCATCTCCAGGTCGCACTCGCCGGGCGCCACGCGCAACAGGCGCACGTCGAGGGTCTGCATGAGCTGCTGACGCGCAAAGCTGGTCCGCACGCGGGCGTCGAAATCGGGATCCCTGGGGGCGAACTGGGTCATGCGTTGTTCCTCTGAGTGTGATCAACCACCCGCGGTTTCAGTCGGTGTTCAAAATTTCGCGCAGCACTGCGGTCGCATAAGCACCGGCGGGCAGACCGAAGGACAACTCCAGCGTTTCCTGTTTGCGTTGCCATTCGAGGCTGCGGACCCGCACCCGGAGCGCACGCCGTTCCTGCTCGAGGCCGGCCGCCGCGAGTCCGCTCGCATGGAGCGGGAAGCGTCCGGCGACGGCCACCTCCAGCACCGCGGCCGGCCCATGACCGGGTGGCGGTCCGCGGCCCCACAAGGGGCCCGTCGGGTGGACGTCCAGGGCATCGAGACGCGCCGCCAGCGCAGGGTCGCCGTCCGCCGCGATGAACCAGCTGCCACTGCCGTCGAGCCCTACCGGATCGCCGGGCGCCGCACGCTTCCAGTCGCCCGCGGCGACGCGTTCCGCCAGCACGGCGTTGAACAGCAGCGAGCGGGCCGCCGACAGGGCAAAGCCGCGTTCGGCGCGGCGCGGCTCGCGCCCGCCCGAAAACCACTCGGCCGCGAGACGCAGGTTGCCGCGTTCCCGCCCGAAACGCTGTGGCCCGAAGGCATTGGGCACCCCCTCTCGCCCGACCTCGGCCAGCCGGGCCTCGAGCAATTCGGGATCCGCCTCGAGTCCGGTGACGCGCAGGCGAAAGCGATTGCCCGTCAAGGCGCCGCGCTTGAGCTTGCGGTTGTGCGGCACGGCAGCCAGGCACTCCACGCCGGGAATCTCCAGCGCCTCGAGCGCCGGATGACGTCCGCCGGGGAAGCGCACGCTGAACCATTGCTCGGTGATGGCATGGCGATCCTTGAGCCCGGCGTAGCCCACGTCATTGCGGGGGCGCCCGCCCCAGCGCGCCAGTCGGCCGGCGACCCAGTCGGTGTTGCAGCCCGTCTGGCGCAACTTCAGGAACAGGTGTTCGCCCTCGCCCGTCGGCGCGAAACCGAGTTCTTCCTCGACGATGAAGTCCTCGTCGCGCGCGCGAATCCGCCCGCTGCCGACGGCTCCCCCGAGGGCGGCCGGCAGGTCGCTCCAGGGATCGAACTCCGTCGTATTCAAGCGGCTTCCTGCAGCAGCGCCACGGCATGCGCCGCCAGACCCTCGGCGCGGCCGATGTAGCCGAGTCGCTCGGTGGTGGTGGCCTTGATATTCACCTGCCCGACGGAAACACCGAGCACCGTGGCGATGCGTGTCCGCATCGACTCGAGATGGGGCGCAATGCGGGGCGCCTGGGCAATGACCGTGATGTCCGCGTTGCCGGCACGCAGACCCGCCGTGCCCAGCCGGGTCACGACCTGGCGCAACAGCTCGAGGCTGTCCGCCCCGGCCCAGCGCGGGTCGGTGTCGGGGAACATGCCGCCGATGTCGCCGAGTCCGGCCGCACCCAGCAAGGCGTCGCACAGGGCGTGCAAAGCGACGTCACCGTCCGAGTGCGCCACGACGCCCCGCTCGTGCGCGATCCGCACCCCGCCGATCATGACGTGGTCGCCGGGCCCGAAGGCATGCACGTCGAAACCATGGCCTATGCGCATCGCTCCTCCTCGCGGCCGCGCAACACCGCGGCGGCCAGCGCCAGGTCCTCAGGACCGGTGATCTTGATATTCGCGGCATGCCCGGCCACGAGCGCCGGCTGATACCCCGCATGTTCCATCGCCGCCGCTTCGTCCGTCACCAGCAAGCCGGCGGCGACGGCCGCTGCGAGCGCCTCGTGCAACAGGCCGAAGCGAAACATCTGCGGTGTCAGCGCACGCCACAAACCCTCGCGCGGCAATGTTTTCGCCACCCGGCCCGCCGCGTCCGCCGTCTTCAGGGTGTCAGCCAGCGGCGTCGCGAGGAGCCCGCCCACGGCATCGTCTTCCAGCGCATCGAAAAGCCGCCCGAGTTCTTCTCCCGACAGGCACGGCCGTGCCGCATCGTGCACCAGCACCCAGTCGTCTTTCGCGGCGCGGCCGACCAGCGCCTCCAGCCCGCCGAGCACGGAATGACACCGCTCGGCCCCGCCGGCGGCGATGATCATCCGCTCGCCCGGGCTGACGATCCCGGCCCAGCGCTCATCGCCGGGCGCTACCACCAGCACGACCGCGGCAATCCGTTCGCAGGCGGACAAAGGCGCAATAGCATGTGCCAGCACCGGCCGGCCGCACAAAGGCAGGTATTGCTTGGCTACGTCGGCGCCCATCCTGCGCCCGCTGCCGGCGGCCGGGACCACCGCCCAGGCGCGCGCCATCAATCGCGCTCCGCGGACGCGTTCGTGTCGGGCTCGACCACCTGGTAGAGCGTCTCGCCCTCGCGGATCATGCCGAGTTCGCTGCGCGCGATCTCCTCGACTGCGTCCAGGCCGATCTTGAGATCGGCCACTTCGGCTTTCAGTGCACGGTTGCGCTCGACGAGCATTGCGTTCTCGCGTGCCTGGGCCGCGACCTGGTCCGACAGCCGCCAGGCGGCGCGATAACCGTCGTCGGCGATCCAGAGTCGGGCCTGCAGCACCGCCAGCAACAGCAACAACAGGAGCAGCACGACCCGCACGCGCGACCTCGCGTGCCGCTCAGCCCGAACTGAGCGGCAGGGCCGCGCGGCCGGGATAGCGCGCCGAGGCGCCGAGTTCTTCCTCGATCCTGAGCAGCTGGTTGTACTTCGCCACCCGGTCGGAGCGCGACAGCGAGCCGGTCTTGATCTGCGTCGCCGTGGTCGCGACGGCGATGTCGGCGATCGTGCTGTCCTCGGTTTCGCCCGAGCGATGCGACACGACCGCGCTGAAGCCGCCCTGCTCGGCCATGCGGATCGCTTCGAGAGTCTCGGTCAGCGTGCCGATCTGGTTCACCTTGATGAGGATGGAATTGGCGACGCCCTCCTCCAGGCCGCGCGCGAGGATTTTCGTGTTGGTGACGAACAGGTCGTCGCCGACGAGCTGCACGCGCTTGCCCAGGCGCTCCGTGAGCAGCTTCCAGCCGTCCCAGTCGTCCTCGGCCATGCCGTCCTCGATCGACACGATCGGGTAGCTGGCCACCAGTCCCTCGAGGTAGTCGCAGAACCCGGCCGCGGCGAACTCCCGGTTCTCGGAAGCGAGCCGGTAGACGCCGTCCGCATGAAACTCGGAGCTGGCCACGTCCAGCGCCAGCACGATGTCGGCGCCGGCCTTGAATCCCGCCTGCTCGATCGCAACCAGTATGGTCTCCAGCGCTGCCTCGTTCGACGGCAGGTCCGGCGCGAACCCGCCTTCGTCGCCGACCGCGGTGGCCAGGCCGCGACCATGCAGGACCGCCTTCAGGGCATGAAAGATCTCTGCCCCGTGACGCAGCGCCTCCGAGAAGCTCGGTGCGCCGACCGGCATGATCATGAATTCCTGGATGTCGACGTTGTTATCGGCGTGCGAGCCGCCGTTGATGATGTTCATCATCGGTACGGGCATCGAGAAATCGCCGTCGTCGTGCAGATAACGAAACAGCGACTGACCGCTCGCGATCGCCGCGGCGCGGGCGGCGGCCAGCGACACGGCCAACAGCGCGTTGGCCCCGAGGCGGTGCTTGTTCTCGGTGCCGTCAAGCTCGATCAGCCGGTGGTCGAGGGCAACCTGGTCTGCAGCATCCATGCCGAGCACGGCCTCGCGAATCTCGACGTTGACGTTGGACACCGCCTTGCGCACGCCCTTGCCAAGATAACGCGACTTGTCGCCGTCGCGCAGCTCGACCGCCTCGCGCACGCCGGTGGAGGCACCCGAGGGGACGCCCGCGCGCCCCATGTAACCGCCCTCGAGCGTCACGTCGGCCTCCACGGTGGGATTGCCGCGGGAATCGAGGATCTCGCGGGCGCGTACTTCTGTGATTTTCGCCATGTCTTCCTTGTCTCCGGGGGATGCGTCGGGCGGCGGTCCGAAGGGCCCACGCCGGCCGGCGTTCAGCTGATGTCAGTCTCGTCGAAGGGCCGGGACTTCACGGCCTCGTCCAGTTGTCGCAGCGTTTCGAGCAGGCCCTCGAGCTTGTCCAGCGGCCATGCATTCGGGCCGTCGGACAGCGCGTGCGCCGGGTCCGGGTGCGTCTCCATAAACAGCCCGGCCACTCCCGCGGCCACCGCCGCACGCGCCAGCACGGGAATGAACTCGCGCTGCCCGCCTGAGGCCGAGCCCTTGCCGCCGGGCAGCTGCACCGAATGCGTGGCGTCGAACACCACCGGCGCGCCCGTGTCGCGCATCACGGCGAGCGCGCGCATGTCCGACACCAGGTTGTTGTAACCGAAGGTGAAGCCGCGCTCGCAGACCATGATCTGCCCGTTACCGGTGGAGCGTGCCTTGTCTACCACGTTGCCCATCTCCCAAGGAGAAAGGAACTGGCCTTTCTTGATGTTGACGGGCCGGCCCTGCGAACAGGCGGCGACGATGAAGTTGGTCTGCCGGCAGAGGAAGGCGGGCGTCTGCAGCACGTCGACGACGGCCGCGACCTCCTCCAGCGGCGTGTCCTCGTGTACGTCGGTCAGGACGGGCACGCCCAGCTGCTGCTTCACCGCCTCCAGGATCTTCAGGCCCTCCGCCACGCCGGGGCCGCGGAAGCTGCCGATCGAGGAGCGGTTGGCCTTGTCGAAAGAGGACTTGTAGATGAACGGCACGCCGAGCCGCCCGGTGATCTCCTGCAGCCGCCCCGCGGTCTCCATCGCGAGCTCGCGGCTCTCGATCACGCAGGGTCCGGCGATGAGGAACAACGGCTGGTCGATCCCCGCCTCGAAGCCGCACAGCTTCATGCCCGTGCCACCTCGTAGCCGGTGTACTGGCGGCGCGCGTGCGCGGCCGCGACGAAGCCCGTGAACAGGGGATGCCCGTCACGCGGGTTGGAGGTGAACTCCGGGTGGAACTGGCAGGCGATGAACCACGGGTGATCCGGCAATTCGATCATCTCGCACAGCCCGTCGAGCGACCAGCCGGACATCACCAGGCCCGCCTCCTCCAGCGCGGCGCGGTAGTTGTTGTTGAATTCGTAGCGGTGACGATGGCGTTCGACGACCTTCCCCGCCCCGTAGACCTCGGCCACACGGCTGCCCGGCGTGAGCATGCACTCCTGGCCGCCGAGACGCATCGAGCCGCCCAGATCGGAAGCCTCGTCGCGCTTCTCGACTTCGCCGCTGCGGTCCATCCATTCCGTGATCAGCGCGATCACCGGGTGCGGGGTATCGCGGTGGAACTCCGTGCTGTGGGCGCCATCGAGGCCTGCCACGTGACGCGCGTATTCGATCACGGCGATCTGCAGGCCGAGGCAGATGCCGAGATACGGTACGCCGTGCTCGCGGGCATAGCGGGCCGCCGCGATCTTGCCCTCGATGCCGCGATCGCCGAATCCCCCCGGCACCAGGATTGCGTCCATGCCTTCGAGACACCGGGTGTCGCCGTCGCGTTCGATCTGCTCGGCCTCGACGAAATGGATCTTGACCTTCGTGCGCGTATGAATGCCCGCGTGGATCAGCGCCTCGTTCAACGACAGGTAAGAGTCCTGGAAATCGACGTACTTTCCGACCATGGCGATGTCGACATGGTGCAGCGGGTCGGCCTTCGCGCTCACCACCGCCTGCCATTCCGACAGGTCCGCCTCGGGCGCCTCGATGCGCAGCTTGTCGCAGATGATCTGGTCGAGATGCTCGGCTTTCAGCAGCAACGGGATCTTGTAGATGTCGTCGGCGTCTACCGCCGAGATGACGGCCTTCTCTTCCACATTGGTGAACAGGGCAATCTTGCGCCGCTGGTCAGCCGGCAGGGGTCGGTCGGCGCGACACAACAGCACGTCGGGCTGGATGCCGATGCTGCGCAACTCTTTCACCGAATGCTGGGTCGGCTTCGTCTTGATCTCGCCGGAGGTGGCGATGTACGGCACGAGCGTCAGGTGCATGTAGGCGACCCGGTCGCGCCCCAGCTCCGAGCCCATCTGGCGGATCGCCTCGAGAAAGGGCAGCGACTCGATATCGCCGACGGTGCCGCCGATCTCCACCATGCACACGTCGGCGTCGCCGGCCCCCGCGCGCACGCTGCGCTTGATCTCGTCGGTGATATGCGGGATGACCTGCACGGTCGCACCGAGGTACTCGCCGCGCCGCTCCTTGCCGATGACGTTCTGGTAGATCCGCCCGGTGGTGTAGTTGCTGTGCCGAGACGTGGTGGTGCGCACGAAACGCTCGTAATGGCCGAGATCCAGGTCGGTCTCGGTGCCGTCCTGGGTGACGAACACCTCGCCGTGCTGGAACGGGCTCATGGTGCCGGGATCCACGTTGATGTAGGGATCCAGCTTGATCATGCTGACCTTGAGGCCACGCGCCTCGAGGATTGCGCCGAGGGACGCGGAGGCGATGCCTTTCCCAAGGGAGGAAACGACACCACCGGTGACGAAGACGTAACGGGTCATCAAAAATACCGCCGTTCAGGGAAGAATGGCGCGCCGTCGGCGCGTGGAAACGACGGGAAGTCAGACTAGCAGAAGCCCCGCTCGCCGACAATGAAAGTCTCGTGCCCCGGCAGGGCGGAACCGGTCCATTCGAGTCTCCAGGCGGGCTCGCCCGGCGGCGCCCAGAAAGCCGTGTCCACCCAGAGGCCGCCCGCTGCGGCCAGGCGTCCGCCGATCTCCACCAGCGGCAGGCGCGCCCGGATCCACGGCGGCATGCCCTGTTGCTGCAGCAGTTTCTTCAGCGCGCGGTGTCCTGGCCGACCCGGCAGGGCGAGGCGCTCGCCGCCGCGCCGGGGCACCACCCGCCATGGTCCCGCGGCCAGCGCCGCCTCCCCCAGTCCGCCCCATTCGCTCGGCACCAGCGCGAGATGCCCGAGGCCCGCACCGAGCACCAGCGGCGCGCGAGGGTCCGGCCAGTCGATGTCTTTGGCAGGCAGCGGCAAGGACGAGGCTGGCGCGAGCCAGAGAAGCTCGTCGTGGCGCAGGGCGACGACCTCGCCCCACTCGACCTGCGGCCGGGCATCGGGCGCCGCTTCCAGCACCTGCTCCAGCAGGGTCGTCAACCGGCTTTCGTCCGGCACCGCCAGGCCCAGCCGGCGCGCCTGCCAGCGCACCAGGTTGCGGCGCCGGGCCGGCGACAGGCTGCGCAGCGCCGGGATGCGAATCGCCGTGCCCGCCACGCCCGTTACCGCATCCAGCGCCGCCAGCTCCTCCAGCAGGCCGGCAGCCTCGGCGCAATGGCGCGCGCTGCGCGCGACCGCGGCCGCCGCCCCCGGCCAGTGCGTGCGCACCGCCGGCAGCACCTCGCTGCGCAGGTGGTTCCGCGCGTAGCGCAGCTCCTCGTTGGCAGGATCACGGAGCCAGCCCGAGAGCCCTTCGCGCGCCGCCCAGTCGGCCAGATCGGCCCGCGTGAATGCGAGCAGGGGGCGCAGGTGGAGGCCGGGACCGAATGTCGCGACCGCGGGCATCGCGGCCAACCCGGCCACCCCGCCTCCCCGCAGCAGCTGGATCAGCACGGTCTCGAGCTGGTCGTCGGCATGATGTGCCGTGAGCAGCGCCTCGCCGGGCAACAGCGCCGTTGCCAGCGCCGCGTAGCGAACGGCCCGCGCTTTCGCCTCGGGACTTTCGCCGGGAGCCGGCCTCGCGTCGGCCTCGAGCACCTCCAGCGGCACGTCCAGGCGCGCGCAGAGCGCTTCGCAGTGGCGGGCCCAGGCATCGGCGTCCGGGTGCAGTCCATGATGCACGTGGACGGCCCGCAGGCCGTCCGGCGGCAGTTTCTCACGCAGCCGGCACAGGCCCTCGAGCAGCACGGTGGAGTCGAGCCCGCCGCTCAGTGCGACGCGCAGGCGCCGCTTACCGACCTGCGGGTCGATCGCAGACAGCTCGGTCCAGAGGGTGTCGGTTGCAAGCGTGCGCACGCCCGCCATTCTGCCACCGCAGCGCGTCGCGCGGCGCCCGCCATGACAGCGCTTCAGCCTTCGCGGAATACCCCGGTGCTGACCAGCCTCTGATAGCGCGTCGTCAGAAGCTCATCCAGCGGCAGACTGTCCAGTCGCACCAGGTAGCGATTGATCGCCCCACGCAGTGTCTCCGCCATCGCATCGAAATCGCGATGCGCGCCGCCCAGCGGTTCCCGGACGACTTCGTCCACCAGGCCGAGGTCGTGCAGCTTGTCGGCCGTGATCCCCATCGCCTCTGCGGCGTCCGCCGATTTCTCCGCGCTTTTCCACAGTATGGAGGCGCAGCCCTCGGGCGAGATCACCGAGTAGATGCTGTACTGGAGCATCAGCACGTGATCCGCCACACCGATCGCCAGCGCCCCCCCGGAACCGCCCTCGCCGATCACCACGGCGACGATCGGCGTCTTGAGGCCGGACATCTCGAGCAGGTTGCGCGCGATCGCCTCGCTCTGGCCGCGCTCCTCGGCGCCGACGCCCGGATAGGCGCCGGGGGTGTCGATGAGCGTGATCACGGGCAGGCCGAACTTCTCCGCGAGGTGCATCAGCCGCAGGGCTTTGCGGTATCCCTCGGGCCGTGGCATGCCGAAGTTGCGGTGCACCTTGGCTTTCGTATCTCGGCCTTTCTGCTGTCCGATGATGACCACCGGCCGCCCGTCCAGCCGCGCCAGCCCGCCGACGATGGCCGGGTCGTCCGCATAACTGCGATCACCGTGCAATTCCTGGAAGTCGGTGCAGAGCCGCTCGATGTAGTCGAGCGTGTAAGGACGCTGCGGATGGCGCGCCACCTGCGCCACCTGCCAGCTGCTGAGGCTGGCGAAAATGTTGCGCGTCAGCGTCTCGCTTTTCGTCTTGAGCCGCTTGATCTCGGCCGACAGGTTCACCTGCGAGTCGTCGCCTACGAAGCGCAACTCGTCGATCTTCGCCTCGAGCTCGGCGATGGGCTGTTCGAAATCCAGGAAATTCAGGTTCATAGGGGTCGGAAAGCAGCCGGCCAAGGCGCCAAAGCTAACACACTCCCGCGGAACCATCAGCGCCCAGGCCGTACTCAAGGCGCACGTTCGCGCCGCCGACCAGCGCGCCGAGCCGGTGGACGAGCTCGAGGCTCGGCCGCACTCGCCAGGTCTCGCCGAGGTGCAGGCGCGCGGCGGCCTGCGACCCCGTGTACACCACGATCACCGGGCAGCGCCCGCCACAAAACGGCTCGAGGACGTGCCGCAACTCGGTGACGAACTGCGCGCCGCCGAGTTCCTCGCAGCGCAACAGGAGGCGCCGGCCGCGTTCCTGCATGGCGGTATCGAGATCGATCACGCGCTTGGCGGTGAGGCGCCAGTCGTCGATGAAATCGTCGAAGCGCAGCTGGCCCTCGGCGATTACGATGGTGTCCTTGGCGATGACGTGCCGGCACTGCTGGTAGGTTTCCTCGAACATCGTCACTTCGAGCCGCCCGCTGCGATCGTCCAGCACCACGGTCACGCGATTGCCGCGCCGCCGGATGTCCACGATCAGCCCGCCGACCACGGCCTCGCGCCGTCCCATGCCGTAGCCGCGCTCGCCCTCCGCGGGCCGGTCCGCGGCGAGATCGGCGATCCGCGCACTGGTCAGCGCCTTGAGGTCCGCCTCGACCTCGTCGATCGGGTGGCCGGTCAGGAACAGGCCCAGGGTGTCACGCTCACCCGCCAGCCGTTCCGCCGAGCTCCACTCGGGCAACGCGTCCCCCTCGTCGACCGGCGCGGCGGCCGCAGGGCCCGGTGTCGCCGCCATGCCGAACAGGTCGTCCTGTCCCGCGGCGGCGGCCCGCGCGCTCTGCTCGGCGCGACCGAGCGCGCCGGGCAGCCGGTGGGCGAGCGTCGCGCGGTTGGGGCCAATGCTGTCCAGCGCTCCCGCACGGATGAGCGCCTCGATGGTGCGGCGATTGACCCGCTGCAGGTCGATGCGCGAGCAGAACGCCGCGAGCGAATCGAAGCGCCCGCCGCTCTGCCGCTCGCTGATGATTGCCTCCACGGCCCCCTGGCCGACGCCCTTGATCGCTCCCAGGCCGTAACGCAGGCGGCCTTTTCCGGCCACGTCGAAAGCATGCCCCGACTCGTTGACGTCCGGCGGCTCGACGGCGAGGTCCATGTGCTGGCATTCGTCGATCAGGGTGACGATCTTGTCGGTGTGATCCATGTCGGTGGACAATACCGAGGCCATGAAGGCCTCCGGGTAGTGCGCCTTAAGCCAGGCCGTCTGGTAGGACAACATGGCGTAGGCGGCCGAGTGGCTCTTGTTGAAGCCGTAGCCCGCGAATTTTTCCATGAGGTCGAAGATGTGGGTCGCGGTGCCGCGATCTACGTCGCGCGCGACGGCACCGTCGACGAAGATAGACCGCTGCTTGGCCATCTCCTCGGGCTTTTTCTTGCCCATGGCCCGGCGCAACAAGTCGGCGGCGCCGAGGCTGTAGCCGGCCAGCACCTGAGCGATCTGCATCACCTGTTCCTGATAGAGGATCACGCCGTAGGTTGGCTTCAAAACCGGCGCCAGCTCGGGATGGAAATAATCGATCGGGCCGTCCTGGCGGCCGTGCTTGCGGTTGATGTAGTCGTCCACCATGCCCGACTGCAGCGGG
>Ga0102941_1000907_pt1 | contig 13977 bp, 22 predicted proteins | sample SalPonR2_C_D2_MG_FD_79281 | JGI IMG/M metagenome (GOLD analysis project Ga0102941, IMG submission 79281) | Salt pond soil microbial communities from South San Francisco under conditions of wetland restoration - Salt Pond MetaG R2_C_D2_MG | ecosystem: Environmental > Aquatic > Marine > Intertidal... | reverse complement strand
CACATCATCGAAGACTTTGTAATGGATAAGTTTAAGTCTACTCTTCCTGATGATGTAGAAGACAGATACGACTCACTAGTAGATATGTTTGCAGGAGGTATTAATGCTTAAGACTGCCGGTCATGTAAAGAAATATTACAAAGAGTGCTGTATCCTTTTTGAGGACTTCATGCAGAGAGAAGGTAAGGATGCTACACTCAAAGAGTTTATGAAATTTGTTATGACTCAAGCTAAGGATATCCAAGATAATGATGCTAAGCTTGTCTTTAAAGGGGACATGCTTGAGATCCTTGCTGAGATATTCTTTAAGGCTTTCTCAAACAGCCCCCAGGTAGGGCTTACAGATTATGGGCCAGTACCCTTAGAGGAGGACTACGGTGTGGATGGCTTCGGGGTGAATGCTGCCGGTAAAAGATGTGCCGTTCAGGTAAAGTATAGAGCTAATCCTAAGGACTCTGTATTATATGCTGAAATGGCCCGCACCTATACCTCTGCAGTCATTCAGCTGAAGATACCCCTTGAGGGTGAGGATTGTTTGTACGTCTTCACTACTGCCGATGAAGTTACCCCTGCTTGTCGTACCGTCTTCGGTAAGATGCTTCGGGTAATTAATAAAGAGATTATCTCTAATGAGATTAATAACAATGTGAACTTTTGGAAGTTTGCGTACGAAGAAATTAAGAACACTCTTCTCGGAGGTGAATAATGCACACACCAAATAATGAAGTAACTTGCCCTGACTGTCATAACGATGGGTTTAAGTATTGCCCCACTTGTGAGGGGCTAGGTAAAATACTTGAGTCTGATATCCCTTTAGATATCATAGTAGATGTAACAACAGCTAACAACAAAAAAGATTAAAAGGAGATAACATGAAAAAATTTATTTTGATTCTTACAGCTTTAGTGATTTGCCTTTACGCCCAAGATCAAGTCTTTGGCTTAAAATTTATGTCGTCTCTTGGAGAGGCTAAGACAAAAGTTCCTAGCCTTAAAATGAATACTAAAAGTCATGGAGGAAAAATAGTATCCTACCTAACAGAGACTGTACCTGTTAGCCACTCAGACGCGGAATCTTATGCTTTAATCTTCTATAAAGATAAGTATTTAATAAAGACTCTTATGATATGTAAAAATATCGAAGGAGATCCTTATGGAATAGAAGGGGTTGAGTTATTTGATAAACTTCTAAAGCAGTTGGAAAGCAAGTACACCCTTAAGGATTCCTATAGGCTTATTGGTAATAAACTATACAATGAATCAGATGAGTTCTGGCAATGTTTGAAGTATGAAGGGTGTGGGTTTTTTGCAGCTTTGCTAAAAAATGAAAAAGGTACGACTGCAGGTGTTAAACTCAAGGGCGTCTCAAGGGGAAAGGGTTATGCTGTCGTTGAGTTTGAGGCCCCTCAATTCAAACTATACTTAGACAGCGCAAAAACATACGCCAACAAAAAGGATACTCAAGCCTTTTGAAAGGAGGGTAAATAAAGTATTGACTTATTAGCTTAAATTTGTTATCTTATTGTAAGAGTAAAAAAGTAGTAGAGAAACAATCCTAATCCTTACGGAGGTAGTTATGTCTAACAAAAAAGGTTTTGAGTACAACGGTAAAACTTACAAGCGTCGCACGGTCGTTTACAATCAGCTTTTGAACCTGGGTTTGCCCATCCAAACTATCGCAGACCGACTAGGTGTTACTTATGCGGCAGTGTATCTTTTCAAACAGGCACAAGAGAAACAGGGTAAGACTTATCCGAAAGTTCCCAACCAGCGGGTTAAGTCTAAGATTCGTATAGGGCAGATGGCTGACCTCGCCAAGGAAGGCCGCTCTCGACGTCAGATAGCTAAAAAGCTAGGAGTATCCTACGAGCTTGTCTCTGGTCGCCTGAAAGCTGCTGGCGTTGAGGTAAAGGATATGCGAGCCAAAGGTAATCGTAAACCTCGCAAGAGTACCGCGAAGGCTCTGGCTGCTTAAGTCCTATAGAAGGAAGAGAGTTTTATAAAACTCTCTTCCTTTTCTTTTTAATTTTGAATCCTTTAAATAGTATATTATTATAGCCATTGTTTTACCTCCGAACCCTTTGGGTAAGGAACTGGGTGGAGGCTATAAGCTTCCACCCGTATTTTTTGTTGCGTGTCTTATTACATAATAGTATATTACTCTGTAGTGGAGGGTGTAGTTATGGATGAGAGAACTATAAAGAGAAATATTGTACAGACTCTAAAGCAGAGTGATGCTACTATAAAAGCAGCCGAGGAGCGCTCGCTTCCTATTACTTTTTCCCAGGTATCTTCTAAAAATCCTACGACTATCCTTGAAAAGTATATAATGCTTTGGGAGCCTCAAGACCTGAGGCTTGACCCTGAGTATCGCAAGACACATGAAGTAAAAGTTACCGATGATTTGTTCACTCAAGATCTTGTAAAGGGTATGAAGCTGGAGATTGAAGAGCGCATCCCTTCAAAAGGTATGATCAAGGTAGCTGTTCTTTTCCAGCACAACATGAGTGAGTTCGAGCGTTACAATGATGTTGTCGATTCTCACAATGAGAAGTGGGTGAAGCAAGGCTGTCCTGAGGATGTCTTTAACCCCGAGACTGGTGATATTTTCGAGGTAGAGGATAAGTATCTCAACCATGCAGGTGACGACAGACCGGAGCTCTTCGGAAAGAATACAGGCAAGCTTTCAAAAGCTCGTCCTTCACACAAGAGGGTGAAGCTTCTTACTGTAACTTACAGGCTTGAGTTGCTGCGAGAGAGTAGAACCTTCAGCCTTGAGTTTACTGCAGAAGATTATCGTGGGAAGCTTGTCTATTTTAATAAGATCAAAGGAAAAGATCTCGCCACTCTCACTCGTCGTTCGGTGCAGGAGCTTTACGGTAACCCTGAGGCACACGGCAATACTGGAGCTTTCCTAGAAGGTATCTCGATGCTTGTTACAGGAAAGAAACTTAGCCGTTGCATGTATAAGAATACTTCTCCTGAGTGGGCTTCCAATGACTACAAGAATCCTGTAGTAAATCAGGCTGTGAAGTCTGCAGGAGTATCTGGATTAAGAGTGGGAGCAAACTTAATCAGATATACTATTCCCTTTATAGGAATTATCAGTATTTTGGTTACAACCTTTTCAGCAATGTCTGAGGGAACTCTGAAAGGATTGTTTTTTTCCTACTTTATTATCTTAGGACTTATCTATGCAAGTGTGCTTGTCTCGGGTTTCATGTTAAGAAGAGCGTACTCACTTGAACTAAACCGGAAGTACACATAATCTAAGAATTAGAAAGCCTGCTAGGGGCGTTGTACCTAGATAGGTATAGTAGTGACTCTAAGGCTCCGTCCTTAGTTTTAGATAGTTATTATACTGATAATATTATACTAGACTCTTCTCTAATAAGGGCGTTTTAAGTGTGGGGGATAATAGATAATAGACCCCCACACTTTATTAAGACTAAGCACCTCCAGGCATGCGGGGGTTTAATAGTGAGGCATGCCTAGCTCTCTGAGGAACGAAAGGTCATCCGATCCTTGGTGACCTCACGAAATCAGAGGGTGAATAAAGAGATATAGTTCTTTTTTAACAAGGATATCGCGAGTCGGTGGGGGAGTAGTTTCCCCCACCGATTTATTTAAAGGAGGAGAAATGAAAAAGACGTTGTCTATTGAAGAAGCTAACCTTCCTAAACATTTGAAAAAAAAAGTAACTGCTCTTAACAGAGGTTCATTCTACTTCATTAAAGGGTATAAAATTGATGAAGTACCTTTGCAGTTAACTCATTTCTACAAGAACTATATTCGATTTAAGATTCTTGCGTGGCCTTACGACAGAGATAATAATCAGGTCTCTCCCCTCCAGGCTTTAATTAGAAGGAAGGATGATATTACTCTTATCCGAGAGTCGAGGGTTAAATACTCTCATGCCCCTACGAAAAAAATAAATCCTGCTATGGTCAAGCGAGACCGAATTAATATCCACAAAGAGAATCAAGCTAAGAAAATGGATGTGAAAGGTTACGTTAATTTTAGCTATAACACTTTAAAGAAAGCAGAATACATCACGTTTGAAAAGATTGCGGATGAGGATCTCCCATTGTTTATAGGAGATACTAAAAAATGGACTCATCTTACTAATGTCCTCGGTATGTAATTTACCCTTTTAAAAGGAGCTATTCTATGACTGGAAAAACTGGTTCTCGTGTACTGAATAAGATTGCTGGTCAAACTATAACGGCCTCTGGTAACAAGTCTACCGCACGGACCGTTGACCCTCTTGATTCTTCTATGAGGTTGGAGGACGGTTCAGATATTACTATCCGTGATGCTGTGAATAAATTTGTTCGCAATGATGTCGCAGAGAAGACTGCTAAAGAGCAGAAGGAAGATGCCGCTTCTATCCTACGTGAGTATGCTACTCAGATGCGCGACACTAACGCAACCAACGGTGATTATCAGAAGACCTATCGGATTCTCGGTAATAAAAACCGTGGGGTTCAACAGGCTGCGGATCTTTCTCAGACGGATAAGTTCTCTATCCCTAAAAAGGATGAGGATATTAATGCCCTCAAGAGTATCCTGGGTGACCGCTTCAGTGATTACCTTGAAAGAGAGGTCTCTATCTCTATCCGTCCTGAGGTTCTTAAGAATCGTAAGCTTCGTACAGAACTTTCAAAGAGGCTTGCTGAGGCTTTCGGAGATGACCTTAAGAACTTCTTCGTTAAGGAAGAGGTGTGGGCTACGGTGGGTGGTATTGACCAGCGCCAGTATGAGCTCGACGATACTGAGCGAGTGCAAATGCGTGAGAAACTGAAGCCCGCTAAGGACTCAGTTAAAAATACCTCTTACACTACCAGCTAAGAGAAGGGGGAGCATTTAGCTCCCCCTCTTTTCACAGGAGGAACGATGGCAAACAAGTTTACCTCTGAAGACCTTAAGTCTTTATACAAAACAGCTCAGGGTACGAGTGTTATAAAGATTATGCTCAAGAGGGATAACTTTAATCCTGAGAAATTCGAGGAGCTTATGAAGACTTTTCCCAAAGAGTATGACTTTATTTTTAACGAACCCTATGAGGACTTGCCTCTTAGGATTGACGATCCTTCTATAGAGGGGTATTTAAGATGGCGTCTATCGATAGCGAAATAAGCCGATACACCTCTGTTGAATATGAGCAGCTAGCAGATTATCTATTGGTTCACTACAACAAGTCAGGTAAAGGCTCTTATCCATTAGGTTCTCTTATACAAGCTCTTAAAAGTAATTGGTGGTCCGAGAAAAATATTATTGAAAGAATGAGTAGGTACACGGACCTTGCCTTATACAAAGAGATGTTATTTGATACCCCATTAGAAGAGCTGCCTGTCTATATCAACCATGAAGAACATGGCATTAAACTCATTGCTGAGTGGCGTTTAAAAATTGGAAAATAAGGAGTTTTATTATGTCTGAACTTAATACTTTTGCGTATCTTATGATTGTCCTTAGTGCTGTTGTGTCAGTGGCTATTGTGTTGGTCTATATTAAAATATTAACTCTTTCCGGTAAAAACTCTAAGAGGAAATACTTTGTTTCTTACGTGACCCAAAAACATCATCAGCCCGCTTTCTTTCAAAACTGTGTGTCTGATATTAACCCAATAACTTGGCAGATACAACAGAATGAAAATAGTAACGGCATGAGATATCGTATTATCTCTTGGCGCACTATCTCAGATAAAGAAGCTAAGATATTTGAAGAGGGTAAGTCTCACTAACATCTAAGTGTTATAACTTGTTAATATCTTTCTAAAGGGGTCTATATGAATACTCGATATTTTGAGAGAGTCGTAGAGAAAAGAGCGAATAATATGCTCAAGCACAAAAGACTTTATGCCTGGCTCTTCTTGTTTGCTGCTGTTGCTAAGCTGCTTGAAGTAATCTTAGCTGTGAAAAAGATATGGGACACTGACTGGAGCTATGCCTGGTCTTTATATCGTAAAGAACAGCGGAAGAAAAAGAAGCAGAAGCAAAAACAGGATACGGATTGTCCCTATAAAGTGGAGACGACAGATGCCGTTTAAAATAGGCGGACAGCGAACTATATTAAGAGAAATTAGCTGGTTCTCTCTAAAAAGGAATAGAGTCCCTATAGCTATAGTATCACTCGGGGTTGTTGTACTGGCTCTCTCTATGTTTTTTATAGCAATCTATGAGTGTGATAATACTTTAGAGGGCATGCACTCTGCAGCTATGCAACTGTATTACTTTGGGAGATTCATGGCTCTTACTGGGGCCTACTTAGGGCTCCTCCTCAATATCTTTCTCCGCCCCGCTCCCAGGTATGTAGAGGAATTAGTTTCCCCCGAGAATTATTCAAAGGAGGAAAAAGATGTTCGGGAAGATCAATAAAAGATACTATCAGGATAAGAATTTTGTAGGTCCTATAGCTCTTATTATTTCAATCATGTTTGTGATTATTGTGTCCTTCTTTGTTGGAGGCTACCATACGATACAACACTTCGGTAAGAAGGCTGAAGTTCAACTTGCTGTCCAGGCTTTGGATAAAGTACTGGCGACTAAGGGATTAACCTACGACAGTGTGAAGTTTGTTGGTAGGACTAAATCGAATCCTCTAAAGTTTGGATCTAACTATACTTATGAGTATAAGATTTACGGTCTACGCAGCAGGACTAAAAACTATGAGGGTAGTACCTATATACTATACTCATCAGAGCCAGACTTGGGTAGTCCTTATCTAGTATACAGTATCGAAGAACGACAAGTAATTTAAAAGGAGAAGAAATGAAAACTGTTAAGGTGTCTGAATCAGAACCAGTTACTCTTACCTCAGAAGACAGTAAGAGTAACTTCGTTGTTTTTCAGAACAACGAAGGAAAGCTAGTAATCGAGAGGCCGAAGAACCTAGGACGAAGGAAGTCTCTTACAACCTTAGAGTATCTTGAGTCTATGGATGGAGAGAATCCTTGCAAGCTTCCTCTTCTTCAACTATACTGGCAGTGGAAGAGACGCTTTGAGGAAATGCCTGCCGGAGCAAAGAACCACCACTCGCAGGTAGGTGGTCTCAACATACATACTGCTCAGGTCATTGAGATAGCTTTGGATATGGCAGAGATTAAAAAGTCTCATATAGCATCAGAGGTAACTCGTGATGATATTATTATTGCCGCCTTCCTTCACGACTTTTCAAAGGTCGTGATGTATCGGAGACTTCCTCCTGATGAAGTGGAGAAGAATAATGGCAGGGAGTTTAAATTTGATAGTAACTTGGGTATCCTGGACGCTGAAACTTGGACACTTCAGAAGTGTCTTGAGTATCAGATACCGCTGACGGCTGAGCATGTAAACGCTCTACACTATGCAGAGGGGGGATTTGCTACTTGGGTGAACCAAAGAAATCAACCTAAGTGGAGTAAGCTTGGCGTGCTTATTTCTTGTGCCGATGTTTACTCGGCAATGATCCTGGGGAAGTAATTACTTCCCCTTCAAAACCTTCTGAACCTTCCGATAGACATTCTCAAGTCTATCTATATGCTTCAGCAGTTTATCCGTATCAGACTTTGAAAGAGTAACTTCTTGAGCTTTTCTAGGAAGGATATCTCTTATAACTTTAAAGTTCGGGTCGAGATAGGAACTATGCTCTGAAGCATTCTTCACTCTAAATTCACCAGATGCCGTCTTACTGAAAGCAGCTAAAGATACTTGGCTTGCACACTTAGGGCAAGTGATTAGGTCTTCTGCTGCTACCTCTTCATCAGGCATGTACGTCCCTGCTTCTTCACAGGCAGGGCATATAAGTTTGAAACCTTTAGGGGTAGCAGGTACCACAGGGGCAACCTCTTCTTCTACCAATTCCTCTGGAGTGTACTGTGTAGGGACGACAGGCTTAAACATAGCAGCTTCAGGACTATCGTAGTCTCTACGCACCATTAAAGGTTGGTTTGCTTTTTTATCAGGCATCTTTATTCCTTTAATTTTCTCAAATAGTTAAAAATATTTGCATAGATCGTTATAAAATAGTATATTATTCTTTAGCGTCTCAGTAGTGATGAAAATATTAATAGATAATGGAGGTAGTAATGAACTTCACAAAGGCACGTATGCGACTCAAGGCACTTATGGGTAAAGACTTTGACAGTGCTATCCAGGGTTGGTTACTTCCTAGCGTAGAGAATCTCTCTGAGCCCTCTAATGAAGATGATAAAAATTATCAGATGCCTGTTGAGCCTTCTTTGGTTGAGAAGGTATTTCGTACCTATGGTATCGACGCTACATTCGAGGATAGCTTTATCGGTTCTTCAGTAACTACGTTTCTCTTTAATCTTCCTATCGGTACTCGTACTTCTCGAATCACTCGTTATCGTGACGATATAGCTCGTGACCTTGGTGCTCCGACTCTTCGTATCCTTCCCTCTGTGGGTGCTTCTCAGATAGGTCTTGAGATTGAACACGGAGTAAGATACACCGTTAATTATAAAGAGATGCTGAAGAGCGTACCGGAAAAGTTTGACCTTCCTGTAATCCTCGGTGAGAACACTTACGGTCAGCCTATGTATGCTGACCTTGCAAAGATGCCTCACCTTCTTATAGCTGGTCAAACAGGTTCTGGTAAATCGGTATTTATTAACTCAACCATAGCTACGTTACTCGCTAAGAAGATGCCCTCTGAGGTTAAGCTTCTTATGATTGACCCGAAGCAAGTTGAGTTTGTAGCTTATAGCGATATCCCTCATCTGATGGAACCTATCGCCAATAATACTGAAGAAGCGCGAGACCTTCTCAACATAGCTGTCGAGGAAATGGAAGAGCGCTTCACTCTCTTTAAGAAGAAGAAAGTTAAAAAGCTTTCTGAGTATAATGAAAAGACAGGTGAGCGTTTGCCTCATATTGTTTTTATTGTTGATGAGTTCTCTGACCTTATGATGATGGGGGACAACAAAACAAAGAAAGACGTAGAGAGTAAAATCGTGCGTATAGCTCAGAAGGCTCGGGCAGTAGGTATCCACATGATACTTGCTACACAAAAGCCTTTGGCTACTATTGTCACTTCTTTGATTAAGGCTAACATGCCTGCAAGGATTGCTTTCTGTGTCGCTACTGGAGTAGACTCAAGAGTTATTCTAGATGAGAATGGAGCGGAGAACTTAACCGGGAATGGGGATATGCTTATCAGTGCTCCTTCATTTGACAACAACGTTATTCGTATCCAGGCTCCTTGGATACCTGATGAGGATATCGATTATATCGTAAACCGATGAATGAGTATAGGAGGATTACTGGGCGGCCTTGTTGTGAATATAACCCTGAATCTTCGTAATCAGCACGGTAATTTTTTACGCTAAGGAGAACACTATGCTTAATCTTAATGAACGTACACGGCTTATGAATAGGGCTATTAAAAGAAGTAAAGACTCACTTCTTGAAGAAGGTTCTATATACCCTATACTTATCCTTTACAAAAAAGGCGAGGCTATGGAGGTTAATGAGGAAGAGGATAAACATAAAGGTATTATCTTTATGAAAAACTCTAACTCTTTAGAAGTTATCTCCGACGCATTTATTGCGGATGACGGAGAAACTATACATACTTCACACATAGTATTTAGCTATGGTGATGGTGTAAGTGAAAGAGAAATCAATCGAGCAACTAAGCTTTTGACTAAAAAATATAAACCTGACATGGTAGGATTTGTTATGTCCTGTTTATACTCTAACGACGTTAACGAAGAAGGAGAGGCTGTACCTGAAAATCCTAATGTCGCTCATCTGATTCATTCCGTCTTCTACATCCCAGAAGTAAAAGACGGATTCGTATTATTTTCTCCTTACGTCAACAGAGGAGAGTTGGCACACCACAAAAAGAAGCCATCCGATGGCTTGAGCGACGCGATTAATTATGATATTTCCATCTTTGATAGTGGCTGGTCGTCTTCAGAGGGTAAAAAAGTTAGACCCTCTATCAGTAATCCTTATCCTCGGAGGTAGTAATGTCTTTCCAAAATATATTTACCGACGGTGTTCTTGTTGACCTTGATATTCGTAAGTGGACCGGCGAGCGTTCTCTTCAACCAGAAGACTTAGGTTTGAAAAAGGAACAGTTGCCTAAAACCTTTCGGCTGGGTCAGAAGAGTTTGATCCCTAAAGAAGTTATTCATAACTTCACCCACATAGATTACCTAGCACGTAAACTACTAACAGATATGAGTTTTCCTTTTGCTTTTGGTAATGCTCGATTCGTACCCAAGAAAATATTTAAGGAGTTTGTTGATGAGCTTAATAAACTAAGTGTGCGTTTCCAAGCTCAGGTTACAGACCTCTGTGATAACTATGAGAAGTATAAACTTGAAGTTCGTCCTGATTATGTTAAAGCTGCCCACTCAGCTTTCGCTCGGTTCTCTAAGTTCGACGAAGACTTTGAGAGTGATAAGGATGAGTTTATCAACGCCTTCCTAGACAGGGTTGATAACTTTTATCCTCCGGTTGAGACTCTTAGCAGACGCTTCTCTTTGAACTATGTAGTTTTTCAAATGGCTATGCCAGATCTTTCTCAGGCAGGTATCGAAGACGTGGTTTCGGATGCCGCTAAGGCTGACCTCATAAAGACTACGTATCAGAGTGCTCTGTATGATAAGGTCCAGGATTACGTGGGCACTATGGTTCAGGAATTACGTGATAAGGCTTCTGCAGTACTGACCCTTGTCCACAATAACATCCGTGACGGTAAGAGGATTAGTAAGGCCACTCTTAATATGATTAAGAATATGGTCGCTGACTATGAGAAGATGAATGTGGTAGGCGACTCTAACTTCTATAAGAAACTTGAAGATTTTCGTAAGAAGTTTGTCGACCCTTACGATGCTAAGCATCTTCGAGAAAATAATAGCATTCAGAAAGATATGCTGGTTGGGCTGAAGGACCTGGTGGCTCTTGCCACAGACAAAGCTGCTATTTCAGCCGTGGCTGAAGCATACAAGAATAAGATTCAACTCTAAGGAGGTTATAATGATAGGCTTAGGTTCTATTCTCTTCTACGTTCTTATTGTCGGCATCCTTTATGTGATGTTCATAGGAATAAGAACTGCTTTAGATTATGCTCATCGGCCTAAGCCTGTTACCCTTACAACCGGCTTGGCGGATTTTAAAGAATCTCATACTATTGATAATAAGTTCGAGCGAGAGGGTTCTGCCCTCTCACAGAACACTACCCTTATATATGAAAGGGATTGTGTAGCCGAGCCTAAAGACTCTATAGACCTTGAAGATATCGCCAAAGAGTACGGTAGATATCTTAGAGGGGAGCTGCTTGACCCGGAAGGTAAACACGCTCCTTCAGAGTTTATCGAGGACGAACGTAACCCTGATTATCGGATTTATCTGGATAATCAAATGCGGGCTCTCGCCAAGAAGGGGGATGAGAGGTGTCATTGGTTCAAGAGTGAGCTTGAGCGCGTAGGCGAAGAGAATGAGTACCTAGATATTAAGGAACAGTTTAAGGAGACTCTAATAAAGCAGTATCGTTTTCCAGAGGACCTTGTGCCTCTAGCTCTTAATGATACTCGTATGGAAGAGTTTACTCAACACCAATGGAAGAACCTGTCTAGTAGTGTACGAAATTACCTAGGTGAGTGTGACGCCTACACCGTTGGTATGTATCTTATTCTGATGGATGACTACGAGCATCTAGTGAGTATAGAGTCCTTTGAGAAATTCCAGGCTCTACAGAATAGCGGCGTACCTTTCGCAATAGCCAAGGAGAATATCCTTGGCTCTATAACTGATGAACAGATGCTTGAGGTTATTACGCTAGTAGATAGCGAGTATCTGGAATGGAAAGAGGCTCTGTTTAACACTCTAAAAAGAGAAGTGAAAGTTCTTAAAGACAATGAACTAAAACGCAAATACCGTAACTTGGTAGAGGGGAGGTAGCATGGGATTTATAGTGCTTATATTTTTGTGTTACCTTCTCTACCGTTTCGGTAAGTGGCTAACTAAATTTTCTAAGAGTCTTGAGAAATATTCACAAACGAATGATGATTACCACGAACAACTTCTAAATGAAGTAATATCAGAAAATGAGAATGGGACTAATTTGAGTAGAGTAGAGGAGCTAAAAAAGACTCAGAAAGAGTTGAGACAAAGGCAACAGATTAGGCGTATGATAGAGAGAGACCTAGATATAAAAATGTAGATTTCTCTTAATGTTTTTTAATTCCGTATATTATATTTATGTAGTATGTAGTTACGTAAAAGATTCTAGGAGGTAGGGCATGGCCGTTCGTATCATTAAAGACGATTTCTGGGCAACTGTAGAACTCAATAAGACTTTTATTCGAAGAAGCTTCATTCACATCTTTAATCGTTTTCCTGACCCTGAGGGACAAGAGTCTGTCTACGCAGAGCTTCTCGCATGGCTGTGTGAGAAAGATGTATTAAGCCAATTTGATCACTCCAGAACTCGTAAAGGAAAGAGTGAGGAGGCTGCATGGAGGCACTTTATATTCTGCCGGGTGCAGAAGTTTCTGGAGAGTAACTACTACAATAACGCTAAATATATTTACCGTTACTCCTCGGATGGTAATATCGATAGTTACCATCGTAAAAGCTACTCGACTCTGCGTAAACCTAAAGTAGAACTCTTTAACGAAGAAACTGCTCAGCACCACCGGGACGAGAGTGGGTGTAAGAAGCGTATGTCTCGCACTACTCGTATCAATAAGGCTTCAAAGTATCCTACTATCGACGACATCGGAGCCTTTCATTCTTCAAGCCCCTATAGCTTCGACGAGGAGATAGAGGCTAATCAACTTTCAACCCAAATCCACAAGCAGCTCAAAAGTGATATTGAGCGTGAGATTGTTAAGGGTTGTTGTAAAGGCCTGTCACAAAAAGAAATCGCCGTTAAGTTAAATCGTACTCCTGCTGCTGTGTCGGCTACTCTGAAGCGGATTAGACAGCGCTGTGTCAATAACAAAGTACTTGCGTAGACTACTAATAATAGTTGCCCTTCTTAGGGCAACTAGTTAATAATCCTAAAGAAGGGAAACTACTATGAAAAATGTTATCAATCTTACTCTTATCGTACTCCTTTGTGTGTCTTCTCTCTTTGCTCTATCCTCAGAAAAGAGGAACTTCCTGGAGAGTATAGGTCTTATGAATCCTCATAGTATGTACACTGTTCCTGACGGCCTTCAGGGGACAGTTATTGCTGTCGCTGTGTATGACCAAAAAGAAGGAGGTGACGTAGAGATGCTCGGTAGGGGAGGCACGATCTTAGGTAAAATGGGAAGCGATTACTTGAAGCTTGAGCTAGGTGCCAACCAATCTTTCTATAAATTCAGCACAATGTTCATAGGAAAAATGGAAGGCAATGCAACCATCTTAGCCCTTAGCGGTGACTGGATATTTATTTTCCAGGATACTCCTGCCGAAGCCAGCGCTCTTGCCAGCACTATGATGCAGATGATTAATATCTCTACTGATGTTGATGTGAAATTCTTCATAAAGTAATTTCTAAGGGTAGGGGGCTTTAGCGCCTCCTACCCCCCCATTCTTAGAACGCTCTCAGATAAAGGAGGATACCTATGGTTGTAACTATCGGTCTCTTAAGGAACATAGGAAGCCTGCTAGAAGATCATAGGATACCCTATGATTTAACGGCACACATAGTAACAGTTATTCCCGAATTTAACACTCTTATAAATACAGCCTCTCCTTTAGATCATTACCCTAAAATTTTTAATGAGACTGTAGTTAAACTTTGCGGGTGTTATCCTAAGATCGCCCTGGATAAGGTGTTCAAAAATTTAATGATGGTATACAACGATGCTCAGAACGTATCTAATTTTGCCGTAAAGATTATTAAGACCGACTATAAAGATCTGCCTTTACTTATTAATGAAGCAGAACAATTAGACCAATACGCAAGGGCATCAAAAGCCTTTAGCGTACTGAGCCTAAGTAAACTTTTAAACTTGAGGCTGTCAAAGACT
>Ga0102941_1000905_pt1 | contig 13987 bp, 11 predicted proteins | sample SalPonR2_C_D2_MG_FD_79281 | JGI IMG/M metagenome (GOLD analysis project Ga0102941, IMG submission 79281) | Salt pond soil microbial communities from South San Francisco under conditions of wetland restoration - Salt Pond MetaG R2_C_D2_MG | ecosystem: Environmental > Aquatic > Marine > Intertidal... | reverse complement strand
GTGCAAAATGATTATATTTTAAGTATAACTTGCATTTTACATTTAGTCAATAGTAAAAGAAAACCTTTCTATTATTTAATAATTTGTTTACTTTCTAAGTGAATTTTAATAGATATAAGGGATAAAAAAATGCTTTTCTTCCACTTATTTTCGCAAGTTATAGTTGTTACATTTTTAAATTAATTTATTTTTCCCTACAGTATAGATAAGATAAGGTTCTCTAACAAATCAATTGTAATACAATTTATAAATTTACCTATTTTTTGCAAGTCATACTTAATATGCTTCATAATTATTTAATTATTTTTTAATTTTCTTTATAAATTTAATTTTAAATCATAACGAATATTATAAAAATACAATTTATATTTTTTTGTTTTTATTATAATTTTCAAATCTTTTATTATACTCATCTTCTATATTGTAACCTAAAATTCTTTGTCTAATACTCATTGCAGCTACTTCAACAATCATTGCTATGTTTCTACCTGTTCTTACAGGTACATCCATTTTTTTTACATTCTTTCCTAAAATTTGTAGGTATTTTTCATCAAAGCCTAATCTATCGTAAGCTTTACTTTGATCCCATTCTTCAAGATTAATAACAACATTTAATTTTTGTCTTAATCTTATTGAACCAACTCCATAAAGGTGATTAATATCCAAAATTCCAACACCCCTTATTTCAAGTAAATGCCTTGTAATCTCTGGAGAAGTACATTCCAAAATATTTCCTATAAGCTTTATTATAACAGCATCATCTGAAACTAATCTATGTCCCCTTTTTACAAGTTCTAGAGCTGTTTCACTTTTTCCTATGCTGCTTTTCCCTGTTAATAATATTCCTATACCATACACTTCTACCATTACTCCATGAACTGTTATTTCAGGTGCTAATTTTGCCTCTAAAAAATTATCTAATTTACTTATTAACTTAGTAGTACTATCCTTTGTCCTTAAAAGAGGCCTATCGTGTTTTTCTGCACAATATACCATTACACTATCTATGTTCATATTAGAACACACTATAGCTGCTGGAATAGGGTATGAAAAAATTTTATCTATACGATTTATCTTATTATTTTGATCTAAGGTTTCAACGTAATTTGATTCTGTTTTACCAAATATTTGAATTCTTTCATATGCAAACATATCAAAGTAACCCGACAGTTGTAGCCCAGGCCTTATTAATTCATCATTATAAATTCTGATTTCTTTTTCGGGCAAATGAAGAACCTCAAGGTCCAATCCTTCTATTATCTCTCTTACCGTTACTGAACTCATTATCCACCTCTTTTCTTTTGTTTATTATATAATTATATCTTATTTTTAAATATTTTTAAATAAATATAGACAATTTAGTTGATTTATATGATTGACAAATAATTATATGCTATATATAATTATTTTAATTGAATATTTAAATTTGGTAACAACGTTTTAAAAGGGAAAACAGTAAAATCTGTTACAGCCCCCGCTACTGTAAAGGTGATAAATCTCAAAACCACTGCTTGATGGGAAGGTGAGAATTTAGATGATCCGATAGTCAGGAGACCTGCCAAATTTATAATCAAAAGATTTTCGGGAGGATAATCTTAAATAAAAGTATTTTTTTCATTTCTTGATATTCATTTTTACTTTTATACTACTATCTTCCATTTATGGAAGATTTTTTATTTAAAAGGAGATTTATATGATACCTTTAACCATAGGATATTTATTGGATTTAATAATTGGGGACTCTCACAATATTCCACATCCAATAAAATTTATAGGCAGTTTAATAAGTATGCTGGAATCATTCTTTCTTAAAAATACTGAAGATAAAATAAAAAATAAAGCATTTGGTATTTTATTATTTATTTTAACTGTCACTTTATCATACTTAGTGCCTTACTTAATACTAAATTTTATAACTAAGATAAATATTTATTTAGCTGTAGCTTTAGAATCCCTGATGTGCTATTTTATACTTGCAACTAAAAGTTTGAAAGATGAAACAATGAAAGTATATAACCCTTTAGTAGAAGAGGATATATCAGTTGCTAGAAAATTTTTATCTTTTATAGTAGGAAGAGACACTGGTAAGCTTGATAAAGAAGAAATTATTAAAGCATCTATTGAGACAGTCGCAGAAAATATAAGCGATGGAATAGTTGCTCCTATGATATTTATTGCTATTGGAGGAGCACCCTTAGGCTTTGCTTATAAGGCAGTCAACACTCTGGATTCAATGGTTGGATATAAAAATGAAAAGTATTCGGATTTTGGTTGGTTTTCAGCCAAAGCTGATGACTTAGCAAATTTTATTCCTGCAAGACTAAGTGGCTTTTTAATGATAATTTCATCCTTCTTGTTAGGCTATGATTATAAATCAGCAGCTAAAATATATTTAAGAGATAGAAATAATCATTCTAGTCCAAATTCAGCTCATACAGAAGCTGTAGCGGCTGGAGCCTTAAATATCGCTTTAGGAGGTCCTAATTATTATGGAGGAAAGCTTGTAGAAAAGCCATATATTGGTGATAATAAAAAAAATCTGGAAACAAGGGATATTTTAAAAACTTTTAAACTAATGTATATAACATCATTTTTATCCCTCATATTATCTTTATTGATTATTACTTTTATAAACTAAGAAAGGACTTTATATGACTAATTACGAACACGGTGCAGACATATATTCTACTGCAAAAAAATTTAATATAGATGAAGATAAAATTCTTGATTTTTCATCAAATATCAATCCCTTAGGAATTCCAAAGAGTATTAAAAAGGCATATTTGAAATCTTTAGAAGTATGTCATAGGTATCCAGATTCTAAATTAAGAAAACTCTCACAAAAAATCGGTGATTACGAAAAGGTTTCAAAAGATTGGATTTTCATTTCCAATGGGGCCTCTGAAGGAATTTATAGAACAGTGCTTTCTTTAAAACCAAAAAAAGCTCTTCTTACAGCGCCTAGCTTTGGAGAGTACGAAGAATCTCTAAAAATTTTAAACACCAATATATCCTATTACTACCTTAAAGAAGATAATAATTTCGATTTAAATGAAGATTTTTTAAATCTAATAAATAATGATATAGATATCTTATTCATTTGCAATCCTAACAATCCTACAGGAAGAATTACAAAAAAAGGATTAATTCAATCTATAATAGAAAAATCTTATAATTGTGGTACTTATGTCGTGATTGATGAATCTTTTTTAGATTTTCTCCCAAATAAAACAAATCTCAGTATTGTTGATTTTATAAAATCATATCCAAATCTAATTGTTTTAAAATCTTTTACAAAAATTTATTCGATTCCAGGTATAAGGTTGGGATATTGTATTTGTTCCAATATAGATTTAATAAAATCAATTAAAAAGAACGGTCCCCCCTGGAATATATCTGCTGCAGCTGAAGCTTGCGGTATAGCTGCTCTTATGGAAGATAGATATATTAGTAAATCAATTTCTTATATTAGAAGCCAAAGAAAATATCTCGTTAAGGAATTAAGAAATTTAGGCTTTAAAGTATATAAATCTGAGGTAAATTACATACTGTTTAAAATTGATAAAAATATTAATTTAAAAGAGCTTTTAGAAAAAAATCATATATTAATAAGAAGCTGCTCCAACTACAAAGGACTAAATAAAGATTTTTACAGAATAGCTGTAAAAAATAAAGAGGATAATGATATTTTAATAGATAAACTAAAGGAAATAATAAAATGAGTACTATACTAATTATATTAGATGGCATAAGTGAAGAAAGTATAGAATTATTAAACAACAAAACCCCACTAGAATATGCCACTACGAAAACTATTAATAAAATTATTAAGGACGGATTTTATTTCAAAACAAAATATCACGAAAAAGGATTATCTCCAAATAGTTTGAATTGTATACTTAAAATTTTGGGAGTAAAAAAAGAAAATATCCCTAAAAATAGATCTTATTTAGAAGCTCTCTCATCGGATATTCCTTTGTCCCAAAATGATATTGTATTTAGATGTAATTTAGTTTCAATAAAAAATAATCATCTTGAATCTTTCAATGGAGAAGGACTGACTAGGAAAGAAAAGAAAAGAAAATCCGATAATTTATCAATCCCTGAAGGCATAAGATATTATCATCTTGGTGATTATAAAAATTTATTGATAATAAAATCTCCTAAAAATGATTTTAAGTTAAATGATTTTATACCTCATGAAAGAATTGGTGATAATTTAGAAGAGTATTTAAAAGAAATTTCAAATATAAAAATACTAAAAAATTTTATGAAATTAAATAATTTCACTTTTAAAGGAACACATTACCAATATCTTCCTTGGGGACCATCTTCAAAGGTAGAATTACCATCATTTAGCAGTCTACATAATAAAAAATGCTTTTCAGTGTCTCATGCTAAAATTGTAAAAGGTATATGTCAAACTATGGATATAGAAACAGCAGTTTTGAAAAACTCTACAGGAGATATAGACACAAATGTAAGGGAAAAATTGGAATCAGTTCTTGAAAATAAAAGCAACAATGATGTAATTATTGCACATATTAACGGAACAGACGAAATATCTCATCGAAAAAATTTAGAATATAAAATTAATTTTATTGAAAAGATAGATGAGGATTTTATAAAACCAATTTACGCCAAATTAAAATCTGATGATAGAATTATCATACTATCAGATCACCAAACAAGTAGCATCACCGGTAAGCATGAAGAAGGTTACGTAGATGTAATAACAAATAAAAAATACATAAATAAAAATAATTTATTTATATAAGGAGTAATCATGGCAAAAATAATAATGGTTCAAGGTACAAATTCAAATGCAGGAAAAAGTTTAATAACAGCTGCTTTATGCAGAATATTTAAGCAAGATGGATACAAGGTAGCACCCTTTAAATCCCAAAATATGGCCTTAAACTCATATATAACCTCCCAAGGTCTTGAGATGGGTAGGGCTCAGGTTATGCAGGCAGAAGCTGCAGGAATAGCCCCTGACGTTAGAATGAATCCCATACTATTGAAGCCAACAGGGGAAAAAGGAAGTCAGGTAATATTAATGGGTGAAGTTTATGGAAATATGCCTTATTTTAAGAATTACAAAGAAGAAATGAAACCTCATCTAATGAAGGCATTTAATTCCTTATCAAAAGAATATGATATTATTGTAATAGAAGGTGCCGGTAGTCCTGCTGAGATAAATCTAAGAAGACAGGATATTGCAAATATGGGTTTTGCTGAAATGGTTGATGCCCCTGTGATTTTGGTTGGCGATATTGATAGAGGTGGTGTGTTTGCATCTTTGGCTGGCACTATGCTCTTACTGGAAGAATCAGATAGAAAAAGGATTAAAGCAGCTGTAATAAACAAATTTAGAGGAGATATTGATATACTTAAGCCGGGAATTGAACTTTTCAATAATAAAGTAGATTTAAATATAGTAGGAATACTACCTTTTTTAGACATTGATATTGATGATGAAGATAGTTTGTCTGATAAACTCACTCAAAGCAAAAAAAAATCATTAATTGACCTTGCTGTAATAAGACTCCCAAGAATATCCAATTTTACTGATTTCAATGTTTTTAATATGATAGAGGGAGTATCCTTAAGATATGTAGATAAATTAAAAGATTTAAAAAATCCTGATCTTATAATTTTACCTGGCACTAAAAATACTATCTCAGATTTAAAATGGTTAAGAAAAACAGGTCTTGAAAAAGAAATAATAAGGAATTCAAAAAAAGGAATTCCTATTATCGGCATATGTGGAGGATATCAAATGTTAGGAAAGAAAATTATTGATGCGGATAATATAGAAGGTGGTGGAACTATAGAGGGAATAAATCTTATTGATTCTACAACCACATTTAATAGAAAAAAGACTAGAACCCAAGCCAAAGGAAAAACAAGTAAAATTGAAGGTTTCTTTAAAGATCTATCGGATATAGATATTACTGGATATGAAATACATATGGGTCAAACTACTTTAGGTAATCCTTCAAAAAATTTTAGCTCTATAAAAATTTTAACAAATAATTCTAATCAAGAAACTGATGGTTATGTTAATGATAAAATTATAGGAACTTACCTTCACGGAATTTTTGATAATATTGAATTTACTAAAAAATTAATTGGAATTATATCTAAAGATAAAGGACTTAATCTGAACCTTGAAGAAGAATTAGATTTGTTTACTTATAAAGAAAAACAATATGATAAACTTGCCTCATCTTTTAGAGAATACATAGATATGAATGAAATATACAATATAATAAATGATAGAATTTAACTGTTATTTATTATATTGTAACATTTTTATTTTTAACTTTAAATAAATCAAAAAATTATTTTTGCTTTTTTAATTATATCTTCAACTTAATTTTTGTAGAAATTGCATCTTATTCCTTTGCGTTATATTATTTATTAATAATTCTAGTATCTGAAATTTTTTCTATTTCTCTAGATAATAATGCTAACGAAGTAACAAGCAAAGTCAAAAATATCCATGGATATAAAAGCCACCATTTCCAAAATGGTGTGAAGTATATTCCTTGGAAACTTATTGCGTGGTTGATTATTAGTCCCCAGCTTCCAGACGTAGGATCTCCCAATCCTAAAAATGCTAATGATGCCTCTGCTACTATAGCTCTTCCCATCAATCGAATCATACTGACAGCTATTAAAGGAAATAATTCAGGTATAAAATGTTTTTTGATAAGATATATAGTCCCGGCACCATAATGTGAAGCCATTTTTATATAGTCTTGTTCTTTTAGAGATAATGTTGCAGATCGTATAATTCTTGCCGGCCCAGCCCAAGAGAATAAAGAAAGAACTAGAATAATGTTAAAAATGCTAGGTCCAAAAAAAGCAGCTAAAACAATCATTACTGGCAGCCTCGGAAGGGCAATCATAATATCAATAAATCTCATTACAATTCTTTCAACAATGCCTCCCTTATATCCGGCAATAATTCCAATAATACTACCTCCTAACCCTGCAAGCAAAGATGTACCTAACCCAATAATAATGCTTATTCTTGCCCCATAGCAAATCAAGGACCATATATCGACTCCTAAATCATTGGTCCCCATAATATGGGGATATTCTGGAGGAAGGAGAGCAGTACCTGAGGAGTTTACATGAGAAAACCAGGTAATAAAAGGTGCAAATAATGCCATTAGAATTAAAACAAAGAAAATAATTACAGCAAGCTTCCCAACAGCACTCATTTCATTAAGGATAGTAACTGACTTTTTTTTGTATTTTATAATGAAATTACTCAATATAACCTCCAAAACTTTAGTTTTTTATAACAATTTTATTTAAACTCTAGGATCAATTTTTTTATACAGTAAATCTGCTGTTAAATTAGCTATCATAACCATCAAAGCTAGAATCAGAAAAATTCCTTGAATTAGAGGATAATCTCTTACAGAAACAGCATTTCTCATCAATAGTCCTAGACCAGGATAAGCAAAAACACTTTCAGCTAAGATTGCTCCTCCTATCATAGCACCCAATTGCAAAGATACTCTGGTAAGCAGCGGTAAAAGAGCATTGCCTAAAGCATAAATGTATTTAATTCTTACTTCTTTTAGTCCTTTAGCTTTTGCAGTACGCACATAATCTTTATTCAGAACAGTAGAGAGACTGTTACGTACCAATAAATAAATCCCACCTATTCTTGCTAGTGTTAAAGTCATTACTGGAAGAAAAGCATGTTGTGCTATATCTATAATTTTTTCAAAATTTGAAGAATAATCTCTAAAGTGGCTAATACTACCTGCTAGTGGAAAAAAATTTAGTGCTGCTGCTAAAACAACTAGAAGAAAAATACCTATTAAAAAAGCTGGAATTTCAGAAATAATTATCAGAAGAATATATAGTATTTGATCTTGCCAACTGTTCCTATACCAGGCGGAAATACTCCCTAGAATTGTACCAAATATAATACTAAATCCTAATGCTGAAAACACCAACAAAATAGTCCAAGGAAATCTTTTGTAAATAATACTTAAAACATCAGTTTTATAATAGTAACTATATCCTAAATCTCCCTTAGCTAATTCTTTTAAATAAGTTCCATATTGAATGTAGAGAGGTTTATCTAAGCCATAGTATTCTCTATAATATTGAATTTGTTCAACAGTATGTGTAGTGAAAACTTCTCCTTCTCCTCCTGTATTATGCAAAAAAGGATCTCCAGGCATCATTCTCGGAAGTGCAAAATTTAGTGTAATAATTATAAAAAGAGTAAATATATACTCAAAAATTTTTTCTTTTTTTTTAAGTTTCATAAATATTTTCTCCTGTTATTTATTCAAACCTGCCTCTACTAACCTTTTCGTGCTTTGAGAGTAGGCTTCTTCAATTATTTGATTTGAAGAACCCATATCTACTATTTCACCATTTTCTAGAACAATAATTCTTTCACAAATTTTTCTAGATAAATAAATATCATGAGTGATATAAAGCATAGCAAATCCTTGTCTATTTTGTAATCCCTTTAATAAACGTATCATATTTGCCTGTGTAGAAAGGTCAAGCATGCTTGTAACTTCATCTGCAATCAATATTTTAGGTTTCATAACTAATGCTCTAGCTACTGCAACTCTCTGTCTCTGTCCTCCACTCAATGTGTTACAAAACCTATTTAAAAATTCATTACTTTGGGGAAGTTGTACATCTCTTAAGGCTTTCTTTACTCTTTTATTTCTTTCTTCCTTAGATCCAATTTTATTTATTTCTAGGGGTTCTTTTATTATTTCTTCTACTCTTAGTCTATGACTTAAAGCCGAAAATGGATCTTGTAAAACAATCTGTATGCCTTCTTCCAATTTTGCAACCTTATCATAAATTACTTTTTTTTGTTCAAAATAAACCTTGCCTTTGTCTCCAGGCAAATATCCAGATACAATCTTAGCAATTGTAGATTTGCCAGATCCTGACTGTCCAACTAAAGCAACTGTTTCTCCATGATTTATACAAAATGAAACATCATTTACAGCATTTATAAATTTATTTCTTATTTTAAAATTTTTCTGAATATTTTTAACGTCTAGGAGTTTTATTATTCCTCCCCTGTGACAAGCTATCTCTCTGTTTATTCCGATTTTTTTCAATTCGGGTTTTTCTTTAAAGCATTTTTCTTGACTTTGAGTACAACGCGGTGCAAAACTGCAGCCTTGACAGTAGGCAGACGTTACTTCACCAGGTATACCCCATAAATCTTTATATGGTAAAATCTCAACAGAAGAATTTATCAACCCTCTCGTATATGGATGTTTTGGGTTGTTTATAATGTCATTTACTGATCCGCTTTCAATAACTGAACCTGCATACATTACATTTATACTATCTACAATTTCCTTCATTATTGATAAATCATGGGAAATAACAATCATTGAGAATTTAAGATTTTGTTGTAGTCTTTTTATTAGTTTTATGGTTTTTTTCTTTAAAATTGCATCCATGGAACTAGTCGGTTCATCAAAAATAACAAGTTTAGGTTTACACGATATAGCCATTGCTATAAGAACTCTTTGTCTCATGCCTCCAGAAAGTTGATGAGGAAAAGCATCTTTCCATTTTTCTTCCAAATCTACCATTCTTAATAATCTTATTTGTTCTTTTTCTGCTTCTTTCTTTGTTATACCATTAATTTCTACAAGCCTTTCCGTTAATTGTTTTCCAACACTCATTATAGGATTTAAAACTTCCAAGGAATTTTGGAAAACTAAGGCAATATCATTCCATAATATTTTTTTCTTATCTTTATTAGAAATGGACATAAGATTAACACCTTCATAAAGTATCTCTCCTGATATTTTGTGGGGAGAATCAATAAGACCCATTATAGAATGTGCTAAAGTTGTTTTTCCACTACCTGATTCCCCAATTATTCCTATATTTTTTCCTCTTTTCTGACATAATGATATTCTATCAATACCAGTAAACCAGTCTGAATTAATTTTATAATCTACCTTCAAGGATTTTATTTTCAAAATAGGTTTATATAAATCCACTTTTTTCTACCTTCTTCCTTTTGATTTTCAAAATTTTTCACAGATATAATATAGGGAGATATTCTTCTATTTACTGATATAAAACTGGATATCTCCCTATTATTTTATTAAGTACTAATAGTTTAAGAATGAAAGTTTATTATGGGTAGATTGATGGTGGTCATATGCATACATCCATCCATCATAAGTAGTATTTCTATATACTGTATAACCCGTTTTCATATATAAAGGAATTTCAGGTATATCCTCAGCTAAAATTTTCTGTATATCCATGACTATTTCTTTTCTTTTGCTATTGTCAAATTCATTCAGCTGCATGTCTGCTAGTTTAGTGAATTTAGGATTATCATAACCAGGAGTTCCGCTTGCCCAGTCATCTATAGTATTTTGGAATCTCGTACGTAGATAATCCACATCTCTAGCCCAACCACCATGACCAACTATAATCAAGTCGTAGTTTCCATCAGCTATTCTTCCATCCCTGCTTTTAGTGTCAGTAGAAACAACATTTACTTTAATTCCCCCTTCTTCAAGGTGCTGTTTAATTAATTCTCCCATTCTAACTTCTGAACCTTCTCCTACTAATAGTTCATATTCAATTGTGTCTGTATCAATTTGTTCCAGTAATTCTTTTGCTTTATCTATATTTCTTTCATATTTAGGAAGTTCAGAATTATACCAAATATGGTCAGGAGGTAATATCCCCATACTACCTGGAACTCCGGCACCTCTACCAATTTTATCTACGATGTCTTGTCGGTCTATAGCATATGCGAAAGCTTGACGTAGTTCTTTTATCTTTAATTCAGGAAGTTTTTCCATGTTAAATCTCAAGCGATATCCCCATACCCCAGGATTTTCCATAATAGTGAAACTTGGATTATCTTGAAATCTTGAAAGAGAATCCGATGGTATGCTTGCAAGGTCAATATCTCCTTTTTCAAGAGCTAAAACTTCATCGCTAACAGGTACATATTCAATTATATCTACTCCTTGAGCCGGTCCCCAGAAATCTTCTCTTGCTTCAAATCTGTAAGTGCCATTTTCTTTACTATAGTCTGTTAAAGTGTAAGGACCTGTCCCAACCAATGATTCCGGACTTGTAAATTCATCCGGTCTTTCAACTTTTTCCCATATATGTTTAGGAATTATATTTATGGTAATTACGGCATCAATAAAACCAGGATTAGGATTAGTTAATGAAAATTCTACTTCATAATCAGAAAGAGCATTTACCTCATCGACTATACCATTTTTTAAAGCCAAATCATTAGCTCCCATAGCAGGAAAATCTTTAATATATTCATATGTAAAAACGACATCTTCAGCTGTGAAAGATTCACCATCACTCCATTTTACATCTTCTCTTAGCTGAAAAACATACTTTTGTCCCCCATCTTTTACATCCCAACTTTTCGCTAGCCAAGGAATCTGACCACTATGATCTTTTTCTACTAGTGAATCAAAAACAAGTTTTACTTTATAGAATCCAGGTCCTCTGCTATAACAAGCAAATGGATGACTCAACCCATAATCACCACCCCTTAACCTTACTATTACAGGATTTTCATTATTTTCTGATTCTTGAGATGAATTTTCATCAGAACCTTCTGATTCTACAATATCTCCTCCTTGGCTTTGTGCACATCCTGCTGTTGATAAAATTAAAACCATTACTAATAATACTAATATTAATTTTTTAATTACTTTCATTTTATCCTCCCATTTTTTATATTTTTTATAAATATGTCTAAAATCATTTTTTTAAAGCCTGTTTATTAATTTACTTTTTTGGGAGTGCTCAATAAACAAATCTCCTATTTCATCTAGTTCTCCTAAGCCTTTTAATACTATTTCTACTTTATATCCTCTACTTTCTAATACTTTTTTCCATGAATCTTCATCTTCCCCAGCCATATCATTTTTAGCATGATCTCCTGCTACAATCATAAAAGGTATTAAAATTATTTTTTTAAAGTTGATTTTTTCTTCAATAAATTCGATAACTTCATTGATTTTAGGAAATCCTTCTACAGTAGATATATATATTCTCTCATGTCCCATTATTTTAAACATATAATCTAAAGCCAAATATGATGAATTGGAAGGATGTTCTGTTCCATGTCCCATAAATATTGCTACTTCATCTTTTCCCAATTTTGTTATGCTTTTACTTATTATTGAAACTACTTTTCTATAATCATCTTTTTCAGTTAAAAGTGGATTCCCAAACTTTATATTCATATCCTGAGCATATCTTTTTATTTCCATATAGGTTAAATGATACTCTATTCCATTCATAATATGCAGGGGTTGAACAACAACTTCTTCATATCCTAACTTTTTAATTCTGTCCAATGCTTCAAGGGGTAGGTCTATATTGATACCTCTTTCTTTTTTTAATTTTTTTACTATCATTCTTGATGTGAATGCTCTGAAAAAATCATATCCTTCATAGACCTTTTTAAACTTATCTTCTATTTTTAATATCGTTTTCTTTAGGGTATCTTCGTGGCTTGTACCAAAACTAATGACTAAGATTGCTTTTTTATTCATATAATTTATTCTCCTTTTTTAAGCTGTAACTTTATAACATTGTCTTATACTTAATAAAAAAATAATAATGAAGTATATAGATAAGACTATGAGGTTTGTCATTTTGAAATTTCCTCCTGTTGCTAAAGTTCTAAGTCCTTGACTGGCATGTGTAAGTGGAAGAAAGTATATAATTTTTTTTATAAATTGCGGCATCTTTTCCGGGGAAAAAAATGTTCCGCATAAAAAAGTCATGGGCATTATTACATATGTACTGAACCTATTCATATCAGCATGAGAATTAACCACAAGTGCTGCATAAAATCCAAGGGAAGCAAAGGCTAATCCATTTACAAACATAAGTAAAATAAAGGGTAAACTTATTATAATATTGACGGCAAATAATCTAGCCACTGCAATTATTATAAATCCTGCATATATTCCTCTCAATGCTCCAGCTAAAACCTTTCCCGAAACAATTTGATATATGGAAATAGGTGCGATTAGGTATTGCTCAAAGGTTTTGTCATACAACCTATGGATGTTTAAAAGAACTGCTACAGCAGAATAACTTGTATTCATAGTGCTCAAAGCTATAATACCCGGAATTAGAAATACAATATAGGGTGTTCCTTCTACTGTCATATCTTTACCCATGCCCCATCCAAAAGCTATCATATAGAGTAGGGGACTCATCATTGCACTGCTAGTTATTTTCCAAAACTTTCTTTTAAACACAATCCATTCTTCCCAAAGTACTGCCTTAAATCTCATTTTTATCACCTAATCTTACATCTGTAAGTTTTATAAAAACATCTTCTAAATTACTTTTTCTGATATTTACCTCTTGTCTTTTTTCAGCAAAATCCAGGGATTCTTTGTGAGCTTTAAAAAAATAGCATTGAAGTTTTCCTTTTTCATAAGTTTCTACAGTATAATTCCCAACTTTTTTTATAAGATCTTTTGGGATACCTTTTTTTATTTTTTTACCTTTATGCATTAATAATATTTCATCACAAAGTTTTTCTGCTTCTTCTATGTAGTGTGTTGTAAAAACCACAGTTAAACCTTTCTTTTTAAGATCTTTTAAGAGAATCCATATATCTCTTCTGCTTACAGGATCAAGTCCTACAGTAGGCTCATCTAAAAAGAGTATTCTTGGTTCATGCATTACAGCTCTTATCAACATTAATTTTCTTTTCATGCCTCCTGATAGATTTTTTGAAAGTTTATCTCTATCCTCGTATAGATCAGAAAACTTCAGTAAATCATATATTTTATTCTCTCTTTTTTTTTTATTTATATTATGAAGCATACCGTGAAGTTCTAAAATCTCCCATACCTTCATCTCGCTCTGGAGACTAAAGTGCTGAGAAACGACTCCAAAGTTCTTCTTTATTGAATCTTTATCTCTATCTATT
>Ga0102941_1000901_pt1 | contig 14049 bp, 12 predicted proteins | sample SalPonR2_C_D2_MG_FD_79281 | JGI IMG/M metagenome (GOLD analysis project Ga0102941, IMG submission 79281) | Salt pond soil microbial communities from South San Francisco under conditions of wetland restoration - Salt Pond MetaG R2_C_D2_MG | ecosystem: Environmental > Aquatic > Marine > Intertidal... | reverse complement strand
CTACTATGAAAACTAATATGAAGGCCTCAATCAAAGTATACTTTACTTGATTTATAGCAGCATCTAAAAAGCGTTTCGTACTATAGGTCACTTTATATTCGACCCCTTTCGGAAAATCTTTTTTGGCCTCTTCCATAAATTCCAAAATCTTAATCTGAATTTGATTGGCATTTGAGCCTGGTGTCTGGAATATTGCTACGCCAATGCCAGGATTGCCATCGAGGGTTTGAGAAGTCGCATAGGCGTGGTCAAGAGAACCAAGTTCAACTTTTGCAATATCTTTTAGCCTCAAAACAGAACCGTCCTTAGAAGTCCTGATAACGATATCTTCATACTTGGTTTTTTCGTTTAGTTTGCCTTTGTACTTGATGGTATATTCAAAAGCTACATCGCTGCCTTCGCCAAATTTTCCAGGTGCCGCCTCTAGATTTTGTTGGTCTACTGCTTGCATTACCGCTTGTGGTGTCAAACTATAATTGGCAAGCTTCTCTGGATTGAGCCATATGCGCATAGCATAATCCTTACTTCCAAAAACTTGTGCTTTACCAACCCCAGGGATACGTTCTATTCCCGGAACGATATTTATCAAATCGTAGTTATTCAAAAAAGTAGCATCATAATCAGGATTCGAGCTTGTCAAATCAATAATCATTATGTTACTATTGTTTTGTTTGGTTGTACTTATACCTGTTTCAACTACTTCAATAGGTAGTTTATTCGTGGCCTGTGAAACTCTGTTTTGAACATTTACTGCCGCCAAATCAGGGTTGGTACCTTGTTTAAAAAAGACGGTTATGTTAAGTACCCCATCGTTTGAAGAGGAACTTGTCATATAAATCATATTTTCTACACCATTGATAGCTTGTTCCAATGGTGTAGCTACAGACCTTGCGACCGCCTCGGCACTAGCACCGGGGTATCTGGCACTCACTATAACCGATGGTGGTGCAATGTTAGGGAAGGTCTCTAACGGAAGCTTCTGCAGAGATATAAGACCGAGTATAACGATGATTATTGAAATCACAGTTGCAGTGGCTGGACGGCTAATGAGTTTTTTTAGCATTCTATTGTCGGTCTTGAAATTTTGGTATTATTTTAAGCGAGTCCTGTAGCCGTTCTATGCCTTTTTCAACGATAATGTCGCCCTCTTTGACACCATCGATCAAAAGATATTTTTGATTATCAAGTTTACTAACCTTTATGGAAATTTGCTCTAAGTAATTTGATTCGGAAACTTTATATAGAAGAATCTTATCCTGCATCTCAAAAGTTGCCGATTGAGGTACTGCGATAGCATTTTCTAGTTTTTGATGTAGTAAAATCGTTCCTGTATTTCCCGAGCGCAATAAACCACTAGTGTTCGGAAAAGATGCTCTCAATGTTATTGAACCCGTAGAGCGGTCAAAAGAGCCATTCACCATATCCACTTTTCCTTTCTGCTCATACGTATTGCTTCCGCTCAATCGTAAGTCTATCGGTGGTACGTTTTTTATTTTTTCTTCTATGCTATTACCTGTATAGTTATTTTTAAAATTGATAAAGTCATCTTCGCTCATAGAGAAGTAAGCGTAGATAGTATCTATTTTTGAAAGTGCTACGAGTGGTGTAACCATTTTACCATCTACAAGGCTGCCTACTTTATGTTTTATTCTGCCTGAATAGCCAGAGAATGGCGCATAGATTCTTGTGAAGTCCCTTTTTACTTGGGCTTCGTTCTTTTTATACTTCGCTTCTTCGAGAGTTGCCAATGCGGCATCATAATCTGCTTTTGCATTTGCTACTCGGGTAGCAGAAATTATGTTTGCTTTTTGTAAATTTTTAACCCTTTCCAGCTCTATGGAAGCTTTTTCAACAATTGCTGTTTCTTTGGAAAAACTGGCATTGGCATTATTTAAGGCGGCATTGAACGAATCATCTTCTATCATAAAGAGCAAGTCCCCTTTATTCACTTTCTGACCTTCATCTATAGCTATCTTCTTAAGATAGCCAGAAACTTGGGGACGTATATCAATATCCTGTATACCTTCGAGATTAGTAGCAAAAGCTGTTGAAGTTTCTAAATCTGCACCTGCCAATTCAATAACCGGTACTTCAGGGATTTTGATTTCATTTAGCTTTTTATCATTATCACAACTTAACAAAGCAAACGTTGCTATTTGAATAACGAGTATTTTGGAGTTTATTTTCATACTATTTATTTCTTTTTAAGAGCTTGATAAAGGGCTGTTTGAAACTCTTGTCCAATGGAAAAATGAGGGGAAAGGTATTCTTGGGTAAACAGTAAAGCAATTATCATTTCTTTAGGGTCTGCCCAACCGTGTGTATTAAATGCACCACCCCAACCAAAGCTGCCTAAACTTCTCGGCGATAGATATGCGTTTGACCCATCTGTTAACGAAAATCCACCAAGGCTAAATGCAAAATTATCAGGTTGTGGCGGCATTGATGAAACCATCATTTCTGGTTGTAATTGGTTACGCAACATCAATGCAATGGTTTTTGGGCTGACAATCTGCTTGCCGTTATATACACCCTCATTCAAATACATCTTATAGAAATGTGCCATATCCTGAAGTGTCGAGCTTAGACCTGCGCCACCTGAATGATAAGTGCCGTTCATCAATGGGAAATTTGCATCGACACCTTCGTATATCGGATGATTGACCTCCTTTATCTTTTTCTCATTGGGTAGATATTCATAAAGGGAAACTACCCTATCTAGCTTTTCACTGGGTACGTGGAAATAAGTGTCCTTCATTTCTAAAGGTTTGAACACACGTTCTTGCATAAATTCATCAAGCGGCTTTCCGCTCAATATCTCAATGAGATAACCCAAAAGATCAATATTGAGACCATAGGTAAATGCCTTTCCCGGATGGTGCTGAAGGGGTTGCTTGGCTAAAATCGGCATAATTTCCTTCAATGTGGATTTAGTTGTACCTATACCCGACGGGACACCTGCCTTTTCATATATTTCCCACATTGTAGCATCGCTGAATATTGCCGGATAAGCAATGCCCGACGTATGCCTTAATAAATCCCTAACCGTTATTTCCCGCTTTGCAGGTTCTGTAGTATATGACCCATCTTTAGGATTATAGTACCTAAGAACTTTCGGATTGGTAAATTCAGGTATATATTTAGAAATGGGGTCGTCCAGAAAAAACTTACCCTCTTCCCATAACATCATTGCCCCAAGACTTGTTAACGCCTTAGACTGAGAGGCAATTCTAAATATATGGTCAGTCCTAAGCGTTTTTTTTTCTTCAACATTGGCATAACCAAAAGCATTTTCATATATCAATTTTCCATCTTTGATGATTAGTGCAGCACCGCCAGGAATATGTTCTTTGTCGATATGGTTTTTTATTACCCTATCAATTTGTTTTAATTTTTGATTATCAAATTCATTTTGTCCTATAACGTTCATGGACACGAATAGCATACTAATAGAAAGTGTTATCTTATTCAAATTCATCTCTTTCATTGTTTTTTAATTGTAGAATGGATAATCCGTTAGGCCTTTTGTTCCGCCACCAAAAAAAGTTTCTTTGTCGGGAATGTTTAGGGGCAAGTTGTTTTTAAGCCGAAATGGTAAATCTGGATTGGCGATAAACGGTCTTCCAAAACCTATCAAATCTGCCCACCCTTGCTCAATTGCAGCTTCAGCTTTTTCTTTGTTATATTTGCCAGAATAAATGGTTGTACCACTAAATACTTTTCTGATTTTTTCTTTAAAAGCAATAGACATTAAGGGTGCATCATCCCAATCTGCTTCTGCGATATGGATATAAAGAACACCAAGTTCTTCAAGCATTTTAATAGCTTCGACATATGTTTTTTCAGGTGTGTCATCGACTGCACCTTGAAGAGTGGTCAACGGTGCTAGTCGCACCCCAACTTTGTTTTTTCCGATTACGGCAATGACCGCTTGTGCAGTTTCTTTTAACAATCTAATTCTATTGGTTATAGAACCACCGTATTCATCGACACGATTATTAGCTTGTGAATCTATAAACTGGTTAATTAAGTAACCATTGGCGGCGTGTATTTCAACACCGTCAAAACCTGCTTCTTTTGCATTTTCAGCCGCTTTTTGAAATTGATTGATTACGTCATTAATTCCTACTTTGGTCAATGCTTTTGGTTTTGAGTGTTGAACCATTTCTCCCACACCACTTTCCTGCCCTTTATTATCTGGGTCTATGTACACTTTGACATCCTCTGCAACTAAATCACTAGATGAAACTGGCGATTGGTTATTTTCCTGTAAAGAGATGTGCGAGACACGGCCTACGTGCCAAAGCTGTGCGAACATTACGCCATCTGCTTTGTGTACCGCATCCGTAATCAATTTCCAAGCATCGACTTGTTCCTTTGAATGAATACCAGGGGTCCAAGCATAACCTTTGCCTTGTCGACTCACTTGTGTTCCTTCAGAAATTATAAGCCCTGCGGATGCCCTCTGCGAATAATACTCGGCAGAAATAGGATTTGCTATATCGCTTTCCAATGCTCTCGACCTAGTCATAGGCGGCATTACTATTCTATTTTTTAATCGCAGATTGTGTAAAATGTAGTCTTTGTAAAGTGAATTCATAATTAAAAATTTAATAGTACAAATCTACTCACGGAAAGAAGAGTAATTATTGTATCTAAACATCTTTGTATAGTAAAAATACATTATATATAATTGTATTTGAATATGTCTATATTTGTACAAATCTATTATAATGGCAAAGCGATTTTTTAGCAAACACGCTCTCAATATTTTTTCCTTGGAACTTGAAGAATGGGAATTCCCCTTACACAATCATAACTTTTACGAGCTCATTTTTATTCAAAACGGAAGTGGTTTACACTCTGTAAACGGTGTCTCAATGGATTATAACGAAAAAGATATTTTTCTACTGACACCAAGGGACGAACATAGTTTTGAGATTAAGGAAAAGACCATGTTCATTTTCGTGAAGTTTACCGAGCAGCTTTTTATAGAGAAGACAGAGAGTAGTGTTAAAGGCAGATGGCAACGTAGGATTGATTCGGTGCTGTGTAACCCGAATTCATCACCAGGTTCTGTAGTTTCTGAAGTGGGAGAGAAAAAAAAGGTATTTGCTATACTCGAACTATTAAGGATCGAATATGAAAAAAGAGACTTTTTCAGCAGACAGATAACCCTTGACCTATTTGGTGCTTTATTGACAACTATAGTCCAGAGCATCAATAATGAAAACCATTTCATTTCGGAGAAAAAAGTTGACGCAATGAGTTGTATAAATCAAATACTGGGATATATAAGACAACATATTTTTGAAAAGGAAGAATTAACCATAGATTCCTTAGCTCAAAGGTTTCATTACTCACATAATTATATAGGCATATTTATTAAAAGAAATACAGGGTTAAGCTTGCGCGAAATTATCATAGAAACCAAGATTAAAACAGCCGAAAGGCTTTTAAAAAGTAGTGAGTTCTCATCCAAAGAAATAGCAGCAAAACTTTGCTTTAACGATTCCAGCCATTTTTCTAAAACTTTTAAAAGACTTAAAGGCGTTACACCAAATCAGTTTAGAAAGACTAAGCATTTAGCGAAATAAATCCAATAAAACGCCCAAGAATCTGATTTTGGAATCTATGGGCTTAAAATAATATTATCTCAAATAAATGAAGAATTTGTTTGTTTTTTAGCTCGAATCCTTGTTAGCGGTTTATTTTATTATTTCTTTTGAATAGTTTATTCCTTCTTTTTTCCATTTCTTCGGCAATTACACGACCACTTTCATCTTGTTCTTTCAGTTTAATAATAATATTCTCATAGCTCGCTGCGTCTCGGTCCTGACTTAGTTTGAATACTGTATCAATTTCACTAATTTCAATCTCGAAACCTGCAATTAGTCCAAGTGCTTTTTGTCTAAAGCGAAGTGGTAAATTGTCATAATTGGTGGATGATAGTAGGTTTTGTCCTTCAAAATGTAATGAAACACTGCGAAGAATATCTTCTAATTCTTTCTCACTTACAAATTTTATTTTTCCTTTAATGTGAATACTCATATAGTTCCATGTCGAAGGCGAATTTGGATTACTGTACCAAGTCCCACTAACATAAGTGTGTTTTCCTGTAAAGACCGCAAGAACATTATCATTGTTCACAAAAGCTTTGTGATGGTCATTGCCTTTCATTATGTGTCCGCGAAGAACTTGCTGTCCATTTTTATTTTCGATAAATAACGGCAGTTGTGTTGCAATGGGTCCGTTTTCCAAATCGCATCCCGTTAAAAAAGCAAAAGGATATTGTTGAATAAATTCTTTGATTATTTTATCATCTTTTTCTTTATGATAGGAAATATTATACATTCGTTAATTTTTTTTATTCTTCATTTTAAGATTTTGGTTAAATCAATTGTCAATCATTTCATAATTGTGCCGGTTTTTTAAATGACCGCCAAGGGTTCATATATGAAACGTAGCGTGCTAAAAAACATTTTCGTATCGGATTAAACAAGATCCAAATTTTTTAATTTTCTTTTTATCTTAACCTTCTTAAATCCAAATTTAAAAATTTGGCAGTCTTCGCAAAAACAAAGAAACCTCTCGGAAAGCTTGTAATAGATATGTTTTATAGCATCGATGAAAAAGTAGTAGTTCAAGTAACAAACTTCTCCTTCAAAGCTATTCAATGACATCGACATTCACAAACGAAGTTAGAAAGTACATTGCGCCACAGATCTGCTCGCTGGCAAGTCTTTATCAATGAATCCCGATCCAAAACAACTCAAGGATTATGTTGGTAAGCATTTTTCCGGATATAGGGTATCGACCGTATACGAGGCCGACTGTTGCGGTTATTCGGCGCACCGTGCCTTTGAATCCTATGGCTGGCATTCCTTGGTAGTGAACCCTGCCGATATCCATAGAAAGGGCAAGGAGAAACATACCAAGACCGATAAGATAGATGCGCGGTTGATAGCAAGAGAACTTAAAGACGGTCGTTTAGATGGTATTCATATTCCAGATATACACCGTGAGGAATTACGAAGTCTTTTTAGAAGGCGTAATGATCTGGTCAAAGACTTTCGTAGGATAAAGAGCTATATAAAAATGCAATTATTGTATTTCGGTATTTAGGAGCCGGAGGAGTTCGATAACGACCGTTGGAGCCATAAGTATAGAACGTGGTTGGACGATATGGTATTTCAATATCCAACGGCAAAAGCAACCTTGGATAGTCGCATGCGTTTCTTTCGTTTTGTAGACCAGGAATTACGCGATGTATCGACACAACTAAGGAGGTATTGCAAGACGCACCATAAGAAAGATTATATGTTGCTTAGAAGTATTCCCGGTATAGGTGGCATCGTAGCTTGCGGTATCCTATGTGAACTAGGCGATCTGAGGCGTTTTAACAGCATCAAACACTTGGCAGGTTATGTTGGTCTTGTACCCGGGGTTCATCAAAGTGGCAGGAATTATAAAACTTTGGGTATCACACCGAGGGCGCATCGTTTGATACGCAGTTATTTTGTTGAAGCTGCTTGGCAGGCGATACGGGCAGATCCTGTGATGCAGGGCTATTATCGTAAGCACCAAGGCAGAAACGTAAAAAGTAATATTATCAAAGTAGCGCTAAAACTGCTAAGTAGAACCTTGGCGGTTATCAAAACAGAAACACCTTATACCATTGGTGTAATCGAATAAAAAAGTAAAGGAAACAATAACAAAGCTCACAAAATAGTAGTCAAACTCGTATCACAAAACAACGTGGGTGATCTAGGAAATTGGAATCACATTTTTATAGCAAGTGGCCGAGTTTATCATAACTTATAATCATACAGATGCTGGTGAACACCAAAAGGTGTATCACATATAGGATGCGGAGCAAGTTATATTAAAAGAAAACAAGGTGGTTTAAGGCAAAAAGAAAATATTAATTAACTTTAGAGTATTGGACTAAGGCTTTTCATAGGATACATTGTTATGTGCTGGCTTTTTCGCTCTCGTGGTTTAGTAACCAACGCTTTCTTTCGATTCCTCCGCCATAACCAGTCAATTGTCCATTAGTTGCGATTACACGGTGACACGGTACAATTATAGAAATTCGATTGAATCCATTCGCAGATGCCACAGCCCTAATCGCTTTTGGTTTTTCGATTCTTTCCGCCTGTTGTTTGTAAGTTGCAGTTTCTCCAAATGGTATTTTTCTTAAACAATTCCAAACTGAATTTTGAAAATCCGTGCCTGGAGTATGTATCTTAACATCGAAAACTTTACGCTTGCCGTTAAAGTATTCCGCTATTTCATTCTTAGCCTGTTTGATATGTTGATTTTCCCCGGTTATGATTCTAGCTTTCAGTAGTCTTTGTAAATCCTTGAATTCCGTTTCGAGCATTCTTCTGTCCACGAATTCCAAAAGGCAAATTCCTTTTTCGGTAGCACAAATAAACATTGGTCCGATTGGTGTGGTCAATCTACTGATAAGAATAATGTTTTCTTCTAAACTTTTTTGAGGTGACTGACCAAGAACTTTTTTATAGGTATATCCAAAACCGCTTAATGATTCATAGCCTGTGTCGAATGCTGTTGCTGTAACTTTTTTACTCGTCTTTAACTCTTGAAACGCGCTATTTATTCGATACATTCGTTGGTAGGCGTGAAAAGTCATACCGTAATTCTTTTTGAACCATCTACGGACGATTTCAGGACTTATGTTATTTTGACGAAGTCTGAAATCTGTAATTTTTTCTTTTGGATGGTTTTTAACCAAATCCATTGCGATTTCAACTTGTTCGGGTGCTTGGTTGGCGTTTTGGGTTGGTTTACAAATTTTGCAAGGTCTGTAGCCATTATCTAACGCCTCTTTGAACGAAGTATAAAATTCAACATTCTCCAATTTTGGCTTTCTCGCCCGACAAGTTGCGATGCAGAAAACTGCTGTGGTTTTTACGCCTACGAAGAAAATACCAACAAAACTTTGCTCTCTATTTAACAAAGCTGTGTAATAGGTTTCTATTTTTTTCTTTTCTGTAATGAGCATTCTAAAAGATTGATTTAAAAGATTGGTTGTTTAGAACGTTTTTAGCGATTCTTTCAAGGCTAGAATACATTTTATCAAATAAGAAATTACCCATGCTTATTCGCCTTATACCTAACTCTTCTAGAGTTTCAAAGGATGGAAGGTTTGGCATGCACATTACATTTACAGGCAAATTTGTTGAACTTACAATTTGTGCTATCTCGTCCTTTTTCTCAATACAAGGTGTGAAAATTCCATCTGCACCTGCATTCTCGTATAATTTGATTCGTTTTTTTGTTTCGGCGATTACGTTTGGGTGACCTAATAAAAATGTATCGGTTCTTACATTAATGAACATATCTACATTTGCTTTTTCAAGAAGTTCTCTAATTTTTGAAAGTGTTTTTGCGAACTCATTTTCGTTTAACAAAGTTCTTTTGTTTTTGACAACGCTATCTTCGATGTTTATTCCAACAACCGCCAATTTGGCTAAACGTTTGATATTCTCGACAATTTCTTTTGGTTGTCGACTATAACCAGATTCTAAGTCTACTGATAATGGCAATTTGGCTATCGAACTTATTCTTTTAACGAAGTATTCCATTTCAGAAAATTCCATTTCTTCTCCGTTGTTGTAGCCAAGAATGTTAGCAATGGCAGAACTCGAAGTTCCAATAGCGTGAAAATTTAATCTTTCTGCCAGTTCGGTACTCGGTATATCCCAAACATTACAAATGAGTAGTGGTTTACTTTGATTATGAAGGTCTTTGAATTCCATTTTTAGTTAAGATTTAGTGATATATTAAGTATTGTTCTTGTATTCAAACTAATGTTTTTTTGATTGTATGCAACTCCAACACACAACGGAAGTCCGATTGAGCCCCAATCGAAACTGTAGTTGAGGAAAAAACAAAGTCCAGCTGTGTATGTAAAGGAATCAGAATCCAACGACTGTTTCGGTACATAAGTCACTTCTCCGAACCAATTGGTGTGCAATTTCCAATTCCCTCCTAATTCTTTTGTTTTTAGGGTTGTTCCAAAAAAGGTGTAAAACCCATAAATATCGTTGTCGCCTATGAACGTTGCAAGTTCGATGAATTTGGATTTGTGTGAAAGTCCAGTTCCGATTGATATAACTGGATTATAACCTATTTCATTTTGGTTAAAATTATAATTGACGACTTGTGGTGTTCGTAAAAATAAATTAGATTTTAGTTCCTGCCCAATTCCAACAATCGGTAGTGAAGCGAGTAAAATGGTTGCGAATACTTTTTTGTATAATTTCATGAAGCAAATGAACGCTTATGAAATCCGCTCCGCAACCGAAAACTTGACGACTATTTTTTTTCAGCTTGCACATAACGGCCCGGGTATGGTGTCGTAGCATCCCGAAGGGGGCAATGCACTATACCCATCTTAAGTTTGATTCTCTTTAAATTGATAGTATAATCAGAAAGAACAAAAGAGAGAATTAAGGTTAGTATACACGGTGAAGCTTTAGACTTCGACAACATTGATAATCCTCTCTCTTTTACTACTTAGATCACGTTCAGTTCTGTGAGACCTTGATCTCGTTTTCAAGTTGTTGTGAGCAGAAGTAGCTGGTTCTTTCATAAAACATTTGTTATGAATAAATATAAAGAAACTTTTGGAGTCGACATCAGTAAAGATGTCTTCGATGTACATGGTAGTAACAAAGGTCACAACCGGTATAAGAACGATGAAACGGGATTCAGGAAATACCTTAAAGAATTGCCCCAAGGTTCATTGGTGGTTATGGAAGCTACCGGTTATTATCATTATAGACTTGCACAGTTTCTTTACAAAAACGGAGTAATCGTTTCTGTTGTAAACCCATTGTCGATAAAGCGTTTCATACAAATGAAACTGGCAAAGGTAAAGACGGACAAAAGCGATGCAAGGGCTATTTGCGAATATGCTTTGACCAATGAAGTTCCACTCTACAATTCTTTGACGGATACCCAGAGTGAATGTTTACAGTTGTTCCGGTTATTGGATACTTATTTAAAACAACGTACCGCAACCAAGAACAAGATACATGGAGAAGCTGTTCTGGGTATTCCCTCAAAGTTTGTCCATCGCTCCTTGGTACGCAACAGGAAACAGCTAAATAAGGAGGTAACAGCTATCGAATCAAAGATCCTGTCCTTGGTAAAAGAGGACCAACAGGAGCAATTGACCTTGTTGACATCGATACCGGGCATAGGTCAGAAGACAGCGTTGTTCTTAATAGTGGTCACGGATGGTTTTAGCAAGTTCGAAACGGCATCACAATTGTGCAGTTATGTCGGTATCACCCCAACGATACGGGAGTCGGGGAGCAGCGTCAGGGGCCGTGCACGAATAAGTAAGGTCGGTAATAGAAAGCTTCGAAATCTATTGTTCCTATGTTCCTTCAATGCCTGTAAACACAACAAGGCATGCAAAGAGGTATATGAGCGTATCGTGAACAAGGGCAAGAGCAAAAAACTGGCATTGATAGCCGTTTCAAACAAGCTACTCAAACAGTCTTTTGCCATCGCAAAATCTGGAAGGCCATATGATGAAACTTATGTTTCCATGTTGCCTAAATAAATAGAAGATAAATTGAATAAAAAAAGCCCGAAGAATCCAATTTTAGAATCTATGGGCCTAGAATAATAATGTCTCAAATTTAGGAAGAATTCGTTTGTTTTTTACCTCAGTTCTTTGTTGTGTGTAGTTTTTAGTCCATATATTCATTCATAAGTCTAATTTGTCCTTCCAACATTGCGATTCCTTTGTGAATTTGACAACCTTTTTCAATTCCTTTTTTTAGTGTGCAAGTCATTTCCGGACTTATTATAATTTCAGTAACCAAGGTTTTAGAATCCAAATCTGATAGAGATAAAAGGGGATTGTCATTTTCTTTCATTCCAACAGAAGTTCCGTTAATTAATACGTCAATTCCTTTTGGAATTTTAGTACTGAAAGAAATTTCAACATCTGAATACGTTGATTTTAGTTTATCAATTAATTTAAGTGCTTTTGGTTTTGTTCGATTATAGATAGTAAGACTTTTAATTTTTTTTTCACATAAAGCAAAAGCGATTGCAGAAGCAGCTCCGCCACAACCGAGTAAAAAAACACTTTTCGATTCAATGCTATGATTATGATTTTTTAACCCTTGAATAAAACCTTTTCCGTCGAGCAAAGAGCCTTTTATAATTCCGTCTGGTGTTCTCTTTATGACATTACAAGCTCCAATTTGTTTTACTTCATCTGATGCTTCGTCAAGATACTTTACGATTTCCGTTTTATGTGGCATTGTAATGACAGCACCTTTAAAGTTCTGTATTTTTTTCAATCCGCTAATTGTAGATTCTAAAGAATTTTTATTGACGTGAAATGGAATAAGAACTTTATTTAATCCATTCTTTTTATAAATAGAATTCATTAATTCAGGTGTAGCTACCTGTTTAATAGGGTCTCCTAAAATACCATAAATTTCAGTTTTTCCGTCAATTTTCATATTTCAGTTTTTAATTACACACAACGGTTTGGCTATACACAGTGGCGTGCAAATAAGCACTTTCTTTAATTTTTCAATCGTAAAATTAGCAAAAAAAATCGAACCTTTCATTTTAGCCCAAAACCAAGCCATTGTGTATAGCTATTGTGCCTGTTGCACAAGTTAGCGAAAAAAACGGCTGGTGATCATTGCCGATCCGGGGATGGATCGTATCTTGAGGTATGCAGGGAAAAAAGGAATACCAAGAAAAGCTGTTCGCAAGCTTCCAGCTTAGCGAACGTATACCAAAGGACAATTTTTATAGACGCTTAAAAGGTACCATAGATTTGGATTTCCTCTATCCGCTGACCAAGGGTTATTATGGCGATAGTGGCCAAAAAAGTATAGACCCGGTGGTGTTCTTCAAGCTTTGCCTAGTTGGATATCTTGAGAATATCATCAGCGACCGCAAGCTGATCGACCATTGTTCGATGCGTTTGGATATTCTTTTCTTCATAGGTTACGATATCGACGAGGAACTACCGTGGCATTCTACGATAAGCAGGACCCGTCAACTGTACCCGGAAGCGGTGTTCGGGGAAGTGTTCACCAAGGTGCTGGCCATGTGCGTTGAGAAGGGGATGGTGAGCGGGCATACCCAGGCGATAGATTCGGCCCCCGTGAAGGCCAATGCCAGTATGGACACCCTGGAGCTGAAAGTGCCGAAGGAGGATCTGGACGAACATCTAAGGAAGGTCAGGGCCATTAGCGCAATGGACAAAGAGGAACCGCACAGAAAGTCCAAGGGCGACAGGTCCGACAAGGGCCAGCGGAGCGTGACCGCCAACGATAGGGAACTGTCCGCGATAAAGGGCCGTAACAAAAAATGGGCGAAGGACCAGGACCAACGGCCGGGTGCCGGTAACAAGGGAGCGAAGTACACGAGCAACAAGACACATTATAGCCCTACGGACCCCGATGCCAGGATAAGTGTAAAACCCGGCAAGGCCAGGAAACTGAACTACCTCTCCCAACTTAGCGTCGACACGGGCGACCACGTGATTACCGACATCAGGGCTTACCATGCGGACGGGAAGGACAACCAACAGTTGCCCGATATCGTCGATAGACTTAAGAAACGGTTGTGGAAGCAAGGACTGGTATGGGAGAACTGCGTGGCCGACACGGGTTACAGTAGCGGTGAGAACTACAGTTTTTTAGAAGAAAGGAACCTTAAAAGTTTTATCCCTCCCCATGGCACCTATAAAGGCGGCCCCGATGGGTTTACCTACATCGAGGAACACGACCATTATATATGCCCACAAGGTAAGGTAATACCTTTCAGGAAAGTATTTTTGGACAGCCGTACCAAGACCAAAAAGAAATCGTACCGTGCATCGAGCAAGATCTGTAAGGGCTGTGCGCTACGGGCAAGCTGTTTGGGCAAGGTTAACGAAAAACAGTTCTCGGTAACTTATTATCGGGCGGAGTATGAACGGAATATCGAACGGGTGAACAGCAAAGGGGGCAGGTACATGAAGGGCAAGCG
>Ga0102941_1000900_pt1 | contig 14060 bp, 8 predicted proteins | sample SalPonR2_C_D2_MG_FD_79281 | JGI IMG/M metagenome (GOLD analysis project Ga0102941, IMG submission 79281) | Salt pond soil microbial communities from South San Francisco under conditions of wetland restoration - Salt Pond MetaG R2_C_D2_MG | ecosystem: Environmental > Aquatic > Marine > Intertidal... | reverse complement strand
TCCATTACCTGGGATGGGAAGAACACCGACGGCGATGTAGTGGAGGACGGCTCTTATAGCCTCTCTTTATGGGTTGAAGGGCCGGACGGGAAGCGCCAGGAGCAGGGGCTTGATGATTTTGTGGTGGATACCACCCCTCCGAAGGCAGTGATAGTCGAACCGGACTCACTCATATTTTCACCGAACGGAGACGGGCGAAAGGATACCATCACTATATCCCACACCAAGGCCACCACGGAGGATGAGTGGGTTGGAGAGATCAAAAACTCGAAGGGAGGGGTTGTAAAAACCTCTACCTGGAAGAATGACACTCCCGGGGAAGTAGTATGGAATGGGACCGATGATTCAGGAAAAGCAGTTCCTGCGGGAGAGTTTTCGTATGAACTTTCTGCGGAAGACCGGGCCGGCAACAAGGCAGAGGATATTGTCCTTGAAGGAATAGAGCTTGATCGTACAGAAACTCCAATAGAGGTAGTAATTGATCCGGAGTATTTTTCTCCCAACGGCGACGGGAGGCAGGATGATTCGGTCGCATATTTGGACCAGGCTGTGCAGGAGGGGATGGTCGAGTGGTCCTGGACTGTGGTAAATGCCCGCGGCGAGAAAGTGAATACCGAACAAGGAAAAGGACAGGTTCCTTCTGAGATTCTTCTTGGGGGTTTGGATGATAAGGGCCGGCCCCTTCCTGAAGGGGTCTATCAGTTTTCTTATTCCGTCCAGTATCGCAATGGAAACCGGCCGTCGGTTTCGGAGAAATTTGAAATAGATGTAACCCCGCCAACTATCGATGTGACTGTGGATGCCCCGATATTCTCTCCCGATGGTGATGATCAAAGAGACGACACTTCTATTAAATTCAAATCTAATGAAATAGTTACATGGGAGGGAAGTATTGTCGATCTCGAGGGAAATGATGTTCTCGCTACCAGTTCAGAACGCACCACTTCTCTCATAGTCTGGGACGGTACCGATGAGTCCGACAAGATAGTCGATGACGGAGAGTATCTCCTGTTAGCGTCCTTTACCGACCGGGCGGGTAATACCACCGATATAGTTCCTAAAACGGTCAAGGTGGATACAGCTTCGGTTGAGGTAAAAATTGCCGCCGGTCTGAAGGGGTTCTCTCCAAATAACGACGGCAGAAATGATCAGCTGCCCCTCAGGATTGAGTCGAACCAATACTCCGACGTGCAGCGCTGGACTGTATCAATTACTGCGCAGGAGGATGAGGTGCGACGGGTATTCAGCGGAGAGGGTGAGCTGCCGAAGGAACTGAACTGGGAAGGGAACCTCGGCCAACAGGAAGACCTGGATACCCGTGCAGCCCCGGAGGGCAGGTATATCGCCGAAATTGATGTTGAATATAAGAAGGGAAAATCCGCCGAAGCCAGGACAGGTTCATTCATACTTGATGTAACGCCGCCGAGGGTAGGGGTAAAGGTAGCCCAGGACCCCTTTGCTCGGACAAACGGCAGCATCGAAGGGGATGTGTACATCACCGTGGATGTAGAGGAAGAGACTGAGGTGGCCGATTGGTCCATGGACATAGTGGATAAGAAGGGTGATGTGATTCGTACGTATACCGGCGACGGTGATCCGAGTGGTGATATTACCTGGAACGCGGGATCTCCTGAGGATAAGGCGAAGCTGGACACGGAGATGTTTACCCTCAATCTGAAGGTCACCGATGAGAGCGGTAATGTTCGCGATTATACCCAGCAGGTTCCCTTGGATGTGTTTCTCGTAAAGCGGGAGGGTAAACTGTATATTGCGGTACCGAATATTATTTTTGGAGCGTATCAGCATACCCTTGATTCTCGGGGTCCGGAGATGGAAGAGCGGAATAGTAAGTCGATCGAGCGGGTACGGAGTATTTATCAGCGTTATCCCTCAAATGATCTCTTGTTAGAGGGACATGCCCTTAATATCTACCGCGGTCGTAATGCGGAAAAAGAGGCTGCTGAAGAGGAGATACTGGTGCCGTTGACACGCCGCAGGGCCAATACCGTAAAGGATGCCCTGGTTGAAAGAGGTATGGAAGCAGAAAAGATCGAAATTGAGTATTTCGGCGGACGCCTTCCGATAGTATCGGTGCATGATGAAGAGGTACGCTGGAAAAACCGCCGGGTAGAGTTTATTATGAAGAGGAACTCCCCCGAAAACTAACAAAATAAAGAAATTTGATTCTTTATAAAAGAATCAATAGTTTTTAATCGTATTCTAACAAAGCCCCTTTATTTTTTCAGGTAAAGGGGCTTTGTATGTTATCAAGCAGTGTGAATCACTTTGAACTCCATCTGAATCCCTCTGATTTTGGGGGTGACCCTCGGGATGATGAGTATGTCCGATTTGTTGAGATGCTCAACCACAACCGTATCCGCAGCTACTCCCAGCCGATTGTAGATCTGTACACAGGCAGTGTGTTCGGATATGAGCTGTTGGCCCGGGGGGTAGAGCCTTTCTTTTCCCCGGCGCAGCTTTTTGAAAAAGCCCGTCGGTGGGGTCTTGAATGGGAGGTTGAGTATGCCTGCCGCATAGCGGCGCTGAAACAGTTTGCCGCTTCGGCAGGGGATGTTCCCCGGGCCAATTTCTTTATCAATATCAGCCCAAATACTTTTTCAACTTCCGAGTTCCAATCGAGTTTTTCCATGGAGCGGCTCAAAGAGTACGGAATCAGCGGCGATCGCCTTGTTCTTGAAATTACCGAGACCGCCAGTGTGAAGGATTATGGCCATTTTGAAGAGACAATACGCAACTATGTTCAACAGGGTTTTCGGATAGCCCTGGATGATTTTGGTTCCGGTCATAGTGGTTTGATTACTCTGGCGGCCACTACTCCGCACATTTTGAAGGTGGATAAAGAGCTTGTCCGGGGAATACACCGCAGCAGTTATAAGCAGAACCTGGTGAAGTCTTTTTCTGATTTTGCGGAAACCGTTGGCAGTTTTATCCTTTTAGAGGGGATTGAAACAATCGATGAGCTGCGCACCGCCTACCGACTGGGGGCCCGCTACGCCCAGGGGTACTATCTTGGACATCCCGCCCCGCAGCCCCAGCCCCTTGTACCGGAGAGACAGGCGGTTCTCAATGAGCTGATGGGTGAATATATCCGCAAGAGCTATGCTGTTGATATTTCTATTTATAAAATGATCACCCGGCCTACCACCTTTGAACCAAAATCGGTAAACGGGGCACAGTTGGACGACTTTTTCAGGTCCCAGAACAGTATTAATCATGTGGTGATTGTAGATGAGCAGGATAAACCGAAGGGGCTGGTTACCAGGCAGAGCTTTTATTCCCATCTTTCCGGGCGTTTCGGATACGCGATTTTTCAGCGAAAAGAGGTGGATGCCCTGGCGAAGCAGGAGATGCTGCTGGTGAAGGAAGACACGGATATGCGCATCCTCGGAAAGCTGGCGATGGGCCGGAATGATAAGGAGATGTATGATCCTGTGGTAGTGGTGGACGACAATGGAGGACTTGTGGGTACTATTACCATGAAAAAGGTAATCTCCCGTGCCTTTGATACGGAAGTACAGTTTGCTACAAACGCGAATCCCCTTACCTCACTTCCGGGAAATGTAGTAATAAATGTGTGGCTGGAAGACCTGCTTCATCGTGAAGAGTACACCATCGCCTATATTGATCTGGACCGTTTTAAAGAATACAACGATTTTTACGGTTTCTCCTCCGGAGACGATATGATTAAGCTTACTGCGGAGGTCCTCTCCGAGGGAAGTAACTCTACCCAGATATCCTGTCGGCTGGGACATATCGGCGGCGACGACTTTGTACTGTTGGCCGAGGGGGAGTTGCCGGAGGTTTTTTTCACTGAGCTCTGCCGGCGCTTTGATGAGAAGAAGAAGGTTTTGTTTGATGTTGGAGATGTGCAACGGAACGGGTACTATTCCTGTAATCGAAGGGGGTCTCAGGAGTTTGTTCCCCTGGTTACCATGAGCGTGGCTGTGGTTTCCCATAAGAACTTCTCCCGTCCCCCCCATCCCGGCAAGCTGGGCCAGTGTGTCGCCCTGCTGAAGAGCAAAATCAAGGAGATCAACTACGCCGCTAAAATCAGCGGTCACCTCTTTGAACGTCGGGTTTATTCGGATGAATAGAACAAGCGCACCGGATCTTTTTTTACGTTGCAATGAGTAAAAAGGGCCCCTCCTATCAATGCGGTTAAGGGCGCTACAAAAACCAGGCCGAAGCTTCCCACTAGGGTATGAAGAATTTCCGCGGATACATAGGTGATGTTGAGTACATTTATAAGGGGAGTCCCCTGAGCTATAAAGACCATCAGCATCGCGGTAAATCCACCTGAATAGGCCAGTAGTAAGGTAGTTGTCATTGTTCCTACTACCGTCCTTCCCACGGTAAGACCGGAGAAGATCAATTTCCTGGTACTGATTTCCGGATGGTTCTGTGTTACTTCATGCATAGATGCTGAAATGTCCATGGCGATATCCATTACAGCCCCGCTGGAAGCTAAAAAAATGCCGGAGAGAAATATTTTCGATAAATCTAAATGGGGAAAGCCTGAATAAAGCAATGTTTCTGAAAAGGGTTTTACCGCACCATGAATATGGAAGAGGTGTCCGAAAATGATACTCAATACGCCGGTTACCAGTACGCCGCTTACCGCACCCAAAAAGGCAACCAGCCCCTTTTTAGATATTCCGCCGATCAGAAATACAATCATGGCGGTGAGCAGGGTCACCACGCCGATTGAAATCAGTATGGGATCGTAGCCTTTTAAAAATCCGGGGAGCAGCAGTTTCCAGATAGCGGCGGCGGTTATTATAAATGAGATAAAGGCTTTCAAGCCGGTCCATCCGGCATAGAGGAGCAAAAAGAAGAAAAACAACAAAAATAGAATCAGTTCTATATGTATTCGATAATGATCAATCACATTGGTCGCCACTATTTCTTCTAGATTATATGAGAGGTCTAAGGTCACGAGTGCCCTGTCACCCGGTGCAAACATCGTATCCAGTTCCATTGAGCCGACAAGCTCATTTACCCCTTTGGTCTCTCTTCCCTCAAAAGTCCCGTCGAGGATTCGCACGGTTACGATTTGTGTGCCGACCTTTACTATACCAAGCTGCGTAACCTCACTATTGTCGGTTGCTATAACTTCAGCGGGAACTCGTTCGGCCTTTTTATTTATCAGCTCTTCAAAGCCGGTGGGAAGCATAAGAAGAGCCGTCAACAGCACGAGGCTGAAACCAACAAAAAGTATTTCCCGACGGTTCCTCTGAAGGGATTCGGTAATGTAGTTTTGAATGGGTATCACCATTTTTCTCCTAATCTTCTTCTAAATGAAATCAGGCTGTCGGCGGTATCACCACCGACAGCCAAAGTTGGAAGGGAAAACTTTTTTATTTAACAGCTACTTTCTGATTTAAGCGCATTACCTGCATAATCTTTTTTGCAATGTCTGTGTTGTCATAATACCCATTGAAAATCTGATATCCCCTGCCCTGGGCAAAGGTCGGAACAGGCACTCCGGTATGTTTGTAGGAGGTCCAGCCGATACCTGCTTTCTGGTTGAGGATGTGGCTTAGGCTTACTGCAAGAGGATCGTATCCGCCGTAAAGCAAGTAGGTTTCCTCATTTGCCGATTTTTCTATTTTACCCCCCATGCTGCGGACAAAGGCACGTTTAATTTGGTTTACTTCGTAGTCGGTAAGAGCAAGCTGCAGAGTTTCTTCAGCTTTCGCGTTGCCGGCATTTGCTTTGGCTTCGAGGGCGGTACGCTCTTTGGCGCTTAGTTTTACAAGCCCGAAATGCTCTTCAACCACATCAAAAAGCTGATCTTCGCTTACCTTTTTGCCGCTGTCTCGGTACGTAGCCAAAAGTTCGTCGGCAAAGTAATCGGTAGCAGATTTTTTCTGTTTCCCAACGAGTTCGAAGGCAGTTTGATATTTGGTTCCAGCGAAACCGAGGGTCATTCCACCACATTCATGATCGCCAGTTACGACGATTAAAGTTTCTTCCGGGTGCCTTTTGTAGAACTCAAGTGCTTCACGTACAGAATCGTCAAAGGCGATAGTATCGTAGATGGCAGGAGCTGCATCGTTTGCGTGACAGGCCCAGTCTATTTTTCCACCTTCTACCATCATGAAGAATCCGTTTTCGTTATCAAGGAGCTCAATTGCTTTGGAGGTGTAATCTGCTAAAGAGATATCATCACCGGCACGATCAAGCTCATAGGACAAAGAATCTCCGCCTTTCAGTACTGCGTTAGATGCCAGTACCTTACCTGAACCCGGCTGAAGGGCCATAAACTCATCACGGTCACGAACAACTTTGTAGCCTTTCTGAGCAGCAACATCATATGCATCCGCCTGGCCTTCTTCACGTCCTTTCTGTCGCATTCCACCGCCGCCGAAAAAATCGAAACCGCTGTTGGCAAGGTCAAGGTCGATCTGGTAGTACATGTTTCGGGAAGGCTGATGGGCGTAGAACGCTGCTGGTGTTGCATGATCGATAGAAACGCTGGAGATGATTCCCACTTTCTTGAACTACCTCTGCGTGGCCGCCGGCCCACACAAAGAGGGGACTTACGAGTAAAGCTAAGGCTGCACTCAAAATGATACGCTTGTGTAATTTCACCGTATTCTCCTTAGTAAAAATTTATCTTCAGTAAAGGACGCACAAGTTAAGGGGTAATGAGGAGTCCGTGTAAATATCATCAGAGTTGTATAAGTATTATGTAAAAATATTACTTATAGTGTAAGGAATTAGTGCCACCTACCGCGGGTTTTATAGAACACAATCGGTCATATCCAAAATCGGTCATATGTCCGAATTTTTCGACTAATTGCTGATTGTAAGTACTGTTATTCTTGACATGTGATACTACCTGGAGTAAGGTGACCTTACCCTCACATGTTGTAATCTGTTGTGAAATAAAAAAGGAACTGCGATGAGTGCACAACAAGACACGAAGCAAGTTATTTTAGAAACCAAAAGTATTGTAAAACAGTTTCCGCGGGTTCTGGCGAATAACGATATCAGCATTAAGCTTCATAAAGGTGAAATATTGTCTCTGTTGGGTGAAAACGGAGCGGGTAAATCAACCCTGATGAACGTGCTGTACGGTTTATACACCCAAACTTCGGGAAAAATACTCCTTAACGACCAAGAGGTTGAGTTCAACTCGCCGAAGGATGCGATAGATTTCGGCCTGGGGATGGTCCACCAGCACTTCATGCTCCTTGATCCTTTTACTGTCACTGAAAATATTATCCTGGGAGCTGAACCCGGCAAGTTCGGGACCATTGATTACAAGCAGGCCCGGGAAGAGGTGAAAGCGATTTCCGAGAAGCACGGGCTGAAAGTAGACCCCGATGCGACGGTGGAGTCGCTGTCGGTAGGTCTGCAACAGCGTGTTGAAATTTTGAAGGCACTGTACCGCAAGGCCAATATCCTCATCTTGGACGAACCCACCGCTGTGCTCACCCCGCAGGAGGTTGATGAGCTGTTTGAGGTTATCAAGGGGCTGCGCGATTCGGGAGTTTCGGTTATTATCATCACCCACAAATTGGAAGAGGTAATGGCGATATCCGACCGCGTGTATATTCTGCGGGGCGGAGAAGTTGTCGGTGAGCGAAAAACCTCCGAGACCAGTAAAACAGACCTTGCCAACCTGATGGTTGGGCGTGAGGTGGTCCTGACGGTTGAGAAGGAAGACAAAGAGGCGGGAGATCAGCCGGTGTTCAAGATTGAGGACCTGCGGGTGCTCAATCAGAAGAATTATCCGGCTATCGACGGTCTTTCTCTGGATATAAAGCCGGGGGAAATCGTGGGCATTGCCGGTGTTGATGGAAACGGTCAGTCCGAGCTGGCGGAAGCGCTGATCGGTTTGCTGCCGGTAGACAGTGGCAAGGTAATTCACCTCGGTGATGATATCACCGATTTGTCCACCAAGCATCGTATAAAGCGCAGTATCTCTTATGTTCCTTCAGATCGGCATCGGCACGGGCTCGTGCTTCCGATGACTATCGGAGAGAACATTATGATCGGCTATCATGACCGTACACCATATGTAAAAAGCGGTTTTCATCTGGATTATAAATATATCAATTCACATGCTGCAGAGCTGGTAGAGGCCTACGATATCCGAACCCCGGATGTGCAGAATCCTGCCGAAAAGCTCTCCGGAGGGAACCAGCAGAAAGTGATTTTGGCCCGTGAGTTCTCAAGGGATCCGACCTTTCTGTTGGTCTCACAACCCACTCGAGGCCTGGATGTCGGTGCTATTGAATATATACACAGACAGATTCTGGCGATGCGGGACCACAATGTAGCTATCCTGCTCATCTCTCTCGAGCTGGAAGAGATTTTTGCCCTTTCCGACCGCATCGAGGTTCTGTACGAAGGAAGAATTGTGAAAGAGTTTGACCCCAAGCAGACCGACCATAAAGAGGTTGGATACTACATGACAGGTGGAAAGGAGTAACCGTATATGGACAAAAAGATGCTGAAACCTGTCGTCTTTATTTTATCAATTCTATTGGCAGTTATCGGGACAACCCTTTATATGGGGACCTATTTTAGCGGGCTCCTGTTTATTTTGGCTGCAGTTGCGGTATTTCTGGTCTATAGATGGTTAGAATCGGGTAAAACTGCCCTCATCGATCTGCTGAAGGCGGGGGCTCGCACATTGATGGTTCCTTTCTTCGGTATCATTATTGCTATTGTGATCGGGGCCATCGTGATGCTGGCCAGTAATTATGACCCGATTGAATCGTACCGGGCCCTTTTCTACGGTGCCTTTGTGCGCAACTGGTATGTATCGGTCCTGAATGCGGCGCCCCTTATGTTCACCGGTTTGTCGGTTGCCCTGGCCTTTCATGCTGGGCTGTTCAACATCGGTGCTGAGGGGCAGTACTATATCGGGGCGATGGCAGCGACCTTTTTGGGGCTTAACATGAACCTTCCGCCGGTGTTGTCGCTGGTATTGATCTTCATTCTCTCCGGTATGCTGGCTTCGGCCTGGAATATCGTACCGGCGGTACTGAAGGTTCGCACTGGAGCGCACGAGGTTATCACTACCATGATGCTGGCCCATACGGCCCGGTATCTATCACCAATCTTCATACGAGCCCACGGCGGCGATCCCTCCACCAGTGATCACGCTTATGTAACCGATCAGCTGCCGGAGACAAACTGGCTGCCGCGGTTCAACTCATTTCTGCCTGATGCAAATTACCGCCTTCACGTCGGAATTTTGGTTGGTATCGTGATGGCTTTGTTGGTCTACTATCTGCTCTATCATACCCGTATCGGTTTTGAGATCCGTGCGGTCGGTGAAAACAAAGATGCCGCCCGGGCACAGGGCATTTCAGTAGGCAAGGCAATTATGATGGCCCTGCTGTTTGCCGGTTTTCTGGCCGGGTTGGCCGGTGTGAACCAAGTGGTCGGACTCGACCACAAGCTGTACGAGAACCTCAGTGCAGGGTACGGGTGGAACGGTATATCGGTTGCCCTTTTAGCCGGAAGCCATCCGATCGGGGTGATATTCACGGCGCTCTTATGGGGTGCCCTGGATGCGGGCGGCCAGTATATGGCCCGGGTGACCGATACCTCGAACTCGATTGTAGAAATCATCAAAGGTATTATCCTGTTCCTAGTTGTTGCCAAGTACATCTATGCCTACTTGGGCAACCGCATACGGCGTTACCGCCGTCGCACGCAGGAAGCAGCGAAGGAGGCGACCTAAATGGAAGGGTTTTTCAGCATAGCAAATACAGACCTTTTGGTCGCAATGATAAGGCTCTCGACCCCGATTACCCTGGCGGCGATTGGTGCAGTAGTCTGTGAACGTGCAGGTATAGTGAATATTGCGATGGAAGGTATCATGATCGTCGGTGCCTTCTTTGCTGCAGTCGGTGCGATATATTCAGGAAGTCCCTGGGTCGGGCTCATCACCGGAGTTGTAGCCGGCGGTATCTTTTCACTGATACATGCGGTGGCGACTATATCCTTTCATCTCGACCACGTGGTCTCCGGTGCGGTTTTGAATATTCTGGCAATGGGAGTAACACGGTATTTTATGGTGCTCTTTTTCGGGCATCCCGGAACTACAGATACGATTCCGACAAACCTCGGGCAGATGCAGTGGGCTATTCCAGGCCTTTCTAAAATACCGGTGATAGGACCTATGTTTTTTTATCAGACCCCTATAGTCTATTTTTCATTTATTCTGGTCATCCTGTTTGCCTGGTTTATGAAAAAGACCAAACTGGGGCTGCACATTCGGGCGGCGGGTGAGCATCCCCTGGCCCTCGAGACCATCGGTGTGTCGGTGTACAAAATGCGTTACCTGGCAGTCTTTATCTCAGGGCTCACTTCTGGCCTGGGCGGTGCGTACCTTGCAATTGAAAACAGCGCATCCTTTACCGAAGGAATGACAAACGGGCGGGGGTTTATCGCCCTGGCGGCGAATATCTCCGGCGGATGGAATCCGGTCGGGGCCTTTATTGCATCTCTGTTTTTCGGTTTTGCCGATGCCCTGCAGGTCCGCTTCCAGGTAGGAAAGATATTCGATATACCGGAGGAGATTTTTATCATCTTTCCGTACATTGCCACAATTATTGCAGTTGCGGGCCTGGTGCGGCGGTCGCGGCCTCCAAAAGAGGTGGGAACTGATTTTATGATAGAGCAGGAGGGTGATTAATTTTACCCACAACTTAGGAAACCATTTTACCTATTGCCGTTATCTACGTTATAATGGTGATAGGAAAAGGTATAATATTTATCAAGTATAAGAAACAAGGAGGATGTTTCATGAAAAAAGGATGGAGAATACTATTCTTGATGCTCGCTTTGGTCGTGTTATTTGCCGGCTGTCAGAAAGAGGAGCCTAAAGAAGAAGCTGCTGCTAAAGCGGAAGAACCGGAAGAAACCTACATGGCTTCTATGGCCACTGACGTTGGCGGTTTGGGTGACAAATCATTTAACGACGGTGCCTACGCCGGTCTCCAAAAGGCAAAGGATGAACTTGGCAACGTTGAGATCAAAGTTATCGAGTCAAAACAGCAGACCGACTACATTCCCAACCTGAGTGGTTTGGCAGAAGACGGTTCCGACATTGTATTTGCAGTTGGCTTCCTGATGGAGCAGGCTGTAAAAGAAGTTGCCGGTAATATGCCGGATTCCTATTTTGCCGGTATCGACATTGGCGCCGGCGAAGAGGCTCCGGAGAATTTCCAGGGAATCCTGTACAAGGAAGAGCAGGCAGGTTATCTGGCTGGTGTAGTAGCCGGTATGATGACAGGTAAGCACGCTGACAAGTCCGAAAAACTCAACGACGAAAACGTGGTTGGTGTGGTTCTCGGTATGCTGATTCCTCCTGTGGAAAAGTACGAAGTTGGATTTATTCAGGGTGTGCAGAGTGTAAACCCCGATTGTAAAGTCCTGTCGGTAACCTCGGGATCTTTCACCGACCAGGCGAAGGGGAAAGAAGCTGCCCTGGCGATGATCGAAAAAGGTGCTGACATTGTGTTCCACGCTGCCGGTCTTACCGGTATCGGTGCAATCCAGGCTGCGAAAGAACAGGGAATAATGGCTATCGGTGTTGATGTTGATCAGAACAACGTAGCTCCCGACACAGTGCTTACTTCTGCTGAAAAGAAGATTCCGCAGACAGTATTTCTGGCAATAAAATCAGTGGTTGAAGGCAACTTCGAAAGCGGTACCAAGGTATACGGCCTGCAGCAGAATGCAGTCGGTATCTCACCGTTCCACAATTTCGACGATATCGTACCTCAAGAGGTCAAAGATGCAGTCGAAGAGGCTAAAGAGGGCATCCTGTCCGGCGACATTAGTATCGAGACTACTCGAGATGCAATCGGCCGCTAAGCAGATTGTTACACATTTTCTCGCCCCTTAAAGGGCCGTGTGATTAAGATGTGATTAAGAATTCTTAGCCGGGTGGGTTTTACTTACCCGGCTTTTTTGCAGCACCACTACCAGTTGGGCAGTAAAAATGAGGGTTATGCCTATTCCTGTTCCTGCGGTAAGCTTTTCGCCGAGAAAAAAGATACCCAGGACAGCGGCGGTAAGCGGCTCGGCCAATGTGAGAGTTCCTACCGTGGATACCCGCACCGAACGTAATCCATGACCGTAAAGCAAGTAGGCGATCCCGGCCGAAACGAGCCCCAGGTAGAGTACCACTTGTACGCCCCGGGAGCTTGTAACCCACCCGAGGGGTTTGTTCAATACCACAGGGATGAGAAACAGAGATCCAATTAAAAACGAAATTGACAGCACCGCTTCTACCGGCATCTGCCTGATGAGACGGCGGGTGATCCAGGTAAAAAATGTGTAACTGAACCCGGCGGTGAGTGCGAGACTGATCCCGAAGGTATTGACTTTTGTCGGTTTTCCACCGGCCCACAGCAGAATAGCGAGTCCCAGTAGTGCCAAAGTGGTAGCGCTTATCCAGGCTGTACTGAAGCGCTCTTTATCAAGGATTCCCCCCAGCAGTCCGGCGAAGATAGGGCAGCTTCCAATGGCTACCATTGTACCGATGGTCACCCCGGTGTGGGCTATGCCTCCGAAGTAGGTGAGATGAAACACCGCTTGGGTAAAACCGGTGAGTAGGAAGATCGGACTCAGCAATATTCTCCAGGATTTCAACTCCCCCCTGGCTGCTGTGATCAGAAAAAGAAATACTGCACACAGCATAAGACGGGCGGAACCGACTACCGCCGAAGTAGCCCCCATGGGCGCCAGTTCCTGGGCAGTGCCGGAGGTGCCCCACAACACCGCTGCGGTAAAGACAAGAAATCGACCGGTTATAGTATTCTGGGGATTCGGTTGTAAATGACGAATATTTTCACCTATTTTACTCACTTTATTTCTGTCCTGTTTTGTTTTAGTATGTTGCCATACACTCTAATTCTAATAGTATATTGAAAAAGAATAAAGAAATAAGCAGGAAGAGGGAGACTATGCAGGCAAATAGTATCAGAGATGCATCTTTAGCGGCTGAGGGCCGCAGAAAAATCGACTGGGTCCGGATGAATATGCCGGTCCTTAACAGTATCGAGGATGATTTTCGTAAAAACCAGTATTTCAAGGGCCTGCGTGTGGCCGTTTCAGTCCACCTGGAGGCTAAAACCGCCTATCTGGCGGAGATAATGGCCGCCGGCGGAGCTGAAGTAGCCGTGACCGGCAGCAATCCGAAGTCCACTAAGGATGATGTGGTTGCCGCTCTTGCCGAAGGCGGCCTGCATGTGTACGCCTGGTACGACGCTACCAGAGAAGAGTTTACCCAGCACCAGTTAGCGGCGCTGGATATCCGGCCGAATATCATTATCGATGACGGTGGGGACCTGGTCCATCATATGCACAGTGAAAAGAGGGCCTATATTGACGAGGTCTGGGGCGCCTGCGAAGAGACTACCGCCGGAGTTTTGCGGAACCGGGCACGAGAGCAGGCCGGCGAATTGGCCTTTCCCGTCTTTGCGGTGAACAACGCCTACTGTAAATATCTGTTCGACAACCGCTACGGCACCGGTCACTCGACTATGGATGCCTTAATGCGGTCTACCAACAAGGTTATCACCGGCTCGACGGTGGTGGTGGCCGGGTATGGATGGTGCGGAAAGGGTATCGCCCTGCGGGCCGCCGGAATGGGCGCCCGAGTAATCGTAACCGAAGTGGACCCGATTAAAGCTCTGGAGGCGGTTCACGAGGGGTTCTGGGTTATGCCGATGGAGGAAGCCGCCGCCCTGGGCGATTTCTTTATCACCACTACCGGTACCAAAAAGATCATTACCACACCCCACTTGACTGCAATGAAGGATGGGGCTGTCCTGGCCAATGCCGGTCATTTCTATGAAGAAATCGACATCGAAGCACTGGGATCGGCGGCCGACGAACGCCGGGAGCTGCGGCAGGACATCACCGGCTACCGGCAGGCCGACGGCCGTTGGATCAACGTGATCGCCGACGGTAAAATCGTCAACATCTCCGCTGCCGACGGACACCCGGCGGAAATAATGGACATGAGCTTTGCCGTGCAGGCCCTCTCGGCGCGCTATGTG
>Ga0102941_1000895_pt1 | contig 14135 bp, 10 predicted proteins | sample SalPonR2_C_D2_MG_FD_79281 | JGI IMG/M metagenome (GOLD analysis project Ga0102941, IMG submission 79281) | Salt pond soil microbial communities from South San Francisco under conditions of wetland restoration - Salt Pond MetaG R2_C_D2_MG | ecosystem: Environmental > Aquatic > Marine > Intertidal... | reverse complement strand
TGTTTCAGCTGTCCGGCGTGATCAGGCCCAGTCCGCGCAGGTAGATCCCGATCCCCGCCTCCAGCAGGTCCTCGGGCGAAAATGGCGTGTTCGCGCCGGGTCGTCCGCGCGCGAACAGCTCCACCACCCCGTGGCTCATCGCCCAGATATGGGCCGAGAACATCGAGGGCGGCGGGCGTTTTTCGGGCGGAATATGCTCCGACAAAGCCAGGGCCGCCTGTTCCAGAACCGCCCGGGATCTGTTGGCGGCCGCCGCCAGCTCCGGGGTCGCATTCATCGAGGTGCCGGATTCGAACATCGCCATGTAGTGACCGGGATACTTGCGCGCGAACGCCAGGTAGGCCCGCCCCGTCGCCTCGAAGGCCGCCAGCGCCGAGGGCCTCCCGTCGTCATAGGCAAGCGCCATCAGGTCGGCAAAGATCTCGTGGCCTTGCCGCGCGCATTCCTCGATCAGCTCTTCGCGGCCCTCGAAATGCCTGTATACGGCCGCCGGCGTCACACCTGCATTCTTGGCCGCCTCCGACAAGGTGAACCCGGTCGGGCCCTTTTCCTCGATCAGGCGCAGCGCCGCATCGACCAGCGCCTGTTTGAGATTGCCATGATGGTAGCCGCGTTTGGGCATCGGGCTCAGCTTTCCCCGCCATGGCCGTGATCGGCCCAGATCTCGGGGCCGCCGCAGATCGCGGGATCGGGGGTCGACACGACATCGGCGTCTTTCCCGTCATAGTCCAGATGCGCCAGGATCGCGCGGATCACCGCCAGCCGGGCGCGGCGCTTGTCATCGGACCGGATCACCGTCCAGGGCGCGTGCGCGGTATGACCCAGCGCCAGGGTCTCGGAAATGGCCTGCGAATAGGCATCCCATTTCTTCAGCCCCTCCACATCGATCCAGCTCAGTTTCCACTGCTTCAAAAGATCGCCCTCGCGGTCCAGAAAGCGGCGCAACTGTTCGGCCCGGCCCACATTCAGCCAGATCTTGGTCAGCTTGACCCCGTCCTCGACCAGCATCCGTTCGAAATCGGGCAGCTGCAGGAAAAAGGCCTGCCGTTGTTCGGGGGTGCAAAAGCCGAACACATGCTCGACCACGCCGCGATTGTACCAGCTGCGGTCGAACAGCTTGATTTCGCCCGCCGCCGGCAGATGGTGGATGTAGCGTTGGAAATACCATTGTCCGGCCTCGCGATCGGTCGGTTTCGACAGCGCCACGACACCGGCCACACGCGGGTTGAGATTCTCGCGCACCCGCTTGATTGAACCGCCCTTGCCGGCGGCGTCGCGGCCTTCGAACACCACGGCGATCCGCTGGCCCGTGTCGCGCACCCAGGCGTGGCATTTCACCAGTTCGATCTGCAGCGCCTCCAGGTCGTCCTCGTAGGCGTCCTTGTCCATGCGGCGGTCATAGGGAAAGCCGGTGTCAAGGATCCGGTCCTTCTTGGCCGCGCGGATCGCCGCGCGCACGGTTTCGGGGGCCTCTTGCTCGAAGAACCGGGTGATCGCGCCGTCAAAGGGTTTGGTCATGATCTGCCTGCCTCACATGTTATAGGCTTTGACATTAGGGATCCGGCGGGATCAGCGCAATCCGGCGCGTATGGCGGCGCGGTCGATGGCATTGGTTACCGTGCGCGGTTCCGCGTGATGCGGGGAATGGCCCACGCCCTCCATCCGCACCAGGTTCGCGCCCTCGATCTGCTGCGCCAGGGGTTCGGAATGGATCGACAGCCAGACCGTGGTGTCGGCGGTGCCGTGCAGGATCTCGACCGGCAGATCCAGCGTGGCATAGTCTGGCAGCATCCGGGTGATCTCATCGAGAATGCTGGCGCGTTGCAACGCATTTTCCCGCAAGGCGCTCCGCTGGAGGGTCAGACCCGCGCCGATGTATTCGGCGTAGCCCTCCGGGCTGTCTTGCGGGGCGAAAATGCTGTCGATGGTGTCGGTGACCACGTGATCGGGCACCCAGGCGGTCAGGGCCGGCACGGCAAGGCGTTGCCCCAGGGGATGCGACAACACCTTGTAGTAGGTGCTGAGCGGGGTGTCCCAGGGGTGGGATGCCGCCGCCAGCAGCACCAGCGCCGCCGGGCCGTCGCGATGGCGTGTGGCCCAGGCCAGTGCCACCGCCCCGCCGTAGGAATGGCCCAGAACGACGGGATTTTCGATGCCCAGCGCCATAGCGGCATCCGCCAGCAGATCCGCCTGTTCGAAGATCGTCGCGCCGTCGCGGTCCAGCCGGTCGGAATAGCCAAGACCGGGACGGTCAAACGCTGTCACCCGGTATCGGTCGCTGAGCCGATCCATCAGGTCAAAGCTGAAATCGCGCAGATTGCCGCTGGCCCCATGGATCAGAACCACATCCGGGCCCTGGCCCTGTTGAAGATAATGAACCCGAACGCCATTCACCGTCACGAAGGACCCAAGCGGGGGATAGGTGCTGCGCGCCTGCGCCTCGTGCCGGCCGGCCTTCCACAGGGTCACACCCCAGGCCAGGGCCAGCAAGAGCCCCATCGCCAGCAGGAATTTCATGCCCGCAGGTCCGTGCTGGTCTGGCCGATCTGATCCATATCATAGGGCGTGGTCAGGTAGACTTCGGAAATCCAGTTGCCATACAGCAGATGCGCGTGAGATCGCCACCTGTTGAGCGGCGCGCGCGCGGGATCGTCGCCGGGGTAGTAGTTCACCGGCACCTTGATCGCGCTGCCCTGTGCGGCGTCGCGGTCGTATTCCTGTTTCAGCGTGTCGCTGTCATATTCGAAATGGTTGAAGATATAGAGCGCGCGATGGCCCGGATCCTCGACCAGGCAGGGCCCGACCTCGTCCGAGCGGATCAAGGTCGTCAACCCGCCGGCGGCCGCGATTTCGTCGTCGCGCATCTCCGTCCAGCGGCTGACCGGGATCACGAAATCGTCCGAGAACCCGCGCAGGTAGGGCGAGGCCGGTTCCTTGACCGTGTGCCTGAAACAGCCAAAGGCCTTGTGATCCAGCATGTGTTTTTGCACGCCGTGGAAATGGTTGATCATCGCCATGCCGCCCCAGCATACGCCAAAGGTCGAATGCACGTGGGTCTGGGTCCAGTCAAAGACCTGTTCAAGTTCGGGCCAATAGGTCACGTCCTCGAAGGGAAGGTGTTCGATGGGCGCGCCGGTGATGATCAGGCCGTCGAATTTCTCGTCACTCGCGCGCACGTCGGCAAAGGGGCGGTAGAACTCTTCCATATGCTCGGCCGAGGTGGTCTTGGTCTCGTGTTCGGACATGCGGATCAGCGACAGTTCCACCTGCAGCGGCGAGGCCCCGATCAACCGGGCGAACTGGGTTTCCGTCTGGATCTTCTTGGGCATCAGGTTCAGCAACCCGATCCTGAGCGGGCGGATATCCTGGGACGAGGCCGCCTGATCGCCCATGACCATGACGCCTTCGTGCTTGAGCACGTCGAAGGCGGGCAGGGTGGTGGGTAGCTTGATGGGCATATCAGGGCGCTCTTTTACTGTGTGGGAGCCGCGACCTAGGCGGTCGCGACGCGTCTGCCAAGGGCTGCGGCGATCAAGGCTTCGGCATCTTTCGCATCGCGCACGGCCTCGACCTCGGCTGCGGTGACGGTGATGCCCCAATTCTCTGCCATGGCACGGTAAAGCGGCGCACGGTGGGCCATGGCGTGCGCGTAGGCAAAGCGCACAAAGGCATCGGGATCGACCTGGGTCGCGGTCTGGCCGGTCTGCTCAAGATAGCCCTGCCACAGCGGCAGCAGGAATTCTGGCTTGTAATACATGGGCTTGGGGTCGCGGTCGAAGCGGCGGATCAGTTCCTCGGTGTGGTTCTCGGGGCCTTCGATCCAGACCATCAGGCAGGTGTCGGACAGCGCCTTGAGCACGTCGTCCTTTGGGTCGGCGGGGTCCACGACCTCGCAGATCGACCCGCCGGTGTCGCAGATGAAATGGGGATACCCGTACAGATCGCGCGCGCGCCCGATAAAGGCGGGCGTGTCGAGCAGGGCGTTGATCTCGGCCCGGCGGTGCAAGGCCTGCCTGCGCATGTATTCGTCAAAGGGCAGGCCGCCCATGGCCGGATCGCCGGGCTTGCCCAGAAAGGTCGAAAGCGGCGCGAGGTTGCCGAAGGAGATATTGGATTTGATGTAGATCGAGTCGGTGCGCAGCAGATGCGACAGGAACGGCACCTGCATCGCCTGCCGTTTCAGGTTGTCCTCGATATGTTCGCCCATATAGGCCGTGCCGATGCGGTAATCGATCGAATAGTGATACCACTCCCCGCCCTGGCGCAGGATGTGGGCCAGACGCGTCTTGCCCAGGCCCGACATGCCAAAGACCGCCAGTCGTTTTGCCGAGGCGGCCGTCCAGTCGGCGGGGGTGTCATAGATCAGGGCCATGGGATGCATCCGCTAGATCAGGGTGTTTGGGTCTTAGCGCAGGCGCGCCGCCCGGAAAACCCGGCTTTTGCCGGTGCGGTGGCCGGTGTTGTATCGCCCCTCAGCGAGGCGTCAGCGTAGTGACCCCGATATTGCCCGCCCGGGCCAGGTCGGGCTCGAGCGTCATGGGGATGTATTCGCCGCGCCGCCACAGCTCTCCCAGGTCGTCATAGTGCCGGCTGAGCGGATTGCCCGATTGCCCCGTGGCAATGACGAAAACCGAACTGTCGGGATCTGCGAAATCATAGACACCGCGATAGCCGGCCGCATGGGTGTTGAGGAACGGGTCGGGCATCGACCCCGGCGTGGCCCCGCGCTGCAAGGTGAAATCCCCGCCCGAGGTTGGTTGGCGGATGTTCACGATCCACGAGAAAAGGCGCGTGTCGCCCAGAACCGGGTGGTCGTGCTGCGCCTCGTGGGCGGCCCCCCAACGCCAGCTTTCGATGTCGTTGCCGTAGCGTTCCTCGAGGAACTGGAGCGCGTCATCCAGCGCGATGCGCGCGATGTCGGTGCAGGTTTCGTCAGCGGTCGAGGGCCGCACGTCGCACCAGATCGACGCGCCTTCGACATCGCGGAACACGCGTTCGATGAAGATCGGTTCCACCTGCTCGAATGCGCCCGCCAGCGGGCCGATATCGTCGCGGATCAGGCGTTGCTGCAGCTCGCGCATCCAGGCGGCGAAGATCAGTGGTTCGGGCAGATGTTCGTTCATCTCGCCATTCCATTCCGCCAACAGGGCAAGCGCACGCTGGCGTCGGCGCTCGGGCGTGCCGTCGGGTGCGGTTTCACCGGTGAACCACAGATCGCGGGCCACCAGCGGCAATATGTTTCGCGCAGCCGCCGACACGGTATCGAGCTGCGCCTCGATGAAGCTGTCGCGGGTGTGGACGTCGCGCGCCTCCATCAGGCGCCTGAGCCGCGTGATCCGCTGGGTGTCGCCCCATGAAAAGGACACGTGCAATGGGAAATCGCGGTCGACCATCTTGTTGTTGGTGTTGCCCAGGATGCCGCCCTCGGGGTCGATGAACCTGGGATTGGCGAAATATTGCGTCACACCCTGCCAGCGATTGTCGGCGATCCAGCCCGGTGACGGCATGCGCGCCTGGGTCTGGTGGGCGTTCAGACGCCACGGCATTTGACCGACGACCTGCATCGCGATGCGTCCGTCGGCGCTGGCGAGCATCAGGTTCTGGGCCGGGGCCACGAAATCCTCGCCTGCGGCCAGACCTTCCTCGATCGTGCCGGCCCGCATCAGGCGCATGCCGGTCTGGATCGACGTGTTTTCGTCAATCAGCGCCGTCCACGCCATCGACATCACATGCCCCGGTGGCGTCACCGCGCCAAAGTTGAAATGCACGCCGGGAATGACCGGCCCGTTTTCCGTCCAGCGCCGGGTGATGGTGATCGGATCGCCGCCGGCCACCTCGATCACGCGGCGATCGGTGCGGAACTCGGCCCATCCATCGGGGGTGCGGTATTGCTCGGGGTCTTCGGGGTTCAGTTCCTCGATATAGAGGTCGATGTCGTCGAGATTGGCCGAGGTGATACCCCATGCCAGCCGATCGGACCGCCCGGCAAGGATGGCCGGCATGCCCGGGATCGTGGCCCCGATCACGCCCCCGCTTTCCAGTTCGAGCCGGGCCAGGTACCAGATCGTCGGCGCGGTCAGGCCCAGATGCGGATCATTGGCCATCAAGGCCCCGGACGCCGCCGCGCGCTCGGGCGTGGCGGCCCAGACGTTCGAAGCCCCCCCGCGGCCGCGGCCAAGGACATTGGGATGCAGCGGATGGCGCGGGCTGGTTTCGAGGTCGGCAAACCGGGGCAGGACCGCGTCGAAAAGGGTCTCGTATGCGGGCAGCTCCGCCAGCTCCGCAGTTCCGGGGCCCGGTGCATCGGGCATCAGGTCGCGCAGGCGTTCAGGTTCGGGCAGGGCAAGAGAGGCGCGCGCGCGCAACACCTCTTCCTCGTGGTGTTGGGCCAGTTGCAGCGCCATCATGAAGGTCACCGCCACGCTGTCGGCGGGTCTCCACGGGGAAATCTCGGGCTCGAAGAGGAACAGTTCCGGCGCGCCGCGGCCCAAGGCCTCGGTTCCGACCAGCCGCAACCAGCCATTCACGCCAGCGGAATAAGCCTCCAGGGCGGCAACGGTGTCTGCGTCCAGGGCCTCGACGGACCGGGTGGCGTGGCCGTAGATATCGAGCCGCCGCAACAGGTCGTCGATCTGGATCGTGGAGTCGCCGAACAGTTCCGACAGACGCCCCTGTGCCGTGCGGCGCGTGATCAGCATCTGCCAAAGGCGATCCTGGGCATGCGCGAAGCCAAGGCCGTAGAACACATCCGCATCGGTGTCGCCGAAGATGTGTGGGACCGCGGCCGTGTTTCGCACGATTTCAATCGGGCCGTTTATCCCGGTGACCTGCCAGTCGGCGTCGTAATCAGGGATGGACCGGCCCGCGATCCACCATGCGGCCAGCACGACGATAACGGTCAGCAACACAGCGACCGAGACCAGTCTGACAAGCCAGCGCAGCAGAACGGTCATGTGTTTGCGTCACCCTAAACAGCGTTCGGGCCACACCTAATGGCGTGACGCGAGATGTGCAAAGGCGAATGCGCCAATCAGGGGATAATGCGGGAGTACCGCGTGCCGTCGAGCGTGGCGCCGACGATCAGCCCGGCCTGCCCGTAGATCACCGCGATGACCGGGTCGATCAAGGTGTTGGTGTCGATCCCGAGCGTGCCGCCCCGCGCGCTGACCGCGTAGCGCACATCCGCGCCCACGGCCCAGCCGTTGGAGCCACGGAATTCCGCCAGCGCCTCGTCGGTCATGAAAAACAGGGTATGGGCATATTGCTGCGCGCCGATCTGCAGCCCGAAGGTGCCTGAAATGGCCGAGTAGTAGTCGACGGTCGCGCCGTTGATCCGCAGGGCACCGCGCCCGTAGGAGCCGCCAAAGCCAAAGCCCGCCTCGGTCACCAGCGGCATGACCAGCATGCCCGCCGCGTTGAAGGCCAGTTCCTCGGTTCCCGGCACTTCGCGATACATGAATTCCTGTGCGGCATCCACGCGCGCGTCGATCCTCTGGGAGGCTTGCGAGTTCAGGCCATTGCCGCACGCCGCCACAAGGGGGACGGCGGCACCAGTGGCCAGAAAGTGACGACGGGAAAACATGCTCATATGGGGGCCTCTTGCCGGGTTGCCTCAGGATTGCGCGGGTCTTTGACGCCCGCGATTGACCAAATCCTACCCCGAATGCAGGGGTTTGTCATCCGTGAAAGCACAACAGATGGCAGGCTTCCGCCGATCCGACGCTACCCGTTGAGGATTTCGGCAACCCTTGGGGCGAAATAGGTCAGCACCCCATCGCACCCGGCCCGCCGAAACGCCATCAGGCTTTCCAGCATCACCTTTTCGCCGTCGATCCACCCATTGGCCGCCGCCGCCTGGATCATCGCGTATTCGCCCGACACCTGGTAGGCGTAAGTGGGCGCGCCGAACCGGTCCTTTACCTGGCGGCACATGTCCAGGTAGGGCAGGCCGGGCTTGACCATGACCATGTCGGCCCCCTCCAGCAGGTCGCGTTCGACACAGGCCAGGGCCGCGTGGCGGTTTGCGGGGTCGATCTGATAGGTCTTCTTGTCGCCTTTCAGCGCGCCTGAGGCGCCGACCGCATCCCGGAACGGGCCGTAGAACGCGCTTGCGAATTTCGCGGCGTAGGACATGATCGTGACGTTCTGGTAGCCCTCGGCCTCCAATGCGCGGCGCATCGCGCCGATCCGGCCGTCCATCATGTCTGACGGCCCCAGGATATCGGCCCCCGCCTCGGCCTGCGCCAGCGCCATCTTCACCAGCGCCTCGACGGTTTCGTCATTCACGATGATGCCGTCGCGCACGATGCCGTCATGGCCATTGGCGTTGTAGGGGTCGAGCGCGATATCGGTCATGATCGCGATGTCGATGCCCGCGTCACGGATCGCGCGAATGGCGCGGTTCGACAGGTTGTCGGGGTTCCAGGCCTCTTCGCACAGCTCGGTCTTGAGGCTGGCGTCCGTGTAGGGAAACAGGCAGATCGCGGGAATCCCGAGGCTGGCGGCATGGCGCGCGGCCTCCACGATCTTGTCGACCGATCTGCGCACGACGCCGGGCATGGAGGCGACGGGTTCTTCCACGCCTTGCCCGTCGCGCACGAAGATGGGCCAGATCAGATCATTCACCGAAAGCTCGTTTTCCCGCACCAGGTTGCGCAAGGGCCCGGAGGCGCGCACGCGGCGAAAGCGGGTCATGGGAAAATGGGCCTGGGGCATGTGTCATGTCTTTCTGTCGTCATTCCGGCGTGACAATCGGTGACACGGGCAAGGCCAAAGGGCAAGGCTCACGGAGCACCGGGATATCCGCATGCCGGAAGGGCTGGCATCCTCTCGGGGCCGCCCCTATTGTGCGCGCCGATCGACTGACTCCCAAGCAACCGGGCGGCCTCCTTTTGGATATCTTTGAACTTGTCACGGAAGTGATCGACTTCAGATCGTTTTCGAACTTGTGGTACTGGATCGTGCTGGCCGTGCTGTGGTCGACGCTGAGCCAGTGGGTCCTTGGCATACCGCATCTGATGGTGCAGCGCGCCAACCGGGGGCATGAGGAAAGCCAGCGGGATATGGACACCCTCGTGCGCATCAACGTGCGCCGCCTATTGGCGATTGTCGATGTGTCTGGCGTCTTCATGGTGGCGTTCACGGCCTTCTTGCTGACCGTGCTGGCGGTGCTGGGGTGGGGGTACCGGATGGAGTTCTGCCAGGCGCTGTTCTTGCTGTTGGCCCCCGCCCTGATGGTGGGGTGGCTTTCGGTCATGACCGCGCGAAAGCTGAAGGCCACCGATTTCGAGGATGTGGGGCTGCGCCTGCGCAACCACCGGCTGATCGTCCAGGGGATCGGGGTTGTGTTCATCTTCCTGACGGCCTTTTGGGGCATGTATACCAACGTCACGGTCAGCCCGCTGCTCTAGGTCGTTCTTGACACCGGGTCTGGTCGGCGTAGGTGAGGCGCCGATGGCCATGTCTTCAGATCATATTCTTGCCTCGGGCACGCCCGAGGGGTTCGATGCCACGCTGGTTCTGCGCGAACTGGCCCGCGCGGACGGGCCGGTCGTGCACGTGGCGCGCGATGACAAGCGCATGGCGGCGATGGCGACCGCGCTTGCCTTTTTCGATCCGACCGTGCCGATCCTGAGGTTTCCGGGGTGGGATTGCCTGCCGTATGACCGCATGTCGCCCAATGCAGAAAACTCGGCCGCGCGCATGGCGACGCTGGCGGCATTGGCGGCGGGGCTGGACGGATCCTTCATCGTGCTGACCACGCTGAATGCCGCCACGCAATACGTGCCGCCGCGCGATTTGCTGCAAAGCTCGGCCTTTGTTGCGACCGTCGGGGGACGCGTCAACGAGGAAGACTTGCGCGGATTCCTGGTGCGCATGGGGTTCTCGCAAACGCCAACGGTGACGGAACCCGGTGACTACGCCATCCGGGGCGGCATCATCGACGTCTGGCCCCCCGGCGAGGCCATGCCGGTGCGGCTGGATCTGTTTGGCGACACGCTGGACGGTGCACGCCGGTTCGATCCGATCAGCCAACGCACCACCGAAAAACTGGACCGGGTCGAACTCGCGCCTGTGTCCGAGGTCATTCTGGACGAGGCGGCCATCACCCGGTTTCGGCAGAACTACCGCATCGAATTCGGGGCTGCCGGCACCGATGATCCGCTCTACGAGGCGATCAGCGCAGGACGCAAGCACCAGGGTGTCGAACACTGGCTGCCCTTCTTTCACGCGCGGCTCGAGACCCTGTTCGATTACCTGCCCGGGGCCACGGTGACGCTGGACGATCAATCCACGCCACAGCGGCTGGCCCGGTGGGATACGATCGCCGACCAATACGACACCCGCAAGACCGCACTGACCCAGAAAGGGCGGCTGGACACGGTCTACAAACCCGTCCCGCCGCAGCTGCTGTATCTCGATGACGGCGCCTGGGGAAAAGCGATGGGCGGTCACCGCATGGTGCAGTTTTCGGTCCACGCGGCCGCCACGGGGCCCGGCGTCATCGACGCGGGCGGGCGCGTCGGACGAAATTTCGCGCCAGAACGGCAACAGGAAAGTCTTAGCCTTTTCGGTTCTTTGGCGGATCATGTTAAAGCGATGCGCAAGGAAAATGCCGTTGTCATCGCGTCTTGGTCCGACGGGGCGCGGGAACGGTTGCAGGGCCTGCTCCACGATCAGGGCGTGACCGACGCCGCCCTGATCACCGATGCGCGCGACATTGCCGGCGCAGGCAGTCTTGGCCTGACCGTCTGGCCGCTGGAAGAAGGCTTCACAGGCAAGGGCCTGTGCGTCATTTCCGAGCAAGATGTCCTGGGCGACCGCCTGATCCGGCCAAAGCGCAAGACCAAGCGCGCGGAGAACTACCTGACCGAGGCGCAATCGCTGAGCCCCGGCGACCTGGTTGTGCATGTCGATCACGGGGTCGGCCGCTACAACGGGCTTGAGACCATCACCGCGATGGGCGCGCCGCATGAATGCCTGGCGCTGGAATATGCGGGCGGCGACCGCCTGTTCGTGCCCGTGGAAAACATCGAACTGCTCAGCCGCTACGGCCATGACGAGGGGCTGCTCGACAAGCTCGGCGGTGGGGCGTGGCAGGCCAAGAAGGCCAAGCTCAAGGAACGCATCCGACAGATCGCCGACAAGCTGATCCGGATCGCCGCCGAACGCGAATTGCGCAAGGCCCCCATGCTGGAGGCGCCCGGCGACATGTGGGAGGCGTTCTGCGCGCGCTTTCCCTACGAGGAAACCGATGACCAGCTGTCGGCCATCGCCGATGTGCTGGAGGATCTGGAGGCCGGCCGTCCGATGGACCGCCTGGTGGTGGGCGATGTGGGCTTTGGCAAGACCGAGGTCGCGATGCGCGCGGCCTTTGTGGCGGCCGCGGCGGGGTTGCAGGTGGCCGTGATTGCCCCCACGACCCTTTTGGCGCGCCAGCACGCCAAGACCTTCACCGACCGGTTCCGGGGCTTTCCCGTCGCCGTGCGCCAGTTGAGCCGGTTCATCAGCCACAAACAGGCCAGCGAGACGCGCAAGGGCATGGCGGACGGGTCCGTCGACATCGTGATCGGAACGCATGCGTTGCTGGCCAAGGGAATCCGGTTCAAGGACCTGGGCCTGCTGATCATCGACGAGGAACAGCGCTTTGGCGTGACCCACAAGGAACGGCTCAAGGAAATGCGATCGGATGTGCATGTGCTGACGCTGTCGGCCACGCCCATCCCGCGCACCTTGCAGATGTCCCTGTCGGGGGTGCGCGACCTGAGCCTGATCGGCACCCCGCCGGTCGACCGGCTTGCGATCCGGACCTATGTCAGCGAATTCGACGCGGTCACCATCCGCGAGGCGCTGCTGCGCGAGCATTATCGCGGTGGGCAGTCTTTCTACGTGGTGCCCCGGATCGAGAACCTGGCCGAGATCGAGGAATTCCTGCGCGACCATGTGCCCGAGGTCACCTTTGTCACTGCCCATGGCCAAATGGCGGCAGGCGAGCTGGATGACCGGATGGTGGCCTTCTACGATGGCAAATACGACGTACTCCTGGCCACGACGATCGTGGAATCCGGCATCGACATCCCGACGGCCAACACCATGATCATTCACCGTGCCGACATGTTCGGGCTGGCGCAGCTGTACCAGATCCGGGGCAGGGTGGGCCGGTCCAAGACGCGGGCCTATGCCTATCTGACCACGAAACCCCGGATGAAGTTGACACCGGCGGCCGAAAAACGCCTGCGCGTCCTGGGCAGTCTCGACAGCCTGGGGGCGGGGTTCACCATCGCGTCGCAGGATCTCGATATCCGGGGGGCGGGCAATATCGTGGGCGAGGAACAATCGGGCCACGTGCGCGAAGTGGGGTTCGAGCTGTACCAATCCATGCTGGAGGAAGCGATCGCCAAGATCCGTTCGGGCGAGGCCGAGGGGCTGCCGGGCGATGACGGGCAATGGTCGCCGCAGATCAACCTGGGCGTGCCGGTCCTGATCCCCGACGACTACGTGCCGGATCTGGATGTGCGCCTTGGGCTGTATCGCCGGCTGAGCCAGCTGGAAACCAAGGTCGATCTCGAAGGCTTTGCGGCCGAATTGATCGACCGGTTCGGATCTCTGCCGAAAGAGGTGAATACGCTTTTGCTGGTGGTCCGCATCAAGGCCATGTGCAAACGTGCCCAGATCGCGCGGCTCGATGTCGGGCCAAAAGGTGCCACGATCCAGTTTCACAACGACAAGTTTCCCAACCCCGGCGGGCTGGTGGCCTTTGTTCACGACCAGAAGGGGCTGGCCAAGGTCAAGGACAACAAGATCGTCGTGCGCCGCGACTGGGCTCGCGAAGCCGACAAGATCAAGGGCGCCTTCGCGATCGCCCGCGATCTGGCCGTGCACGCCAAGGGCTGAGGCCGCGGGCCAATTCCTTGCAAGGAATTGACCCGTCTTTTGCAAAAGACGGGTCTGCGCCTCAGATCGCTTCGCGCGGCATCGATCGCATGATCCATGCGCCCGCCCCGGAACACAGCGCGCAGCCCAAAAGGAGCGGCAGCGGCGTGCCGTCAAAGACCTGTCCGATCACGGCCCCGATCGCCGCGCCTCCCACGGTCGCCAGCGCCCCCATCACCGATGCGGCCATCCCCGCGATATGGCCAAGCGGTTCCAGCGCCAGCGCGTTGAGATTGCCGATGGTGAAACCCGCCAGCGCGAACAGGCTGATGCACCATGCGAAGAACAGCCAGAATTCCGCCGCGCCGAGGCTGAAGACCCCGATCAGCGCCGCGATCGAAAGCGAGGCCACGACCTGTGTGACCAGAGCACGCCGGACCAGTGGGCGCATGCCAAGCCGCATCACCAGTGTCCCGTTGATCGGTGCGGCGGGCGCGGCCACGGCGGCGATCGCCGCAAACCAGTAGGGAAAGCTGTCATTCAGCCCGTAGGTGGTGTCGAAAATGGGTTGAATGGAGGAAATCGTTCCGAACAGGCAGCCGAAGATCAGCGTCTGAACCAGGATCGAGAACTGCATCTGCTTGAGCGACAATGCCTCGACCAGGGCTGCGCGGATTGTGGCCGCGCTGAAGGGGCGCCGTGCGGGTTTGGGCAGCGTTTCGGGTTGGCGCAGCATCAGCCATCCGACCGAGATGACCGAGAAGATCAGGAAGGCCAGAAAGATCGCGCGCCATCCAAAACCCCAGATGATGGCCGCGCCGATCATCGGGGCGACGGCGGGGAAGATGGTAAAGATCAGCATGGCAAAGGATACGATCTGCGCCATCTGCCGGCCGGAATACAGATCACGGATGATCGCGGTCGCCACCACGCGCGGGCCCGCAGCGCCCAGGCCCTGCAAGACCCGCGCGGCCAGCAGCCATTCCAGCGAGGCGGCCGACCATGCCAGCAACGTGCCGATGATGTACAGGACCGCGCCGGCCATCATCACCGGTTTGCGTCCGAATACATCCGACAGCGGCCCGGTGAACAGCGTGCCGACCCCAAGTCCGATCAGGAAACTGGTCAGCACCAGCTGCGCGAGGTTGGGCGCCTCGGGCGTCAAGGCTGTTGCGATATCGGGCAGGGCGGGCAGCATTGCGTCGATGGAAAACGCCACCGTTGCAAAGATCATGCCCATCAGCGCGATGAATTCCCCACGC
>Ga0102941_1000891_pt1 | contig 14185 bp, 8 predicted proteins | sample SalPonR2_C_D2_MG_FD_79281 | JGI IMG/M metagenome (GOLD analysis project Ga0102941, IMG submission 79281) | Salt pond soil microbial communities from South San Francisco under conditions of wetland restoration - Salt Pond MetaG R2_C_D2_MG | ecosystem: Environmental > Aquatic > Marine > Intertidal... | reverse complement strand
TCGGTCGCCTGCAACCGGCGCGCCGACCCGCGAAACCTCGGAGCGCAGCACGGCCGCCGCGTCGGCCCGCACGGCGGAGTTCGAGGTCGGCGAGCGCCTCCCGCCGGCCATGATGGAGCGCGCCTCGGAGTACCCGGAAATCGAGTGGGACAGCCTCATGCCAGCCGACTGGGATCCGCTCGAGGTGTTCCAGGACCTGGACATCGATGCGCTCGACGACGCCGACCCGCGCGCGATCGAGGCGCTGGAGACGCTCCGGGCGGCCTGGGACGAGGCGCCGACCAACGACGCGCTGGCCGGCACCGCGGGGCGCATCGCCGGCTTCCTCGTGCCCCTCGACTGGCAGGCCGAGAGCTTCCGCGAGTTCCTGCTGGTGCCCTATTTCGGCGCGTGCATCCACACGCCCCCGCCGCCGGCCAACCAGATCATCCATGTCATCGCGGATCCGCCGGTTACCGAGCACGGCATGATGGAAGCGATCTGGGTCGAGGGGCGCTTCGAGATCGCCGCGAGCGAGACGGAGATGGGCCGTTCCGGCTACCGCATGTACGCCCATGGCGTGACGCGTTACGAGTGGTGAAGACTCGGGAATTGCGGGTCGCTGACACTCAAGAATAGCGCGCCGCGGCCGACACATAAGCTGTAACGATGGCTGGGCCATTCGTGCGCCCGTGCGCCACTGATGGCCCGTGCCGGGGCAAACACAAGGACAGTTCCCATGCCCGTAGTCTGGCGTTCCCGAATGACGACCGGCAACGACTTGATCGACCAGGATCACAAGTACCTGCTTGCCCTGTTCAATTCCATCGAGCTTGCGCTCAGCAAGCCCGAACTGATGCGCTACCTGCCGACGTTTTTCCGCCAGCTCGTGGACTACACGGCCGATCATTTCTCCCGCGAGGAACAGATCCAGCTCAAGGTCAACTATCCGAACTACCTGCCGCACAAGCGCCAGCACCTCGAGATCATCGAGCGGCTCGAGACGCTTCACGCCCGTGTCATCGAGGAACTCGGGCCGTCACCCGAGGACGCCGACCAGGACGGCGAGGTGCCGCGGCCCACGGCCGAGGATCCCGAAGTGGTGCGCAAGCGGCTGGAATCGGAGGTGCTGGCTTTGGCGCGCGAATGGGTGATCAATCACGTGCTGAAGTCGGACATGGACCTGCTGCCCTACCTCAAGGCCTACCCGCGCAATTTCACCTGACGCGCGAGTTCACGCGACGCTCGAGTTCATCCGGCGAGCCATTTCACCTGACGCGCGACTCCTCAATCAGCAGGTCCACCACCGCCTCGAGCGCTTCCCGTTGCGAAGCGCCTCCGGCGAGCGCCCGCTCATAGGCCGCGACCTGGCGGTGCGCGCTTGTGCCGCGGTCGAGAATCGTGAAGGCGTGCTCCACTTCGGCAGTGCAGCCGAGCGCGTCCGAGTCCTCGCGCACCAACTCGATCAGCTCGGCGAGGTTGTCGCGATGCGGCACGATCGCGCCGCGTCCCAGGTCCACCAGGCCTTCGTCGAAGCTGTAGCGCATCGCGCGCCAGCGATTCTCCATGAGCAGCATGCGCGCATAGGTCCGCCAGCGCTGGTTGTTGACCCGCAGCCGGTACAGCATGCGCAGCAAGGAGACGTTGATTGCCGCGATGCAGATCGCGTCCTCGATGCGCGTGCACACGTCCATCACGCGGGTCTCCAGCGTCGGGTAACGCGCGCTCGGGCGCACGTCCCACCAGATCTTCGTGCCGTCCTCAATGAGGCCCGCATCGACCATCACCTCGATGTGGCGCGCGTATTCCGCCCAGCTGGCGAAAGTCTCCGGCATGCCGGTGCGCGGCAACGCGTCGAACACAGTCAGGCGAAACGACTTCAGGCCGGTGTTTTCACCTTCCCAGAAGGGCGAGGAGCACGACAGCGCCAGCATGTGCGGCAGAAAATAGGCGAACTGGCTCATCAGGTCGATGCGCGTCTCTTCGTCCTCGATCCCGACGTGCACGTGCATGCCGCAGATCAGCAGGCGCCGCGCCGTGGCCTGCAACTCCCTGCCGAGCGTGTCGTAGCGTTCCTTGTCGGTGTGGCGCTGGTCGAGCCAGTGCGCGAAGGGATGCGTCGAGGCCGCGATCGGCGCACAGCCATGGCGCTCGGCGACGCGGCCGACGCATTCGCGCATGCGTCCCAGCTCCTCGCGCACCTCGGCGATGCTCTCGCAGACCTTGGTGCCGACCTCGATTTGCGAACGCAGGAATTCCGGGCTGACCTGGCCGCGCGCCTCCATCTCGTGTTCGCAGTCCTCGATCATCGATTCGGGCATGTCGGTCACGAGATCGCGTGTCTTGCGGTCGACGAGCAGGTATTCCTCCTCGACGCCGATCGTGAAACTCGGTTCTTTAGCTTTCATCCCCTGGCTCCCCAAATTTCCGATACAGCGTCTCGTCGGCCAGGATCTCCTCGAGCACCTCTCCGAGAATGCCCGCCCAGCGGGTAATGCCCTCGGGGTGATCGATGAGGTCCTGGCGGATCTCGATGGAAACATGGGGCAGGCCGCCGCCCTCCGCGTGGTGGTCCACCGTGTGGTCCGCGGGCGCCTTGCCTGAATAGGGTTCGTTATCGCCGACCGCGATGCCGCGGGCCTGCAGCTTGTCGAGCAGCGGCACCGGGATGCGCGGATCCTTGTCCCACAGGATGCCGATCTGCCACGGTCTGCGGACCTGCTTGAAGATCGGCGTGAAGCTGTGGACGGCGACGAACGCCGGAACGATGTTGCGCCGCTCGAAGCTCTCGAGGCGGCGTCGGATCGCCTGGTGATAGGGATAGAAGAACTGGCGGGCGCGTTCCGCTTTGTCGTCCCGGCTCAACCCCTGGTTGCCGGGAATGAATTCGCCGTCGCTGACCGCGAGAATCGAGGTGGGATCGTCCAGGCCCCGGTTACAGTCCACCACGAGCCGCGAGTACCCCGCCAGCACCGCAGGGGCGTCGAGCCGTTCGGAGAGCAGCTCCGCGACCGCACCCGCGCCGATGTCACAGGCGATGTGCCGGCCCAGCGCCAGCTCGTCCAGGCCGAGATCCTGGAGCGCCGCCGGAATCCGCCGGCTCGCGTGATCGCAGACCACCAGCAACCGCGCCCGGCCGTGGGGGTTCAGGACGCGAAACGGCCCGGGTTCTCCCGGTCCGATCAGTGCGCTTTGCCGTCCGGACGCCGCCGTCCCCGCCGATCCCGCGGCCTCGCCTTTGGCGCCGGGCATGGTGCCCGAAATCCTTGTCATCGCCGCAGTGTACCGCGCGGGGGGAGATGCCGAAACGGGCAATGACCGCAGCACGCCCCACCCGGGACGGGGCGGCCCGACAGATTGCAGGTGGAGGCGGCTCTCGGGTTTTTCACACCGGGCGCCGGATGCGGTGCGTCGGTCTCAGGCCAGGCGCAGCGCTGGCTGGCCGCCGCGGGCCTGGAAGCGCGGAAAGTCCGACACTGGCGCCGGGGCCGCGATGTGGAAGCCCTGCACGTACTCGACGCCGATGCCGGCCAGCATCTCCAGCGCATCGCGAGACTCGACATGCTCCGCCACCATGCGGATGCCCATCGCCTTCCCGACGCGATGAATGGCGTCGATCATGCACTGGTGGACGTGGTTGGTCGTGATATTGCGCACGAAATTGCCGTCGACCTTGATGTAGTCCACCGGCAGGTTCTGCAGGTAGCTGAACGACGACAGGCCGTTGCCGAAATCGTCCAGCGAGAACTCGCAGCCGTGCGCTTTAAGCTGGTTCATGAAATGGACCGCCCGGCCGAGATTCGAGATGGCCGCCGTCTCGGTGATCTCAAAGCAGATGGTGCGCTCGGCCGGCTGATGCTCTTCGATGGCAGCGAGGACGAACTCGAGGAACTTGTCGTCGTTCAGCGACGTGCCGGACAGGTTGATGGAGAGAGTGTAGCCGTCGTCCTGCCCGTCCTGCCCATTCTGGCCCGGCTTGTAGGCCAGTTGTTCGAGCGCCTGGGTAATCACCCAGCGATCGACCATCGGCATGATGTTGTAACGCTCGGCTGCCGGAATAAAGGCGTTCGGCGGCACCATGCGATCGTGCTCGTCGCGCATGCGGATGAGCAGTTCGTAGTGACCGCGCCGGTCCGGGTTGTCGCCGATGGCGACGATGGGCTGGAAATACAGTTCGAGACGGTCCTCGTCGATGGCGCGCGTGATGCGGGACACCCATTGCATCTCGGCATGACGCTCGGGAGCCGCGCCGTGCTGGTAAACATGCACCCGGTTGCGACCCAGGTCCTTCGCCGAGTAACAGGCCACGTCCGCCGCCGACAGCAGGCTCTCGATGCTCTCGGATTCTTCCTGGATCGCTACCAGCCCGATGGATACGCCGATATCGAAAGCCGCTTCCTTGACCACGAAGCGATAGTCGCGGATCGCGCTGCGCATCTCGTTGGCGATCTCCACGGCGCGATCCAGGGAGCAGTTCTGCAGCAGCACGCCAAACTCGTCACCGCCGAGTCGCGAGACGGTATCGGTGCCGCGCACGAAGGTACGGATGAGGGCGGTCACCTGGCGCAGCAACTGGTCGCCGGCGGTGTGCCCGCACGTGTCGTTGACCACCTTGAACTGGTCGAGATCGAGATAGAGCAGCACATGCGACGCGCCAGCGCGCGCGGTGGTGAGCGCCTCTTCGAGACGGATCTCGAACTCGCGGCGGTTGATCAGCCCGGTGAGTGAATCGTGCGCAGCATGGTGCGCCAGCTGGCGGCGCAGCTGCCGCTCCTTGCTGACGTCATGCAGCACCAGCACCACCCCCGCCACTTCGCCGCTGGTGCCGCGAATCGGCGCGGCCGAATCCTGGATGGGGATCTCGCGACCGCTGCGGGAAATGAGGATCGAATGCTGGCCGACCTCGGTAAGCGCACCGTCGCGCAGGCAGACTTCCGCGGGGTTTTCCAACGTGTGGCCGCGGGTCTCGTGGCGCAGCATGAAGACTTCGCGCACCGGGCGGCCGCGCGCCTCGGCCAGCGGCCAGCCGGTCAGAGTCTCGGCCACCGGGTTGAGGTAATCGACGCGCCCCTCGTTGTCGGTGGTGATAACGCCGTCGGCGATGGAACTGAGCGTGACCTGGGCGCGTTCGCGCTGCGCATGGACTTCGAGCTCGGCGCGCTTGCGCTCGGTGATGTCCGACAGGGTGCCCTCGTGGCCGATCATCATGCCGGTGTCGTCGAGCAGGGTGCGCGCGTTCTCCAGCACGACGATCTCGCTGCCGTCCCTGCGCCGGAGGCGCAGCTCGGCGTTACGCAGGTTGCCCTCGCGGTAAAGCGCCTCGAGCATCAGGCTGCGTTCGTCGGGGTCGATGTAGAGTTCCGCCGTGCTTTCGAGCGCCATCAGTTCGCCGGCCGAGTCGTACCCCAGCATCTGCACGAGGCTCGGGTTGCAGGAGATGAATCGGCCTTCCTTCGACACCTGGTAGACGCCGTCGAGCACCTTCTCGAACAGGCCCCGGAAGCGGCTCTCGCTGACTCTGAGCGCGCGCTCGGCGCGCTTGCGGGCGATCGCGATGCCGGCCAGCTGGATGATGCGGCTGAACAGGTCGAGGTGCTGCGTCAACGAGGTCTTGGCGCCCTTGATGTAGACGGCGAAGGCGCCGAGCACGCGGCCGTCCGCGTCGTGGATCGGCGCAGACCAGCAACCGGCGTAGCCGTGGCGTAGGGCTCGCTCGCGATGCGTCGCCCACATGGGCGCCGTCCCGATGTCGGCGGTGCAGACCGTCTCTTCCTGCGGGCCGGGGAACAGGCCGTGATTCTCGAAATCGCTGAAGCAGATGCGCTCGACCTCGGCGCGGAACGACTCCGGCAGGTCGGGGCCGGCGCGCATCTTCAGTTCGTTGTGGGTTTCGTCGAGCACGTACAGCGCCGGATGCAATTCCGGCACGATGCGCGTCAGCGCCTCGGCCGCCGCCGACAGAATATCCGTCAGCGGGGCGTTCGCGGCGATGCGCTCGAGGATCATGCGCTCGCCGTAGGCCCGCAGCTCGGCGTGCTTACGCTCGCGGATGTCGAGCAGCGTGGCGCGGATCATGTGGCGCCCACCGAACTCGATGCGCGCGAGCCGGATCTCGCAAGGGATCAGTTCTCCGTCGGCGTTGCGGTGCACCCACTCGAACTGTTCCTGGTGTCCGGCCAGGACCGATTCCATACGCTGTTTCGACGCTTCGGGCGTGGGCCGGCCGTCGGCTTGCGTCTCGGGGCTGAGGTCTTCGGGCCTGCTGGTGAGCAGGCGGGCGCGATTGACCTTGAACAACTCCAGGGCTTTTTCGTTGCCGTCGGCGAAGTACCCGGTCTTGGGATCGAGGACGACGATGGCCTCGGGTGCGCTGTCGACGAGCGAACGGTAACGCGCCTCACTCTCGCGCAATGCGCTTTCCGCCTCGAGCCGTTCGCTCATGTCGCGGATGGCGAGCACGAAAATCTTGCGGCCGCCCCTCTCCGTGGCGCTGGCGACGAGTAGATCGACCGGGAATTCGCGATGATCGGCGCGCCGGCCGGTGCCGCTGGTGGGCGACAGGTCGAGCTGGGTGTTCTCGCGGACGCGGGCGAGTTCCTCGAGATAGTCGGTGATACGGCGGCCTGGCGGCATGAGGAGGATCGTGCCGATGCTTTCGCCGACCAGGTCGCTGGCCGCGCGGCCGAACATGCGCTCGCCGGTGACGTTCATCGAGCGAATCCGGCCATTCACGTCCACCGACAGGATGCTGTCCTTGATGTTGTCCAGCAGCACCCGCAGGCCGTCCTCGCCCTCGGTCGGCGGGCTTGGCGCGTTTCCCTGCGGCTCGTAATCCGCGAGCCGGCTCTCCAGCGACTTCAGCTCCTTCTCGTAGCTGCGGTACTGCCGATGCACCGACGCCACCAACGCCTCCAGCCGCGCCCTCTCGGGCGAGGCCAGGCTCAGCGCTGACTGGAGTTGCTTGCGCAGGATCGGATGCATTGAGCCCCTTCGGGTCGGGTCGGACCGCCGTAAATCAATGAATTATCTGAGATAACCAATACAAATTGGCACCTCAAAAACGCTTAGAAGCGATTTTTACACCGCTTTTTCGCAATCTAACTAAGAGATTTAATCGGCGGAAGGGGGCTGAGCTTGAGCATTAGGGCGCGACAAACAGGGCGAATTTCGCCATCTAAGCGCTTATATCAGCTCAAATTTCGAGAATAGCCTTTGGGGATCAGGCAGTTGTCGCGGTCCGACCCGCGCGCTTGCGCTCATGCTCCTTGAGGAAGCGCTTGCGGACGCGAATGGCCGCCGGCGTGATCTCAACGAGCTCATCGTCGTCGATGAACTCGATGGCCTGCTCGAGCGTCAGCCGGATCGGCGGGCTGAGCGTCAGCGCCTCGTCTTTCGACGCCGCGCGAATGTTGTTGAGCTGCTTGGCCTTCAGAGGATTGACGGTGAGGTCGTTCTCGCGGCTGTGGATCCCGACGACCTGGCCCTCGTAAACCTCATCGCCCGCCCCGGTGAACAAGCGGCCACGTTCCTGCAAGTTGAACAAACCGTAGGCCAGCGCCTTCCCGGTGCCATTGGAGATGAGCACGCCATTGGTGCGCTGGGCCAGACGATCCGCTTTCACAGGCGCATAGCAGTCGAAGACGTGATGCATGAGCCCCGTGCCCGAGGTCATGCTACGGAAATCCGACTGGAAGCCGATGAGCCCGCGGCTCGGCACACGGTAATCCAGCCGCACCCGGCCGAGGCCGTCCGGCACCATGTCCAGCAGGTCACCGCCCCGCGCCCCGAGCTGCTCCATCGTCGCGCCCTGGTGACGCGTCTCGACATCCAGCGTCACCAGCTCCCACGGCTCCTCGTAGACGCCGTCGGCATTGAGCCGCTTGATCACCTTCGGCCGCGACACCGCCATCTCGTAGCCTTCACGACGCATCGTCTCGAGCAACACCGAAAGATGCAGCTCGCCACGTCCGGAGACCAGGAATCGTTCCGCGTCCTCCGTGTCCTCGATGCGCAGCGCCACGTTGTGCACCGCCTCGCGATACAGACGCTCGCGCACCTGGCGACTGGTCACGAACTTGCCGTCGCGCCCGGCGAACGGCGAATCATTTGTCTCGAAGGTCATCTGGATGGTCGGCTCATCCACCGTCAACGCCGGCAACGCCTCAGGCTTGCCCGGCTCACACAAGGTGTCCGAGATGCGCGGGTGATCAAGTCCGGCGAAACACACGATCTCCCCGGCCTCCGCCTCGTCCACTTCGACACGCTTCAGGCCAAGAAAGGAATAGACCTGCATGACTTTCTCGTTGCGCACCGAGCCATCCGCGCCGACCACCGTCACCGGGCTGTTGCGCGTGATCTTGCCGCGTTTCACCAGGCCGATACCGATCGCGCCGACGTAGCTCGAATAATCGAGCGCACTGACTTGCAGCTGCAGCGGCCCGTCATGGTGCACGTCAGGGGGCGGACACCGCGACACGATGGTCTCGAACAATGGCTGCATGTCGTCCGCGAGATCGTCGGGGCTATGTCCCGCGCGGCCGAGCAAGGCCGAAGCGTAAACAATCGGGAAATCCAGCTGCTCGTCGCTGGCGCCGAGGCTGTCCATCAGGTCGAACGTCTTTTCCACTGCCCAATGCGGCCGCGCGCCGTCGCGGTCCACCTTGTTGATCACCACGATCGGGCGTAAGCCATGATCAAAAGCCTTGCGCGTCACGAACCTTGTCTGCGGCATCGGTCCATCGACGGCATCCACCAGCAACAACACCGAGTCCACCATCGACAGCACGCGCTCGACCTCGCCGCCGAAGTCGGCATGCCCGGGCGTGTCCACGATGTTGATGCGGTAATCGTTCCAGCGAATCGCCGTGTTCTTCGCCAGGATCGTGATGCCGCGCTCCCGCTCCTGCGGATTCGAGTCCATCGCCCGTTCCTGCAGTTCCTCACGGTCCGCGAGCGTCTGCGACTGGCGCAGCAGCTTGTCCACGAGCGTGGTCTTGCCGTGGTCTACGTGCGCGATGATAGCGATGTTGCGAAGATTCATGCGGGTCGGACCGTGGCAAGTGCCTGTTGCAAATAAGAAAAGGGCCGCAAAACAGCCCTCGAAAAACCCTTAGGACGCGATTTACCCCGGTAAATCTGCGTTGTAAGGCAGCCGGCTATATTACCCTGAAAAGGTTAATTTTTCACCATTGCTATCAGTCGAGCGGGTGGCCTGCCGGATAGCGTCCCGCGGTCGAGTTGGAGTAATTGCTCGGCTCCTCGCGCAAACAGGACACATCGCCCGCTTCGTCAATGGCGCGCGACACCGCACGCGGACCGAGGTCGCCCTTGACCGTGCGCAGGAATCGCTTGGTCCCGACCGCCACACTCTCCGTCCACTCGGGTTGACGGACCGGCGCACTCGCCGCCAGGACGTTTTCGGTCCAGGTCGCAACGCGTCGCCGCAACAGCTCGGGCGAACAGCAATCCAGCAGCGTGCAGAGCGCCCCCGTGTCGATGATCCGGTAACGCTGCGGAAGGCGCTGCAACTCGCAGTAACCGCTCTCGGCCCACTGCGAGGGATGCGCCACCACGCCCGCGCGCACCATGTTCAGGTCGATGTAAGTCATGCACCGCACGAGATGCCGATCGCTCTGCACCGCAGTCGCGTGGTACCGGTCTTGCCAGAATGCACCGCGCCGCTTCCGGCGATCGTTGTGCTCTTGCCCGGTACGCCCCGCCACGAGCCGCATGGCGGCCGCGATTTCGTCCCTGCACTGGTCGCGCACCAGCAGGTGGATGTGGTTGCAGGTCACGATGTAGTTCAGCACGCACAAGCCGTAGCGTCGCTGCGCCTCGAACAACCAGTACAACCAGCGGCGACGATCGATCCGCGCCTTGAGCAGGAATTCGCGCTGATGGCAGCGCTGGGTGATATGCCACAGGTGGCCGGGGATGAATACGCGGTTGGCTCGTGGCATGAACGGGGTTCCTTACAACGCGAATTTCAGCAGAGGATTTGCATCCTAAGCCGTGCCTCGAGGGCTTTTTAGTGGCTTTATTCATGGATCTCATAGGGATACTGCGGTCCGACCCGCGGGATCCCCGCGGGATGCCCGCGACATGCGCCCATGGCACAGCCGAAAACGTGAAGTGGGTCTCGTCGAGAACAATTACACCCACCGCCTCGAACGCTCGATGTCCATGAGAATTCCACTGTTCTTTCATGACGTTACATTTCTGGCACGATAACTGCAGAATCCCAGGCATCACCCATCTACGGATTGAAACCAAATGAAGAATTTCCCTCGCGCCGTCGCTGTATTCGGTCTCGGACTGTTCGGTCTGGCCGCCCACGCGGCGCCGATCATCACGTTTGACAGCGGCCTGGCCACCGACGGCAGCAACCTGACCACAAGCGTGGCCGGTGCGACGGTCATCGACTTCAATGACGGGATGATGCCCGTTAATTACTCGGGTGACGGCGGCGTCGTATCCGGTTCCGTGGGCGGCCGTTACGCCACACCCGCCGGCAACACCACGAACTACCTGTCCGTCGCCATCGACGTGCCGGTCGGCGAACAGGAGATCATTGCCGGCGGCAGCTTCGATTACTTCGGCCTCTACTGGGGCTCAATCGACAACTACAACACCCTGTCGTTCTATAACGGCGCTGACCAGGTGCTCAGCCTCACCGGCGCCGACGTCATCGCCGCCGGCGTCGGCTTTGGCAACCAGATTGCTCCCGGTGCCAACCGCTACGTCAACATTTTCCTCAACGGCGACACCTACGATCGGATCGTGATCAGCACGACCCAGTTCGCCTTCGAGTCTGATAACCACGCTTTTGCGCAAGTGCCTGAGCCTGGCACCCTCGCGCTGCTCGGCCTCGGCCTGCTCGGCGCCGGTGCGGCGCGTCGTCGCCGTAACCATTGAAGAAACAAGGGGGGGTGCGTCACCCCCGCCCCCAAGGCGGGCGACGCAACACTTTCAGGGCAGCCGCGAGGCTGCCCTTTTCTTTGGTTCATTCAAGGCGTATCACCGCATTAGCTTGAACCGGTTGGCATTTCCGCCCGACCTGCACTTGCTATGATGCGACCCGGTCAAGACACCCTCCATGGAGAGAACATATGGCGCAAGGGATTCTCGTCACCGGCGGCGCTGGCTACATCGGTAGCCATGTGGTGCGCCAACTCGGCGAAGCCGGCGAGCGGGTCGTGACGCTCGACAACCTTTGTACCGGCTTTCGCGAGGCGGTCACGCATGGCGAACTTGTAGTCGGCGACACAGGTGACCGTGATCTCGTGACGCGCGTCCTGAATGAGCACAAGATCGATACGATCATGCACTTTGCCGCGCACACGGTCGTCCCCGAGTCGGTTGCCGATCCGCTGAAGTACTACCGGAACAATACCTGTGCGACGCGGAATCTCCTGCAATGCGCTGCCGAGGCCGGGGTCCAGCACATTGTGTTTTCGTCGACGGCAGCCGTATACGGGCTGCCGCCGGGGGGCATCGCTCGAGAAGACACACCGACTGCGCCCATCAACGCCTATGGCACCTCCAAGCTGATGAGCGAATGGATGTTGCGCGACCTTGCTGCGGCTGGCGGCCCTTCGTACGTCGCGCTGAGGTATTTCAATGTCGCTGGCAGCGACCCGGAAGGACGCATCGGGCAATCTACGCCGAAAGCCACATTGCTGGTCAAGGTTGCGTGTGAAGTTGTCGTCGGCAAACGCGAATCACTGATTGTTTTTGGGACGGATTACGACACGCCGGACGGCACCGGAGTACGCGACTACATCCACGTGGAAGACCTGGCCACGGCGCATCTCGATGCGTTGCGCTGGTTGCGCGCTGGCGGGGAAAGCCAGGTGCTCAATTGTGGCTACGGCCATGGCTACAGCGTGCGGGACGTTGCCAAGGCCGTGGAACGAGTGACCGGCCAGCCTTTACCCGTCCGCGAAGATACCCGCCGCCCCGGCGATCCACCGACGCTGGTCGCCGACGCTAACCGGATCCGCGAGCTGTTGGGCTGGGTCCCTCGCCACGACGACCTCGATCGCATCGTCGCGACGTCCCTTGCCTGGGAACGCGCGCCCCGATACGAGTGATACGGGGTCGGACCACAGTAAATTATTGACATAATTAGCATTCCCGGGGAAAAACAGTTCCAAATCTACCTTAGATTAAAATTGTCCCCGGTAAATTCGCGTTCTAAGCGATCCTGCCGGCCTTAGAAGCCAGTTATCCCGGCACTAAATTGATTCTAAGGACCCTGTAGCTACGTTTTTCGCGCTGTTTTGTCTTATATTTCAAGATGTTATTGCGGTCCGACCCCAAAATGGCCCAACCAAAACTGCGACCCACGTCACAGTTCCAAGCCCTCCCCCTCAACCCGCGTCAACTACCTATTGCAGCCCGACTCGACGGCGCGTAGAACTACCCCCACTGACAAGGGCAAACTCGTCGAAAGACGGGGACGCAAAGCCACCGGTCTAAGGGACAAGGTCCTACGACAGCGGGGTTGCCAAAGAACCGGGTCGCGCCACTCCCCCTCCCAGGGCGCTATCCAGCCAAAGGCAACCTCCTGCACCAAGACCCCCGAAAGGCCACGCCTCTCGGCGGTTTCCCCTGTCGGTACATTCCCGGAAACGGGCGATACGTAAAGACTTACGAAAGTCGAGGCCACTGAAAAAGGCAAACTCACTGAAAGGTGAGGACGCAAAGCCACCGGTCTAAGGAATCCAACCCAGGGTTCTACGATAGCGGGGCCGCCAGAAAACGATGGAAAGACATTCTTCATATCTCAGGCTGCAACACCGCTCCCGGCTAGCGAGCCTCTTTCCACATCCGGCGCGTCCGATCCGCCGCGGTCCTGTCCGCGCAATGCAATGCACTGCTACCCGTGAGTTCAACTTTTCCGTGGCCATGATGCGAAGCGAGGTTTCGCCATGGCTACCTGGAACACACTTCTAAAGTCGCGGTTCACCGCACTGACCGTTGCCTTCCTGCTGACAACCCTCAGCGGCTGCGGCAGCTCCAGCGATGACGCGGGCACCGTTGTGGCGCCGCCCCCCAGCGGCACGACACCGCCGCCGAGCGAACCGACCCCGCCGGCCGATCCCCTGGTGGAAAGCCACATCACCGGCAGCGTCGGAGACGGTCCCATCATCGGCGCCCGCATTCGCGTTCTCGCCAACACCGGCCTGCTGCTCACTGAAAGCAATAGCGGCAGCGACGCCGACTACGACGTCAAGATTAAGACCCAGGGCAAGCACTATGCCCTCACGATCCGCGCCGACCAGGGCACCGACCTCGTCACCGGGCTTGCTCCCGACTTCGAACTGATCGCGGTCCTTCGCAGCCCCTCGAACCGCACCGTCAAGAACCTGAACCCATTCTCGACGCTGATCTTCGAAGCGGCCCGCATGAACGGCGGCGTGAGCGACGACACCGTCACCGCCGCGACCCACGCCGTGACCACGCGCTACGGATTTGGTCTCGACACGAACGTGATCGCCGACCCGGTCGACACCGCCATCACGGACGACAACATCCACATGATCGTCCGCTCCAGCGAAACGCTCGGCGAAATGATCCGTCGCACCCGCGACGCCATGGTTGCGACCGGCAGCACCCTGGACGGCGACGCCATCATGCAGGCCCTCGCGTCCGACCTGATCGACGGCTGGATCGACGGCATGGGTGGCATGGACAGCCGTTCACGGATTGCGGCGGTCGCCAACGTCGCCGGCGCAGCCGTATTGCTCGAGACGATGAGCAACGAACTCCGTGTCTACGGGAACAACGCCACCGATGCGATGGACCTGGCCGTCAGCCAGGTTCGGCCCAACGCCGACCCCAGCGCCTCGGTACGCACCTTGCCGATTCCAGCCACGGCATTCGCCCAGGCCGCCCGCCTGCTGCGCGCCGTACAGCAGTTCAACAGCGATCCGACCATCGCCGGCGCCATTTCCGTCATGGATACGGCCACAGCGGGCACGACGCCGGTCGATCTTGCGGCGCAGTTGCCTGCCGAACTGCACACCACATTGCGCCAGGCGACGGTGGACACGGCGTATGCATCAGAAGCGCAAATAGACGCGATCAACGCCCAGGCGCGTGCACCCGCACCGGTGGAGCCCACGCCTGAGCCCACGCCTGAGCCCACGCCTGAGCCCACGCCCGAGCCCACGCCCGAGCCCACGCCCGAGCCCACGCCCGA
>Ga0102941_1000890_pt1 | contig 14186 bp, 17 predicted proteins | sample SalPonR2_C_D2_MG_FD_79281 | JGI IMG/M metagenome (GOLD analysis project Ga0102941, IMG submission 79281) | Salt pond soil microbial communities from South San Francisco under conditions of wetland restoration - Salt Pond MetaG R2_C_D2_MG | ecosystem: Environmental > Aquatic > Marine > Intertidal... | reverse complement strand
GACTTCATTCGTAGAGAAGGTCTTGGTTTCAGGATCCCAGGTATATTTCTTCTTTGAGAGAGGTTTGCCATTTTGAGTTACTGAGAAGGTCATAAATGTCTCCATATGAATGGGCGATTGTGATATAAGTCTTATGATACAGATTGGGAAGGGAATGTCAAGAATAACTCATAACCCGATTCTTATTCGAAGGATCCAAAAGAACCATGAAAAGAACAGTATCAAAAAAAGTGAAAAACACAGGATTCTTCATTTTGGAGAAGGTCAAATCATTCTTTTCCTCTAACCAACACTTGAATTTTGATAATAAGGAATTGACATGATAAGATTTTCTCTTACCTTCAGGTGCAATTCCGCAAATATCTTTCTCTTCCAACCATTGATTCACCTTCACAGTGAATACATCATATCCTTGAGGATCTAGTTGCTCAAGAGTATCAGAGAGGTTGAAGTGAGTGTTGTAGATCATAAAGGTCCTCCAGATTATATGATTCCAATATCATATACAAGTGAATAAGGAAATCAATAACTAATTTTTAGGCCTTGACAAGTTTTTATAACCTCCATATAATATAGGTTCTTCTTTTTTCTTTCCTGTTTCTTTGTTTCTTCTGGAAAATATATAACTATCTCTTAGGTTCGAAGAACCCTTTCTGATTTATCAGAAAGGTCTATCTAATTATATTCCCTTCCTGGCCCAAAATTCCCTCCCCTCCACAAATAAAACAAAGAAACCCTTGAGTTTGTTCGATTCAAGGGTTTCTTTTCTATTCTGATCAGATTATGTTATGCGACCAGAGCCTCCACTTCTTCCCTACTCTCGTACCAACCTTCGGGCTTGTTGACGACCCGCTTGGTGACCACCTTCCCATCTTCCACATTGTAGAAGGTCTTCTTCTTGCTCTTGGCCTTGGGAGCCTTGACCACTTCTTCGGCCTCCATTTCTTCAGAGGGCTGTTCGATGTTGGCTGGAGTCGAGTAGGAGATTTCGTTGTCATCGGTCCATTGCGAGACTTTGGTGGCCGCCAAACGATCACCGATGGGAGTATCCCAGAGACCCGACTGAGCAATGGCGAGCTTGCAGGAGATCTTCATTTCCCCACAGCAGAAAGCTGCCTCACCCAGAGTCTTGATCGGAGTGGTGACGATCTCACCATCCACATTCTCGACTCGACGCACCCACTTGCCCTTACGACATTGGCGGATGCAGTGCTTGAGATTTGCGAGGTGGAACTGTTCCACGTTGCGGCCACGATACGCTTTGTCGTCGGCTCGCTTCTGGCCGAGCGATTCGTGCTTGGCGAGAAGGATCTTGGTGTTGAAAATCTTAGCCATGGTTGGCTCCTTTGTGCTCGCGGTGGTGGTTGGTGATGTAAGAGTGTGCGAGCGTCACTCAACACTTTCCATCATAATCAAAAAATAGGAATGTCAAATATAAAATAATAAGGATTGACAGATAAGGAATTCATAGTATGAGACCTGGCCTAATCCTAGGAAATAGTAATCAGGCAACTTTATATAAGCTGCCTGATTACTATTATGATTCTCTCTAGGCATAAAAAAGCTGGGGCACCACCCCCAGCTCCGAGCAACCTAATGCTCTATCACTCACCCCACACCCGATTTAATTGACAGTCAGCCGATGAGTTTTCTTGGGAAGCGGCTCACCTGCGAAACGATCTTGGCCTTTGGTGACTTTCTTGATAAGTTCCACTTCTACCAGGGTGATGTTCCCCACACGCCGACGAGCATAACCGCTCTTGAGCCGCCGCTTGTCAGGCAGATCGTTTTTGGCTTGATGTTCACGGCTGACTTGGGTCTTATCGACCTCGATCTTTTGGATGGTTTTAGGTTCGATGGTGGCTTTGCTCATGACTTTGCTCCTTTGAGAGTTTCTTCTCTCATGTGGTGGTTTCGATAAATCACATCATAATGAATCCAACGGAATGTCAACCAAGACTTTTCTTCAACTCGTTGTAGCTCTCCTCGGAGAGAGTGATCTCTTTCCCGTCAATCACGATAGTATGAGGCTTGACTTCATCATAACCTTTCACTCCATGCCCTCGGAGTTTGATCGTCTTCCCTTCAGGAATCTCAGTCACCCCCTTCACATCCCATCGGATCACAACACAGTTCTCTTCACAGGTGAAAGTGCAATACCCACCCGTCTTGAAAGTACATCCATAACCCGTCCTGAAAGTGCAATTCTCATCTGTGGTAAAAGTGCAATTCCAACCCGTGTTGAATGTGCAACACCAACCTGTGTTGAAAGTGCAACACCCACCTGTGCTGAAAATGCAATCCCCACCTGTGTTGAAAGTACAATCCCCACCTGTCTTGAAAGTGCAATTCCCATCTGTGGTAAAAGTGCAACCCCCACCTGTGTTGAAAGTACAATCCCCACCTGTCTTGAAAGTGCAATACCCACCTGTGTTGAAAGTACACCTCTCACCTGTTCTGAAAGTGCAATACCAACCCGTCTTGAAGGTGCAACCCGCACCTGTTCTGAAAGTTACTCCATCAATCTCTGAGAAGTCGAGGACTAGATCGTTCTCATTCGTAGAGAAGGTCTTGGTCTTAGGATCCCAGGTGTACTTCTTCTTTGAGAGAGGCTTACCAAATTGTGTTACTGAGAAGGTCATAGTGTGTTCTCCATGAATGGGGTGATTGTGATAAGTCTTATGATACAGATTGGGAAGGGATGTCAAATAGAAAAAGAGGACCTCGACTTCCCTGGCCCATATCCTAGGCATAAAAAGACCCTATACTCAGAAAGCATAGGGCCAAATACTCCCTGTCTTGAAAGTGCAACCGCGAGTTAATCCCGCTTCAGAATGTCAAAATCGAGATCATAAGGTGCATTGACAAACGGATACCCACCAATTCCATTAGGGCTCCAATTCGAATGCACTCCACACGTTCTGACATTCTGAACCCACTCCTCACACTGGCGTTTCGTTCCCTTGAAGAGAGGCTTGGCTTTGTTAGTCAAAGGATTCTCGACTGCCATCTTCGCATCTGCCAACCCATCACCAGTCATCGACCGATAGAACTTGATGGCAGGGATTTTCTGATCAGGATAATTCCGAATCCACACTTGATAAAGAGGGTTGCTATGATCCTCTTCCCCCAAGATGACATCAGTCGTCATCTTCGGGTGAGCCATCAACATCTGCTTGGCGAAGTCGGTATACTCCCCATTTTTGATCAGTTCATCAACCGAATTGATGACCCGAATAGCAGTTTTACGGTCCATAATGATTCTCCATGAGTGGGTGATTGTGATAAGTCTTATGATACAGAATGAATAGGGAAGTCAAATAGAAAAAGAGGACCTCGACTTCAGACTTGACTTCCTCCCATTTCATACTAATAGGACCTCAGATTCCCAAAACAAAGGTGGCCCAAAATCTTAAAACCCAATCCTAGGCATAAAAAAGCTGGGGCACCACCCCCAGCTCCGAGCAACCTAATGCTCTATCACTCACCCCACATGAGACGGGTTAAAGACCTTCTAGGTCATGCAGCATGACCACAGATCTTCCGATGAATACAGAGACGATTCAAATCCGAGACCTCCAGTTTAAGAGCGACCGACTTCCCACCTGAGATCAAGAGGGTCTTGACTTCCCCTTTCCGATGGGAAAGAATATCCGAGGCCTTCAGTTCGATCTTCCGACCGTTCACATCCTCGACTTTCAGACCTTTGGTGAGATTCTTGAAGAACATATTATGCTCCATGAAAAGTGGTGGGTGGTTGATGCTCTCACTATATAGAATGAATAGGGAAGTCAAATAGAAAAAGAGGACCTCGACTTCATCTGGATTCATAGTATTGAATAATGAGTAGGACCTCTACTTCCTGGCCCATCCTAGGTTCACATAGGATCTCATATACAAATTCAAAACAAAGTCCTTCAATCAAGAAAGGACCTCGACTTCATAGAACAGGCCTTCACTTCACAAAAGAAACCCCACCAGCTTTTACTGGTGGGGCAGTCGATTCAAGCAAACTGAATCTCGTTCTCGGTTTCCCATTCGCTTACTTTAGTGGCACCATTGCGAGCACCCAGCGGGGTGAACCAGTTGCCACTTTGATAGATGGCGAGCGCATTGGCGATCTTCAGTTCAGCGCAGCACATAACCATCTCGCCCAACGTCTTCGGGGAACGCACTTCCCCATGGCGATCAATCGCCCACTTGGCTTTGCGGCACTGGCGGATGCAATGCTTGAGATTGGCAGGATGGAACTTGGTCACTTCACGGCCACGATACGCTTTGTCGTCGGCTCGGCGCTGACCCATGGCTTCATGGTTGGCAGTGATGAAAGCGGTGATGGACTTGTTCATGGTAGAACTCCAATGCCACGGGGTGATGGTGGATGCTGAACTTGTGTGGCGTCTTGTTCAACACCGCTCATCATAATGATTATTTTGAGATTGCAAGTCTTTTCTTCTGGTGTCACACAGTCGGATAGGCTCCTCCCTGAACTAGGATTGACTAGGCTCACTTTCATACTATAGGAAGGGTGGTGTAGGTTGGCCCAAATTTCGCTTGTGCGAGCACTTTTTCATGTTAGCCATATCTTGGCCCATAAAACCAAAAACTTGGCCCCATGGCCCACTATGGCCCCCAGGGGGGTAAGCATGGGGGGTCTATTATATCCACTAAGGGGGTATTCATGGGGGTAAACCAGGGGGTCTATATGGGGGTGTCCATGGGACTGTCCTATGGGCTCAACTGCGAGTTCAGTTGGGGAAGGTATGCGGAATTTATTTACACATATATTCCTTCACACATAACACATAACACATAACACATAACACATATTTCTAATTATCCTACTTCTCCAAATATCCCTAACGGACCTAGGCCTCCCGGAGATTTCTCCAACCGGGAGAATCCCTCCCTCCTACATATTAAGATGTCCAGATTATCCCAGGTTCCTCCCTGCCGCCAATGACTTCCTAAGGGAAAAATTTTTACGGCCGCCCTTTTTATTCCCTAGAGAAATGGCCTCCCTCCCGACCTAAAATCCCTATAAATAGAAGTGAGAATATAATCAATATATAAAGTGAAAAGAATTGAATATTAAAGATTTAACCCGTGGAGAATATCGTAGAGGGAGGCAATCTGTGCATGAATCAAAAGCCCCTATGAATTTTAAGCGATATATGGAAGAGATAAGATGAATAGATATAGATCAAAGATAATAGAAATATTTGAAGACTATGATGCCACAAGAGAATCTTCTCAAAACTATTGGATAGTCAAAGAATTAAGTAGTAACAGTAAATATGCTGCTGCTCGTAAGGTATATGATGCAATTGAGAATGGTAAAGTTTCTTTTCTACCTGTTTTAGATGATAGCGAGAAAGGGAAGGTTGTGCCACTGATTGGTCCAGATGTTGATGATCGTTATAATGGTGCAGCAAATTGGGAAGATGCTATGGAGATCGTTGATAATGTTCGGAAGGATTTTAGGAAAGATGATATTTGGATTGATGTATTAATTGAACATTCTCCTATTGCTAGGTTTGATCCAGATCGAAAATTAATCTATGTTTATGGGGACTGAGGAATGAAATACAATTTTAAAACATTTATGATTCTTGAGAGTGATCAAAACGAGGTACTTGTACCTCTTGAGGAAGTGTTTGAACCTAAGATGCCTGATATTGATGTAAATGATATAGAGACCGATGAAAACGATATTCCATATAAGATCAGCTTTGTTACTGATAAAAAGAATAAAGTTGTTATTTATCTGGATTACACTACCCATGATGGATTAAATGTTTCATTCAGAGTAAACGATAAATATGAAGATGTTCTATCCGAGAGGGATGCAGATATTTTATCCGGTGTTTTGGCAATTGTTGAGAAAGTTGTTGAGGAACATAAATTTGATAAAGTAAAATTTTATGGTGTTGCGGATAATTTCGATGCTAAATTCGAGAAGAGGAGGGAGGATCTGATTTGGTCCGAAAAGAGAATTCTACCTTTCTTTGATTCTTTAAATGTGGAAGGGATGAAGCTTTTGGAGTCCCTTAAAGATAATGATGAATTTAATACTGTGAAGGAAATTTCCTTCACTCTTAAGAGAGATGGACATTATGTTAGAGAAAAAATCCAAATATCTCCTAGGGGGATCATCGAGGGAATTTTAGAAATCGTGGAATCTGATGAGGACATTAAAGAAAAATTAAAAAAATTATATAATTACGATGGGATGTTTCTTGAATTATATACTTTAAAAATATACAGCGAATTTAATACTATTCGGAATCTATTAAGAGAGTTGATACAACCTAATATTTCCCCTGAGGATTTGGGGATAACTAAGAATCGTCGGTCGGAATTATATTCCCGTCTAGTTAAGAGATTATTTGGTAAAGAATGGGATATAGATAAAGAAGATGATTTAATAACTTTAAGCAGAAAGTAACTTGGAGGATATTTGGAGGAATGTAGGTGTAACCTTTTTGGGAAGAAACCTTTTAGGGAGGCTAGAAGATGAATAAGATACCTTATAATTTTAAAAGATTTATATCCGAAAAAGATAAAATAAAGATACACCTAACCGAATCTGAATCTTTGAGGGATGGAGTTATGGAAGATCCTAATTTTTTAAAATGGTTTAATGGATCTAAAGCTGTTGATGAAGACGGAAATCCTACTGTCATGTTTCATGGTACTCAATCTGATGAACATTTTACTGTTTTCTCTGTTGATGGTATTCCATTTGTAGAAGATGATGATGCTGAAGAAGAGAGTATTAAAGACCCTGGTTCTGGTGCAGATCCAAATGCATTTATGGGTGCTCATTTTGCACAGGAACCTGAAGTTGCTTCTAAGTTTGCCATCGCTGATTTAGATTGGTTGAAGAATAGAAGTGCAGGTAGGAATGGTAGTGGTAAAATTTATCCTGTCTTTCTCCGTATCACTAATCCTGCAATTTTTAAAGGGGAAGATGACCTGAATGATTTCATTTATTCCCAAGATATAGATTCTGATTATGTTGAGAATGCAATGTATAATTTACAAGAAGATGGAAATGATTTTGATGATCTTGTAGAAGAATATGAAAACAATGAAGATAAGAGACTAGAAATAAACATGTATGCTATGTCATTGGCGAATAATATGTCAGATAATTTTGATATGGTAAACCATCCTGTTGAATTTGCTAGAGAACTTGGAATAGAAGCTAGAAAAAAATTAATGAATAGTGGATATGACGGAGTTAAATATAAAAATGATATTGAAGGTGGAATATCATGGATCGCATTTAAACCCAATCAAATCAAATCAGTATTCAGCAAAGGATTTTCTGATAATGATGATATTATGAAAGAAGGCGGTTCATATAAAAAGACTAAGTTGTTTGAAGTTTTTGAACCTGATATGCCTGATGTAAAAATCTTAAAAACAGATAAAGAAACTAAAATTCCATCTGAATTAGTATTTAAAACTGATAAAGGGAACATTGTTAATATATCATTAAGTGGTAATAGAAATGTATTATCTATTGATTTTAAAGTTAATGGAAGTTATTCTGATCAAGGAAATGAAAGAGATGCTGATGTCATATCAGGATTATTGGGTGTTATGCAAGATGTAGCTCAAAAATATAAAATTAATAGAATTGTTTTTATTGGATATGATGATTTATCTGATGTTAAATATAAACCTTCGTTTATGAATCCCAAAGGAATTGAAAAACCAAAAACTAATAGAAGAGAATCAATTTATAAAAGATTGATTAATAGATTTTTTGGAAAAGAATGGGATATAAAAGATAAAGAAAATCATATATCAATTGAGAGAAAGAACCCTATTGATATAAATGATATTGAAGATACAGTTTCAATTAATAGAACTTCAAAAGGAAGATAAATATATCTATAGGAGATAAAATTATGGATAAGAAAACTAGAGAACTCGGAAAATCATGGATGAAAATAAAAGAGGAATATAAAGAATCTAAAATCAATGAAGAAGACATTGAAGATGAAATTGATAAAGCTGAGGATGCAGTAGAGGCAGCAGAAGATAATCCTGTTGTGAAAGACGCAGAAGAAGAAATAGAAGATGCGTCTGAAGATAATCTTAATGAAGGTTATGGTTGGGGATACGATGGCGAAATCATTATGTGAACAAATTATTGATACTTTCACGGATAATGAGTTTAGACAAAAAGCAGAAGAATCTATTGATTCTAAAAATGATCCTCATTTGTGGTTTCAAGGACTGCAATATCCTACAGAATTTGAAGAAAATATGAAAATGGAATTGAATGAAGTTTTTGGAAAAATAAATCCATCATCAATTAAATTAGTTAAAAAGACACCTACCTCATTTATATATGCTACTACTATTGAAGGTATAGATTATGAAATAAAGATAGTTCATGTTTATAATGACGATGATGGAGATCCTATGTTTGAAATTCAATTTTCAACTAAGGATGACATTTTAGATAAAGGTGAATATCCAACTCTAAACAAATTTCATATTGTAACTACATTATCTACAGTAGCAAAAGCTATGGAAGAAACTTCAGATTTATTATTTAAAGAATATGTTGATTCCTTTGATAAACTGAATTTCGTATATTCAGGTTTAAATGATTCAAATGAAAATGTAGGAATTGATAAAAGACTAAGAGTTTATGATAGGTTAATTCCTAGAATTATAGATTCTACTGATCTTTTTAAAAATTATAAAACTGAACATTTAACAAATCAAGAAAATCAATTTGGTGATATCTATTCAAATGTAGTTGTAACACCTAAAAAATCTTCCGTTATAAATGAAATGCTTGGAAGTTCAACTCCTGCTGATTACAAACTAATTACAAAAAGTAATATGATGGGAATTTCTTCTTATAGATTCGAAACTGAAATAGAAGATATTCGATATGAAATTATATTTACACAAATAGGAAAAAGAAATAATGGTCCTATATTTGTAGTTTCATTTGATGTTCATCGTGATGATTTGTCAAAAATAGACAGTGGAAAAACTGTTACCAATAGATATCAAATGGTTACGATTTTGTCCACTGTTGTTAAAACAATGGAAGAAGTAACCAAGGATAATTTAACGAGTATTAAACCTGAAATTTATTTCAAATATCAAGGTGCAAATGAAGAACATGAAACTGGATTAAACAAAAGAATGAAAGTTTATGATCGTTTAATTCCAAGAATAATAAAGAGTAATAGTTTTTTTAACAGTTATACTGTTAAATTCAATAGTGATATAGATGATGACGGAGAACATTATACTGTTGTCTCTGTTATTAAAGGATTAAACGAATCTGAAGTTTTGGATTACAAATTTAGAAGAATTCTATATTCTTAATTACCTTTCAATAATATCCAATCCAAACAATTTTCTATATTCTTCAAGATGATCTTCGAACCAAAGATCGCCTTCATATTCTGATCTAAAATTTTCCAATTCTTCCTTGAATGAGAGATTTCCATTCACAATTGATTTGACATATTCCACAGTATCTTCAGGTTTTGGAGTTAAAACATCAATTAATATTCCATTATCATCCTTAATTTCTAAATATGTCAACGGAACCATCCCACCAGAAAAAATCATTTCTTTAAATTTTTTACCTCTTTTTCTAGATGCAATTTTTTTCCATATAATCTAATATGTAACGAGGAGTGTTTACAAAATCCTGATTAAAATTTGGTTTGATTAAATTTAAAAGTTCAGTATCTTCTGAAAATTTATATCCATATTTAACCCATTGTCGAGTTTCTGTCATACAATTATGAAAATGAATATATGCACAAGCAACTTTAGTATAGAATTTAATCTTTACTGGAAGTTTAAATTGTTTGATAATTTTAATTGTTCTCTTTTCGCAGTCAAGTTCCAATTTTTGAATTTTATCAATATAGTTACAAATTACTCGATAATGTAGAGTGTCATCCCCTTCCAACCAATTAACTACATATTCATTAATATCCATATCTCCATTATGACAAGAACCCCATTCATCACACTGTTCTGTATATTGAAGAAAGTGCGAATATTCATGAGCTAGGACTGAAATCCATTTATCATTTTCCCTCTTAGTTGCAACTTTAATAACTTTATCAAAATAGTCAAAGTATCCAGATGAATACATATTCTCGCCTACTTCAACAGAATGATCATCTACTAGAATTAAGGAGAATCCTTTTCTCTCTAAGGACGTTTCTACAAATTCTACAAATTTATCTATTTTGGTTTTCCTAGGCATCATTAACTCCAATTAATGTTAGAAGATTTTTCAACATATAAAATAGAAACTGTGTATTGAGTCCAAAATTGACGAGAAGTACCAGCACATGAATCTGATATATCAATTTTAATGGGCTTTTTATCTTCCCTATCTAATTGATCCAAAAATTTATTTACTTTTTCTTCTGTTAGGGTTGGATCTTGATGTGAAATGACCTTAAGTTGTAACATAGTTATCTCCCTTCGTTGTGAATGGAGTTTAACCAAACTTTTAAATAAGTCAACTAAAACCTTATATAAAATATAAATAATGGGTATATAATATAGTAGGAGATTATAAATGGCTTTCATTATTAAAGGTAATACTGTAGATTTTGATGATAATAAGTATGAATTTACAGGAAATGACCAAGAAGATTTAAGGACATTCTCTTCCTTAAGGACTGCTATGCAACAAGCTGTTATGGATGGAGAAGGATCTTTTAATAATGTAATGACAATTAAGGATAGCGAAAAAGAAAGATATGAAAATGGTTTAAATGCAATTAGATTAGATAGAGATGGAAAATCTTTAAGTAAAGACCAAAAAAGAGATATGGAATTTGCTAAAGCTAGAAAAAAACAAATTGATGGCATGGCCATTCGAGTCCAAAACTTCCTAAGGAAAGCACTAAAATCATTTAAAGAAGGCAATTCATTAGAAGCATTAAAACGCCTTAAAGTAATTGGTGATAGTATAGATGGTGTAGAAGATCCTATAGAAGGAATGGCAGAATTGGAATCTGATCTTAAATCCACATCAATGAAAAAAATGGATAAAGAAAGAAAACAGAAAGAAAAAGAAGATAGAAGAAAAAGTAAAGAAGATCGTTTTAAACCAAAAGAAAAAGAAGATGTTGATGTAAATAAATTAAAAAATGAATTAAAACACGCACAAGAAAAATTAGATAAAGCAATAGAAAATACATCACCAGAAGACAAATCTAAATTAGAATCATTAGAAGAAAAGATAGAATCTTTAACTTCTCAAAAATCTGAACATATTAATACAATAAAATCTGCTAAAGTTAATATTCAAAATTTGGAAGAAAAAGTTAAAGAGTTAGTTTCAGAATTAAAAAATTCCAGAGAAGAAGAATATGAATTAGTAAAAAGAGAATTAGATGAAACGAAGAAAAATATAGAAGAAGAAAAAATAAAAGGTGGAAATGCAAGTACAGAGTTAAAGAAAATAGATTCAGAAATAAAAGATATTCATGAAGAAATTAATAATACAAATTCTGAAATAGATGAAATTTTCCAAGATATTGAAAATTTACAAGGAATGATTGACGTTGAAGAGAATAAACCAACCGTAAAAGGTTATTCTAAATTAACTGGAGATACTTATACAGGCGGAACAGTTTCACAAAGTCTTAAAGTATTGAAAAGCGATTTAAATGATATCAAGAATCAAATTTCAGGTGTAGAGAATAGTAATTTAAGTGATGAAAAAGAAAATGAAACCTTACAAAAAAATAAAGAAGAAGCTAAAGAATTAGCAAAAGAAATGGAATCGATGTTATCATCACTCCCTAAAGATGAAAAAGAACTTGCAGAAGTTGAAAAAGAATTAAATAAAAAACTTCGACTTCTCAAACCTCTCGTTCAGAGAGATATAGTTGGTATGGTTAAGTTTGACCAAACCAAATCAATGTCATACAATAAACTGCAAGCAGCTAAAGATGATGTTGAAAGGTTGAAGAAAGAAATAAGTGAAATTAATGTAAATAGTGGCGAAGATTACGCTAGAAAGGAAAAGAAAAAAAGAGAGCTTGAAAAAGCCGAAAGAGAATTACAAAAGGCTCAACATAATTATAATCGTAAAATTGGTAAGGGAGATTCTCAAACCTATTTTACAGCAGCACAAATGAAAAAATTAAATAATCTTATTGATCAAGGTGTTGATCCAAGTGATGCAGCAAAAATTGCATTGAAAAAATCTGACGATGAAGAACATGAAACAGACAAAGAAAAAATTCAATCTCATATTAATCGATTAGAGAATAGTTTAGAAGAATTGAATAAAGAGTTGTCAGATCCTAATCTTTCTGATGAAGATAGAAAAGATAGTGAAGATGAAAAGAAAGATATAGAAAATAAAATATCAGATCTTAAATCTAAATTATTACCATCATCAGAAGAATTAGAAAAATTAAAAAATGAAGATCCTGAAGCATATGAAAATTTAATAAATGATATTTATGGTATTGGTGATACAGATGATTCTATTCAAACTCCTGTTGTAAGTCCAGATGAGTTAGGAGATGATGAAATTGAAAGAAGAAAATCTGAGTTAGAAAATAAAGAAGATGATGATACTGAATATTCTAGTGATGAAGATGATTTAGATGATTTAGGAATGAGTGTGTCTTCTGATAGAAGTAAAATTCCAGATTTATTTGCAAAGGATGATTATGTCGAGCCTGAATTCTCAGTAGATACAGACGATCCTGATAGCGTCTTAAAATTAATATCAGATATTCAAAATAAAATAAACAGCATAGAAGACGAAATGAAATATGCAGATGAATCAGAAAAAAATGATTTAAGAAAAGAATTATCAACTCTTAAAAGTCAGTATGACGAATTGGTAAATTCTTTAGCATTTTCAGATGAAGATTCTATTGATGATTTATCTTCAGATGAAGATTTTTCAGACTATGAAGATGAAGATGAGGAATCATATAGAGATGAATTCCAAAAACAATATGATGAATTCAATGAATCAGAATTTGATCAAATTGAAAAGAAATCTTTTGGTAAAGTAATAGACGCATTTATATATGAAGAAGAATTACCAACAAAAGTTAAATTAATGGAATCTAAATCATTTGAAGAGAAACCTAAAGAAAAGAAAATTAGAAAAACTAATCAAGAAAAGATTAAAGATATATTCTCAGAAGATAGTTGATTTGTATAGGCATTGATATATAATATATCTATGTCAAAGTTAAATATACAAATTAAACCACACGCTTTAAATAAAAAGGGTAATCCTGATTATTGTATAATTTCATTATGTTTAGAAATAGACAGAATGAAGTTTTATGATAATCATGCTTTATATTCATCTTATATATTAGATCAAAAAGAATATTCTGAAGATTTGTTAAAACAGGTAGGAAACAAACTTAAGGAAAACTTTATAAAACGATTTGATATAGATGACCAATTAGAGGATATGATAGATTATAAAAATATTTTGGATGAAATGAAATCTATTAGAAAAGAAACCCTTGACTCTACTAAAAATTAATTTAAAATAATATCTCAATTATTTATTAACCATTTATTTGAAAGGATAAAAAATGGCAAAAACTAAAACTGTTTATTTTGTAAGAGGTGGAAACCATGATGGCGCTTACCTTAAACTTCGTACTCGTGGAAAGACTGGAAAGAAGTATGCATGGACAAATCATAAGTCAGAACTCGTAGAACTCTCTTATGATGCTGCTCGTAATGCTATTCGCCAGACTTATGGTGGATCTCTTGTTAAGAGAGTATACTCAGGGACAAAACTAATTTCTGAAAGTGTAGTTAATTAATTTTAATTACAATCGAAGTTAAATCCCCTCTAGAATTTTCTAGAGGGGATTCTTTATCATCCTTCCACCAGAAAACCCATTGGCTTTAGCCGATGGGATGAATGGTGAGCTAATAAATAGTTCTTGACAAACTCAATTAACTTGATATAATATATTCATATCTTTGAAAATTAAATAGTAGTATTTGGTTTTTACTCAAAATCTTGAGTAAAGTAAAACTATGAGAGTCGGTAGTCCAGTTTTAGTTGAGTAAGAGCGTTCGCAGTGATCAAAAAGACTAGTTCGCATTCAAATCTGGCTAATTCAAAAATTAAACTCAACTTAGATAAGTGGCGGAATGGTCACTTT
>Ga0102941_1000889_pt1 | contig 14192 bp, 10 predicted proteins | sample SalPonR2_C_D2_MG_FD_79281 | JGI IMG/M metagenome (GOLD analysis project Ga0102941, IMG submission 79281) | Salt pond soil microbial communities from South San Francisco under conditions of wetland restoration - Salt Pond MetaG R2_C_D2_MG | ecosystem: Environmental > Aquatic > Marine > Intertidal... | reverse complement strand
GGGAATTGCTTCAGTATTATTTGTAGTGGGATGGAGTTATTTTTACACTATATCAGTAAGCTATAAGGATAAAATAAAAGTTATGGGACTAACCATTATTTTAGGTAATACAGTAGAGTATCTAATTAATCTTTTGGTGAAAATGGGATTGCAAATATATGCTTTGAATACTTTGATAGTTGTTTTAGCAATATCTTTGATTTCTGCAAGTTTTTTAGATTTTCAAAAATCCTACGATTACGCATATGATACAAGTAAAGATATTAGAAAGCTTATATTTTTTGTATGTGCTATATTATTCTTGATAAATCTAAACGATGGTTTAAGTCAAAAACTAATAGAACCCTTTTTTAAAAATATAGAATTTAACCTTTTGTTCTATAGAAGGATACCCTATATAATGGGGATTATGGTGATGGTAGTTTTTTCTGATAAAATATCTCATACTTATAGTTTTTATATTGCTTTGTTTTTAATAGGTATGGCAAATGTTGTTTTTATGGTTTTAGGAGTAAATGAAGTAGGATTTTATGTAAATGAAACTATTCTTCAGTCTGGATTAGGAATAGGAGATCTTTTTGCTTGGACTATAGTGGGTCATGTCGGGCACCTTTACGGTAGACCATACAAAATCACATCTTTCGCACTTATAGCTTTACTTACTTCTGTATTTATAGGAAGAGTTTTAGGAATAATTTTTTTAAATTATTCTGAAGGAGGAATATATACTATAGCTGTATCTTATACTACAGTATTTTTAACAATGCTACTTATACCTAAACTTATTGAAACAATAGATAGAGATGTCGTGAAAATTAAAGAAAAGAATAAATTTGAATCTAGAATAAAGTCTCTTACAGATAGAGAATTCCAAATATATGAGCTTCTAACAAAAGGAAAGAAAAATCACGAAATAGCTGAAGAACTTTTTATAAGTGATAATACATTGAAAACTCATCTTAGAAACATTTATAAAAAATTGAATGTTGCAGGAAAAAAAGAGCTACCTATTGAGTAGCTCTTTTTGGCTTCATAATAAGTTTTATTCAATTTTTCATTATTCTCACTTATCCTATATTCCCTACAGATTACTCCCAAGTCATCTTCATAGCATAGATTTTAGAATCAAAATTCTAAAAATCCATACTTTAATCAATAGTTATCATACTGAGTTTATCGAAGTATATTAACTATTGAAGTCATTAAGATTCCTCATTAAATTCTGAATGACAGTTCTGATTTGAAACAACAGTATAATTTACAAGAATTCCGGGTAAATAAAATATTAGACAGGAAAATGAGGAGGTTATACTGTGGATAACAATGAAGAAGAACATAAAAATCATAATAAGGATAAAAAAGATCATGGTGAGAAAAGTCATCATGAAATGATGATAGAAGATTTCAAGAGAAGACTATTTATTTCTATCATAGTTACTGTTCCAGTACTTTTGCTTTCGCCTATGATTCAAAATTGGTTCAACTTTAACATAGATTTTTCAGGAAGTAGCTATATACTCTTAGCATTATCTACTTTTATATATTTTTACGGAGGATGGCCTTTCCTGACAGGATTTATAGATGAAATGAAAGAAAAGAATCCAGGAATGATGACTCTAATAGCAATGGCAATTTCTGTAGCCTTTTTATACAGTGGAGCTACTGTCCTTGGCTTGGAAGGTAGTGACTTTTTCTGGGAACTGGCAACTCTAATAGATATTATGCTTTTAGGTCACTGGATTGAAATGAAATCTGTAGTTAGTGCCTCTAATGCATTAGATAAATTAGCGGAATTAATTCCAGATGAAGCCCATCTTATAAAATCAGAAGATGAAGTTCAGGATGTTTTAGTAGATGAATTGAATTCTGGGGATAAAATATTAATAAAACCAGGGGAAAAACTACCCGCCGACGGTATTATTGTTAAAGGAAACAGTGCTGTAAATGAATCTATGCTTACAGGAGAATCTAAACCAGTTGAAAAAAAAGAAGGAGATAAACTAATAGGTGGTTCAATAAATGGAGAAGGCTCACTAGAAGTAGAAGTTAAAGATATAGGAGAAGATTCATATCTTTCAAAGGTTATAACTCTTGTAGAAGAAGCTCAGGAATCTAAATCCAAAACCCAAGCAATTGTTGATAAGGCGGCTTTTTGGCTTACTGTGATAGCTTTATCTGTAGGATTTGCAACTTTAGCAATCTGGTTAATTATAGGAAAAGACTTTACTTTTGCTATTGCAAGAATGGCAACGGTGATGGTTATTACATGTCCCCATGCATTAGGATTGGCGGCCCCATTAGTGGTAGCATATTCTACTACTTTATCTGCTAAAAACGGGCTTTTGATTAGAAATAGAACTGCTTTTGAAAATTCAAGGAAGATAGATACTATAGTTTTTGACAAAACTGGCACTCTTACCTTAGGAAAATTTGGAGTAGATTTTATAAAAACCACAGATAATGATTATTCAGAAGATGATATACTTAAATATGCTGGGTCCTTGGAAAAAGGTTCGGAACATCCTATTGCTAAAAGCATCTTAAATAAAGCTAAAGAAAAAGAATTGGATTTATTTGATGTAGATGATTTTCAAGCAATAAAAGGTAAAGGCATAAAAGGAAATATAGATAATAAAAAAGTATTAGTTGTTAGTCCTGGATATCTGAAAGAAAATAATATTGATAAACCTGAAAATATACCAGATAATTCTATTTCTACAGATGTATTTATAATTATTGATAAAAAAATGGTTGGAGTTATTGGACTTTCTGACCAGATAAGAGAAGAATCCTATGATGCAGTAAAGAGGTTGAAAGAAGAAGGTATAAAATGTTGGATGTTGACGGGAGATAATGAAGAAACTGCAAAAGAAGTATCTGAGAAACTAGGATTAGATGGATACTTTGCTGAAGTTCTTCCCGATGAAAAACAAGATAAAATTAAAGAACTTCAAAAAGATAATGAATTCGTAGCAATGACAGGAGATGGAGTAAATGATGCTCCAGCATTAGCCCAAGCTGATGTTGGTATAGCAATAGGTTCTGGTACAGACGTAGCTGCTGAAACAGCGGACATTATTTTAGTAAACAGTAACCCTAAAGATGTAGTATCATTAATAAAATTTGGAAAAGCTACATATAGAAAGATGGTACAAAATCTCATATGGGCTTCTGGATACAATATAGTGGCAATACCCCTTGCAGGAGGAGTTCTATACAATTTTGGCATATTGATTTCACCAGCTGTAGGAGCTTTGCTGATGTCATTAAGTACAGTTATAGTTGCGATAAATGCTAAACTTCTTAAAGTTAATTAATTAAACACAAGGAACACAAGGATGAACACAAGGTGACAGACCCCCTGTGTTCAAGGTGACAGACCCCCTGTGTTATGGTTAATATTGAAACCAGGGGTAATTCTTCCTGCCTTTATCTAAAAAATCTGTAAGATTAAATTTTTCTTTTTCATATTTTTGGTGCCATTCTTTTTCAACAGGGATATCTCTGTAAAGCTTTTCTCTTAAGGCTTCTAGAGAGTGTATATTTTTCCCCATATAATCTGCGCTGCAAACTACCTTATTATTAGATTCGGCTTTTAATTTTTCCAACCATTCAAATCCTTCCTTACATCTCAATATATGATGATCCAAAATCAAGGTATCAATATTTTGGGATGTTTCAAGCAAATTGTTCCAAGCAATGTCTCTTTTATCTTTCATAAAATCTTCAAGATAAATTGGAGGACCACTGGCAAGTACAATATCAGGCTTTATTTTTAATATTTCTTTAACCGTCTCATTATCTAGAAATTGAATATCTGAAGCATGTAAAAATCTTATACCTTCACTTTCTATACAGGTCATCACAACTGTACCTAAGTGAGTTTCTTTCATACCGTGAGGAACTTCCTTAGAAAAAAATAAATTTTTATCAACCCTATCTTCAGCAAGATTAATATCCTGATTAAATCCAAAGATTAAAGACTCTTCCCTTGCCTTCATTCGACTATTTGAACCATCTTCTTTTTTAGCCCAGATTCTGCAGTTTTTTCTGATGGGGCCTATCTCACCTATGGAAAGTTGATAAGGATTAGCATTCATTAAAGGGATATGATCTCCATGAAAATGGCTGAATATAATTTCTGTTGAAGTTTTAATTTCTTTTATGATTTTTTTTCTAATAATGTCTCCTATAGCAATTTGAAGAGGATGAGGTTTTAAACCACTTCTAATATAACCCAAAGAAACTCCTGGATCAATAATTATTTTCCTGTCCTTAAATTCAACTGTACAACACAGTCCTCTAACACCTAATGATTCAGTTCCAATTATTTTAATTTTCATATTATCAACACCTAAAAACCATTATAATCTACGCTTCTTCTTTTTTTATTATATCTAATTCATTTATAAGAACTTTATTGTCTTCGCTTTTTCCAACTGATATTCTATAGTGATTTTTCAACCAAGAATATGAAAGATCTTCAATTAATATTCCTCTATCCTTTAACTCTAAGGCAAGCTGTGGAATATCTGATTCTATTAAAATATAATTTGCATTGCTTTCATACACCTTAAAATCTAACTCCTTTAATTCATCCATAAGATATTTTCTTTCTTCCTTAATTTTGGATACACATTCATCTGAATATTGGCTATGGTTTAAAGCTTCTAAAGAAGCACTCCAGGAAGCTTTATTAATACTAATATTATTTCCAAAAGCTTTTAGCAACTCATCACCACAAATACAGTATCCAACCTTAAGACCAGCCAAAGCAAAAGATTTATCTAAACTTCTCACAATCATCAGATTTTTGTATTTATCTACTAAGTCTATCATGGTTTTTTCACCAAATTCGTAACCAGCTTCATCTACTATTACGATATTATCCTTTTCTAATAATTTTTGAATCTGATTGGCTTCTACTAAATATTTTCCCGTCGGGTTATTTGGAGAATCTATTAAAACAATATTTTTTTCAATATGTAAATTATCCCAGAGTATATGGAAATTTGGTGGAACAATCTGTATTCTTCTTAAACCCATACCTAGATCCAGAGCAGTACCAACACTTTTATAAAAACATGGATTTAGCAAATATAAATTTTTGTTTTGAAAGTTTTTAATCAACACTCTTTCAATTAAAAAATCAGTACCTGGTCCAAAAACTATTCTGTTTTTTTTTACTCCGCAGTATTCTGAAGCTTTTTCTTTTAAGATATCAAGTTCTTTTGCGCTTAAGTATCTATTCATACTATTCATATTTTCACAAATACTATTTGTTACTTTATCTAAGGGTTTATAAGGATTTTCATTAGAACGTAAATCTATCAAAACTTCACCTCCAGTAAAATCATATCATTGTAACCTATAATCACATCAATCAGGCCTCCGTATGATTTGTCTACTTCATAATCTCCAGAATCGATACGAAGATATTCTAGATTACCTACTTTATCTATGGTACTAACTATAATAGTATTTTCCTTACCAACATTTTCTAATATTTTCGAAGAAATTTGTTTGCTTCCTCTTCCAAATATAAATCCATTTCCGCCTATAGGAGTAATGATTATTTTAACTTTTTTATATTCATGGATGATTTTGAGCATTTCTTTTTCATTTATATCCCGTCCTATTAACTCTCCCTTATGAATTGCATCTATACCTAAAAGAGTTTTATCCACATTTAAGCTATCCGTTATTTCTCTAACAGTAGTTCCTGGACCTAAAATATATACGTAATCTTCATTCATGTTGTCTAAAACATATTGGGCTACTCTTTTCTTTTCTTCTTTTATAGAATGCTTAGTACTTGAAGGAGATTTTTTTCCTTGTAAAAGGTGATTTAAATTAGGAACTATAACAGTTCCATAGTATTTAGCCTCTAATCGATTTTCTCTAAAAGCATCTTCGTCAATATCAAGGACTTCTTTTTCAATAAAGTCATCTCCCATATTGTTTATCATCTCTGCTGCTGCTCTAGGTGAAAAGGTAAATACAGAACTAAACATTTTGACACCAGAAGGAACTCCTACTAGTGGAATTTTAGTTTCTACAGCATCTAAAACATTTCTAGCTGTTCCATCACCACCTACAAAAATTAAAACATCCGCACCTTCATCCAATATTTGTTTCGCTAATTTTTTTGTATCTTCTTCAGTTGTTTCTGTCTTTATCTTTCCTATAACCTTGTAGTCAAAACTAAAATTTTTAATATAATTTTCTCCCATACTTTTAGGCGGGACGAGAAATTTTATATCTTGACGAGTTATTAATTTGAGCACTTCCTTTATTCTTCCAGGAGTTATAGGCTCAGCTCCAAGGTCTAAAGCTTTTTTATACATTTTTCCGTCTGTTCCTTTGAGACCTACATTACCTCCCATTCCTGCAATAGGATTAACTAATAATCCAATCTTTATCATTCTAATCATCTACCTTTAAATTTATTTGACTTTCTAATTAAAGCATACTCCTTATTAAATTAAGTGTCAAAATAAAAAACACAGGGGGTCCAACACAGGAGGTCCAAACACAGGGGGTCTGACCCCTTGTGTTGGGGATGCTGCCGAAAAACGGGCAAAGAGTTTGATAAAAATTGGGCAATATAGTATTATTATAGTAATAGCAAAACATAAAACATTGGAATTACAAGGCTGAAAAAATTAATTTTTGTGGCATAGAACTTGCAATATATTTATGTGAAAAGATTTGTAAAAAATTTAGGAGGTATTAATCATGAAAAAAGGAAACCCATATGGAACACACAGAGTATTAGAGCCAAAAGGAGTATTACCACAACCGGCATTGAAAATTGATAACAAAATGGAAATTTACGACAATGAGATATTAATCGACGTTCAGACACTAAATGTAGATTCAGCAAGTTTTACTCAAATAAAGGACCAAGCAGAAGGTAAAGAAGAAAAGATTAAAGAGATTATGACGGGAATTGTATCTGAAAGAGGAAAACATCAAAATCCTGTAACTGGATCAGGTGGAATGCTTATAGGTACAGTAAAAGAAATAGGACCTGCATTAAAAGATAGAGACTTAAAAGTTGGAGATAAAATAGCAACTCTAGTTTCACTATCTTTAACACCACTAAGAATTGACGAAATTCTTGGAATGAGAAAAGATATAGACCAAGTTGACATAAAAGGACAAGCAATATTATTTGAAAGTGGAATATATGCAAAGATACCTAAAGATTTACCTGAAAACTTAGCACTATCTGTACTGGATGTTGCGGGAGCACCTGCACAGACAGCTAAATTAGTTAACCCTGGAGACACAGTACTAATAGTAGGGGGAGCAGGAAAATCAGGAATGCTTTGTCTGTATGAAGCTAAGAAAAGAGCTGGAATTACTGGAAAAGTTATATGTATGGCTCATAGGGAAAGTTCATTAGAAAAAGTTAAGAAACTTAATTTGGCAGATGAGTATATAGTAGGAGAAGCTACAGATGCAGTAGGAGTATATGAAAAAGTTAGTGAACTTACCGATGGAGAACTTTGCGACTTAGTTATAAACTGTGTAAGTAGACCAAACTGTGAAATGTCAAGTATACTTTCTTGTAAAGACGACGGAACTGTATACTACTTTTCAATGGCTACATCCTTTACAAAAGCCGCATTAGGAGCAGAAGGTGTAGGTAAAGATGTAAATATGATTATAGGAAACGGATATACTAAAGACCACGCAGAAATTTCTCTTCAAATAATGAGAGAAAGTGAAGGACTAAAAAAACTATACCAAGAAATTTATGCATAAATAAAAAAACAAGAAGATATCTATTATAAAATTATTTATTAAAAACTAATAGATATCTTCCCCATAAAAAAGATATGACAACATTAAATAAAATACAAAAAAGAGGAGAAAAATAATGTCTTATTACAATGAAATACCTTTATGGAAAGATGTGAAAGCAGAAGAATGGAATGACTGGAAATGGCAGGTAAGAAATAGAATCAATACTGTGAAGGAACTTAAAGAAATTATAAACCTAACATCTCAAGAAGAAGAAGATATAAAAAAAGTTCTAGCTAAATTTAGAATGGGAATCACACCATACTATGCAGCACAAATGGATAAAGAAGACCACAAATGCCCAATAAGAATGCAGGCAGTACCTACTATAGCAGAAACTCACGTAGGAGCTGCGGATATGACAGATCCTTTAAGTGAAGATGAAGATTCCCCGGTAGAAGGGTTAACTCACAGATATCCAGATAGAGTGCTTTTCCTTGTGACAGATCAGTGTTCAATGTACTGTAGACACTGTACAAGAAGAAGATTCGCTGGACAACAGGATAAAGCCGTATCTACAGATAAGGTAGATAAGCAAATAGATTATATAAGAAAGACACCAGAAGTAAGAGATGTACTATTGTCAGGTGGAGATGCTCTGCTTATATCAGATGAAAAATTAGAATATATAATCAAAAAATTAAGAGAAATACCTCACGTAGAAATTATTAGAATAGGTTCAAGAACTCCAGTTGTTTGTCCACAGAGAATAACAGATGATTTGGTAAATATGCTTAAAAAATATCACCCGATATGGTTAAACACACACTACAATCACCCAAAAGAGATTACAGAAGAAAGCACAGCAGCTATTGCAAAGCTAGCAGATGCTGGAATTCCTTTGGGAAATCAGTCGGTATTACTGAGAGGAGTAAACGACTGTGTACACGTAATGAAGGACTTAGTTCAAAAATTAGTTAAAATAAGAGTAAGACCTTACTACATCTATCAGTGCGACCTATCATTAGGTATAGAACACTTTAGAACTACAGTAGGTAAAGGTATTGAAATAATGGAAGGACTGAGAGGACATACTTCAGGATATGCAGTACCAACTTTTGTTGTAGATGCACCTGGTGGTGGGGGAAAAACTCCTGTAATGCCTAACTATGTAGTATCAAGAAGTTCGGATAAACTTATCTTAAGAAACTACGAAGGAGTCATTACAACTTATACAGAACCTCATTACACTGAAACAGAATGCACCTGCGATGTATGTCAAGGCAAAAAAGAAAGTCATTTATCAGGAGTAGCATCACTACTTGCTGGAGATCAACTTGCACTAGAACCAAAAGATTTAGCAAGAAAAGATAGAGCTAGAAAAAGAAAAGAAAATAAATAAAAGGATATAAGTATGAGATTAATTCAGGATATTAAAGAAAACTACAAAACCCTTTCAATAATAGGGCTGGCAAAAAATTCAGGAAAAACTGAAACCCTTAATTATCTCATTCATGAAGCAAAAAAAATTAATTTAAAATTAGGAATAACATCAACTGGAAGAGATGGAGAAAAAACTGACTTAGTTACAGAAACTGAAAAGCCTAGTATTTATGTAGAAGAAGGTATGATAATAGCTACCGGCCGAAAAACCCTGTATTTAACAGATGCAGGTTTGGAACTTTTAGAAGATACAGATATTATAACTCCTATGGGAAGAATAATGATATGTAGAGTAGTTCAAGAAGGAGAGGTTCAAATAGCCGGTCCCATTAGTTCAAAAGATATGGAAAAGACCATCAAACTAATGTGGAAGTACGATATAGACAACTTATTTATAGATGGAGCTGTAGATAGAAAGACCGTATCATCTCCGATTATTACGGATGGTTGCATAATAGCGGCAGGAGCGGTACTAAGCAGAGATGTAAAAAAAGTAGTTGAAAAAACTTCTCATATAATCGAATGCTATTCTCTTCCAGAAATAGAAGATGAAAAACTTATAAAAATTTTAAAAAATGTAGATACAACAGCTGTAATCAACAAGAATTATGAATTTGAAAAACTGCAAGTAAAAACCGGCTTAGGAAATGGTTCTAAGATTAAAAATGCTGTAAATAAGGATAGTAAATACATCTTTATAGATGGAGCATTAACTTCATCTCTCCTTAAAAACTTAGTAGATAAAGACGGCCTTAATTACACTTTGGTTTTAAGAGATGGTACTAAAATTTTTACAGAACCTTATACCTGGAATAATCTTAAAAGGCAGGGGATGAAAATAAAGGTGCTGAAAAAAATAAAAATAGCAGCAGTTACGGTAAATCCGGTATCACCTTATGGTTATGTCTTAAGAAGTGAAGACATGATTAAAGGTATTAAGAGAAATACTAAAGTCAAGGTATTTGATGTTCAGACGGGGGTAGAAGAAAATGATAATTAGTGAAAATACTATAAAAAGCTTAGATTTTCAATATATTTTAAATATGATAGAACCCTACTCTCCCTACGGCATAAAAAAGAAGAAAAAAATGAGAATTTTTAAACCTGGAGAAGAGGAAGACCTTCTAGAAGAGCTTAATAAGGTAGAATTTTTTTTAAAACATAAAAAAAGAGATGAAATGAAAAGCATATTAGCTCATTTTAAAGAAGTAGGAGAATCTATAGAAAAAGCAAAAAAAGGATATGTGCTTTTAACCGTTGAACTCTTTGAAATCAAAAACTTTCTAATACAGGTTAATAAGTTAATAGATGCAGTAAATGCAGATTTAAATTCTGAAAGGATAAAATTTAATTTTGGTGAAATAGAATTAAAAAAAATGATCGAGCTTGAAAAATCATTAGACCCAAAAAAAGATAGGTTAAATACTTTTTATATATATGATGAATACTCTAAAAAGCTTATAAATCTTAGAAATAGAAAACGTAAGTTAAAAAGAGAAATGAAAGAAGAAAAGGAAAAGATTAAGGAAAAAATAAAGCAGGAGTATGACCTTAATCTAAACCTTAAGGATGAAGTAGTTATAAGTAAAGCAGAAAAAGACCTTATTGAAAAAATAGAAGAAGGTACATACCTAAATTTTTCATCGGAGAACTACCTAAACCATATATATGGACTGAAAAAAACAGAAAAAATTCATCAAATTGAAAGCAAATACGATGAAATGAAATCACTAGAAGATAAAGAAGAAAAGAGAATTAGAAAAAATCTTTCTAAATTAGTAGCAGGCAGTTATGATAGTTTGAAATGGAATATTGAAACTGTAGGAAAAATTGATCTGGTCTTGGCAAAATCAGAAGAAGCGAAACAAACAGAATCTACTAAACCACTAGTAGTAGAAGAAAATACATTAAAAATCAAAAAAGGAAGACACTTAAAAACAGAAAAATTTCTTAAAGAAAAAGGAAATCAATATACACCAATTACTATAGAATTATCCCCGGGAACTACCTGTATTACTGGAGCAAATATGGGCGGAAAAACAGTAACATTAAAGATGGTAGGGCAAGTTATGGCGGCACTAGTTTACGGACTTTATGTACCTTGTGAAAAGTTAAAAGCAGGCCTTAGAAATTTCATATACATATCAACAGGAGATGAACAATCTGTTGAAAGAGGCTTAAGCACCTTTGGAGCTGAAATTTCAAGCTTAAAAAAAGTATTAGAAATCAAAGAAGGTAAAGGATTAATACTTATAGATGAGTTGGCTGGTGGTACCAATCCTAAAGAAGGTTATGCTATAACTAAAACCATAATAGAATACTTAAACGAAAAAGACTCTATATCAATAATAACGACTCACTTTGATAAGGCAGCAGAAGGAGAAGATATATTAAAACTTCAGGTTTCCGGATTATCCCAAATAGATGAAAATCAGTTAAAGGATGAACTAAAAATAAATCCGAAAAAAGGACAGGAAATCATTGCAAAATATATGGACTATACTCTTAAAAAAGTGGAGGAAAATGAAGTTCCAAAAGACGCTATAAGGATAGCTCAGCTAATGGGTCTTCAAGAAGACATAATAAATAAAGCCAAAGAAATAATTAGCAAAACCGATTAAGGAAAGGAGTGGAAGAATTGAAGAGTAAATTAAATCTAGACCAGAAAAAAATTAAAAACTCAAGAAATGCAGCTAGAAAAATTGCAGAAGAAACTCAAAAATTTATTGAAAACCATACAACTATTTCTGTAGAAAGAACTGTAGTTAGATTACTAGGTGTAGACAATGTTAATGAAATAGAGGAGCCTCTTCCAAATGTACTTGTAGATAATATTAAGGATGGCGGAGGACTTCAACAAGGTGCGGCATTTTGGATAGGAAACGCTATGGTTCAAAAAAATCTTACCCCACAAGAAATAGCAGAAGAAATCAACAAAGGTGATTTAGATATAACTAAAATACCCATAGCAGATATAAAAGATATAAAAGATGCAGTTAATGGTATAGCAAAAAATACAGTAGATAAAATTAGAGAAACTAGAGAAACTAGAGAAAATTATCTAGAAAATCTAGGGGAAGGCAGTAAACCATATCTTTACGTAATAGTAGCAACTGGAAATATTTACGAAGATATAGAACAGGCAAAAGCAGCGGCACACCAAGGCGCGGACATAGTAGCTGTAATTAGAACAACAGCACAAAGTTTATTAGACTATGTACCTTACGGTGCAACTTCTGAAGGATTTGGTGGAACCTATGCAACCCAAGAAAACTTTAGACTTATGAGAGAAGCTTTAGATCAAGCAGGTGAAGAAGTAGGAAGATATATAAGACTGTGTAACTACTGTTCCGGCTTATGTATGCCTGAAATAGCAGCAATGGGAGCATTAGAGAGACTGGATGTAATGCTTAACGACGCCTTATATGGCATATTATTTAGAGATATAAATATGCAGAGAACTTTAGTAGATCAGTTTTTTTCAAGAATAATTAACGGATATGCTGGAATAATAATAAATACAGGAGAAGATAATTATCTTACAACATCAGATGCTGTTGAAGAAGCTCATACAGTTTTAGCTTCTCAATTTATAAACGAGCAATTTGCATTGCTTGCAGGATTAAAAGAAGAACAAATGGGACTAGGTCACGCATTTGAAATGAATCCAAAACTTGAGAATGGATTTTTAATGGAATTAGCTCAAGCTCAAATGGCAAGAGAAATATTCCCTAATGCACCACTTAAATATATGCCTCCAACGAAATTTATGACAGGAGATATATTTAAAGGACATGTACAAGATGCAATGTTTAACTTGATTTCCATATGGACAAACCAGGCAATACAGCTTTTAGGTATGCCTACAGAAGCTATACATACACCTCACCTACAAGATAGAATGCTTTCAATTGAAAATGCTCAATATATTTTCAATAATGCAAAAAATATAGGTGACGAAATTGAATTCAAACAAGATGGAATGATTCAAAAAAGAGCACAGCAGGTATTAGAAGAAGCAGAAAATATGCTTAAAGATATTGAGAGAGAAGGTATTTTTAAAACTATAGAGCAAGGTAAGTTCGGTGGAGTTAAGAGAGCTTTCACTGGTGGTAAAGGATTAGCAGGAGTAGTAGAAAAAGATGCGGGTTACTATAATCCATTTATCGAAATGATGCTTGGAGGTGGAAAATAATGGTTGATAGTAGAGTTGACTATACAAAAGTAAAACCTTATGGAGATACTTTAAATGATGGAAAAGTACAACTTAGTTTTTCCCTTCCTGTACCTTACGGAGATGAAGCAAATGAAGCAGCTAAGCAGTTGGCTAAGAAGATGGGAATGGAAGAACCTAGTGTTGTTCATTCGAAAGATTTAGGATTAGGATATACATTTTTTGTAATGTACGGAAGCTGTACTCATACAGTGAACTTTGATGTTATTGAAGTACCAAAAGTTGATATGGAATTCCTGGATAAATACGGAGTAGAAGACTATATAAAGGAAAATATTAAAAGAGATATTGTAATCCTTGGAGCATGCACGGGATCGGATGCTCATACTGTAGGTATTGATGCTATTATGAATATGAAAGGATTTGATGGAAACTACGGACTTGAAAGATACAAGGGGATTGAAGCTTTAAATTTAGGTAGCCAAGTCCCAAACGAAGAACTTGTAGCAAAAGCAGTTGAAACAAATGCAGATGCTATATTAGTATCTCAGGTTGTAACTCAAAAAGACGTTCATATTCCAAACTTAACAGAATTAGTAGAACTTCTTGAAGCAGAAGGAATAAGAGATAAAATAGTACTTGTATGCGGGGGACCAAGACTTGGTCACGAACTAGCACAGGAATTAGGATACGATGCAGGATTTGGACCTGGTACATTTGCAAATCACGTTGCATCTTTCATAGTAAAGCAGATTGTTGAAAGAGATCTTGTATAAATTTAATTATATATCATTACAGAACCGGCTCGAGAGGGTCGGTTTTT
>Ga0102941_1000885_pt1 | contig 14219 bp, 13 predicted proteins | sample SalPonR2_C_D2_MG_FD_79281 | JGI IMG/M metagenome (GOLD analysis project Ga0102941, IMG submission 79281) | Salt pond soil microbial communities from South San Francisco under conditions of wetland restoration - Salt Pond MetaG R2_C_D2_MG | ecosystem: Environmental > Aquatic > Marine > Intertidal... | reverse complement strand
GTCAAGAGCGTCGGGAACGGTGTTTTCAGCGCCATGGTTTTGATCCGGAAAAGTTACTCACAAGCTATACATCGTCAGCCGGCACGATTCGGATTCAATCGCTCTTACAGCGGTGCAAGCCGCGCCATTGCTGGCGGGCGGTCATTCCTGGCGTGTTGGGCAAGCTGGGACGCCAAGGTGTACGCGGGTTCTACAGAACGCAGGTGACACCAGGCGCAGTTCGCCGGTGGCGGCGCATCCGGATTCAGGGGGGTGCTATGTATCGGCCGCGGTCGGGTGCCGCTCCGGGGACAGGCCGGTCAGCCTGCGCTACTGCCGCAGAAGATGTCGTGCAGGGTCTCGATCAGCCGCCCGGCGGGGCCGTCGGCGATGGTGTAGTAGATGGTCTGCGCCGAACGGCGCGTGTGGACGAGACCATCGCGGCGCAGGACCGCCAGGTGCTGGGACAGCGCGGATTGCGACAGGGGGACGCGTTCGTTGATCTGGCCGACGGTGAGTTCGCCCTTGGCGAGGCTGCAGAGGACCATGAGTCGGGAACTGTTGGACAGGGCTTTCAACAGCCGCGTCGCTTCATCCGCATGGGCACGCATCTCCTCCGGATCGAAGGGCAACAAATCGCCGTTGCGGGGCTGAACACCATGTGGTTGTGAGCTCATCGCAGCTATGCTAGTCGATATTCGAAGAAAAACGAAGTGCATTAAATTAGACAATTTAGCGATAATAAGGTCGCCGGCCCATCCCGGCCAGTCGGCGGCGTGCACGAAGCGACATGGAGAGCTGCATGGTTCGATCGCCGCAAGTCCGCGGTTTTTATCACCCGCCGACATCCACCTTTTCCTACGTCGCCTGGGATCCAGAAAGCCGGCAGGCGGTGATCGTAGACCCGGTGCTCGACTACGACAGCGCGGCCGCACGCACCGATACGGCCAGTGCCGCGGCGCTGATGGCGATCGTGAACGCAGAGGCGCTGCAGGTGGCCTGGATTCTCGAAACGCACGCGCATGCCGATCATCTTTCGGCCGCCCACGTCCTGCACCGCTGGACCGGCGCGCCGGTCGGCATCGGCCGGGGGATCGGCTCGGTGCAGTCTGCGTTCAGCGAAATTTACGAGTTGGGGGACGATTTCCCGGTCGACGGCCGGCAGTTCGATCGCTTGTTCGATGACGGCGACCGACTCATGGTGGGAAACACACCTTTGGAAATTCTCGCCACTCCGGGGCACACCAGCGACAGCATCACCTACCTGTTCGGCGATGCGGCTTTCGTGGGCGACACGCTGTTCGCACCGGATTACGGGACGGCACGTTGCGATTTTCCGGGTGGCGACGCCGCCAAGCTGTTTCAGTCGGTGCAGAAGCTATACCGCTTGCCGCCGGAGACCCGCTTGTTCCTGTGCCACGACTACCCGCCGGCGGACCGCGACCCGCGCTGCGAATGGAGCGTCGCCGAACAGCGCCGCGACAACGTCCACATCGCCGCGACCACCACGGCGGAGGGGTTCGTGGCGATGCGCGAGGCGCGGGACGAAACCCTGGGGATGCCCGCACTGATCCTGCCGGCGGTGCAGATCAACATCCGCGCCGGTCGGCTGCCGGACCCGGCGGACAACGGCACTCGTTATTTACGCATCCCGCTGAATATTCTCTAGTCGGGGGTCGGCGGGGTCGGCAGGCGCAGCAGGTAAACGGACACGGCAAGCGCAAGCAGGAACATGGCGACCTGCCCGACCACGACCGGAACGAAAAAGACGATCGTCACGCCGAAGGACAGCCACATGATCAGCAAAGTGGTGGCTTTGCCGCGGCGAGTCATGCCGCGTCCCTCCTCGAAATCGCGCAAATAGCTGCCGAACCAACGGTGGTTCAGCAGCCAGCCGTGGAAGTGCTCGGAGCTGCGCGCGAAACAGAATGCAGCGAGCAGCAGGAAGGGTGTCGTCGGCAGTCCCGGCAGGAGAATGCCGAGCGCACCGAGTCCGACGCAGATCATGCCCGCGGCGATCAGCATCCAGCGCGCCGCATGATCCAGGTAGGTCTCGGGCGTATGAAGCCGGTGGCGCCGGCGCTGCGGTTCAGTCATCGCTGGCGGGAAGGTGGCGGGGATGCCGCGCGGAGCTCGTCATGTCGAAGAACCGGCGTCGAGGCGGTAGTAGCGCCGTAGCCGCCCGCTCTGGAACACGGCCGTAGCCAGCAGCGTGAGGACCGCCACGGCGCCGAGAATCAGCACCATGCGCAGATACGGGACCCCGGCCGCGACACGCACACCGGCCATGGCCCACGCCATCCAAACCCAGCGCAGCGCGCCCAGTGCGAGCGCCACTTGTACGGTGCGCGCCGCCCATGGCTGCGGCACGGCCAGCAGGATCAACAGGCCTGCCACGGCCACCACCATCACTTCGTTGCCGGCGCGAAAGAAACTTGCCGCCAACAACAGCAAGGCCAGCACCGGCGCAACCAGTCGCCACATGGTCTTCTCCCAGGTTATTGTGCGCTCCGCGGTGCGGTGAGATCACTCTACGTCGAAGCGATACAGCACCGTCTTCAGCGGCGGGCCCCCCGCCTGCAGGTCGCGATACTCGAACACGAGTTCGGCCTGCCCCGGTTCCTTGGCGACGAAACGCCAGGTCTCGAGGCCCGGTCCGGCGCCACCGGCACCCGTATCGGGCTCGTAACCGGGCAGGCCGTCGGTGGTTACCACCGGCAGCGCGTTGCCGGCCGGAATCCAGGTCATGCCGCCGGCGCGATCGGCGGGGAGCTTGACGATCACCACCTGGCCTTCCTGCAGGCGCAGGCTGCGGCCATCGTCTTCATCGGTGACGGTGATTCGCGATTCTTCGTCGGCCGCCGCAGCCGCCGTGTCGTTTTCCTCCGCTTCCGGCGCATTGCGCTCGGCGGCGGCGGGCGGCTCGATCGGCGGGGGGGTCGTGTCGGGTGGTTCCGCGCGCTGGCCACAAGCGGTCAGCAGCAACGCGCCTGACAAGGCGACCAGACGACCACGACGCATAAGAAATTGCAAAATCACATCAGGCTCCCGATCAGCATGCCCGGCGAACGGAAAGGGTCGCCGTGCCGGCCGCTATTGTCCGGGAAAACATCGCCGGACCAAAGTCCCGGATGCTAGCTGCCGTCACGGCCCAGCTTGCGGACCTCCGCGAGCCGTTTCTTGCGGCCCCGGTCCCCGTTGGCTTCCACCATGCCTATGAGGGTGCGATGAATCGGCCCGAAGCCGGTGAACGCCAGAATATTGCGCTCCAGGCTCTTGACCGCGTGCGCGCGATAAAACCACTTGTAGGCGAAGCCCGGCATGCCCATGGTGACGATCACGCGTGCGCTCTTGCCCTTGAGGAGCTTGGCGCCCGGCCGGCCCGGCGTATCCGGCTTGGCGAAAGCGAAACCCGGCCGGAAAACCTGCTCGAGGAATCCTTTCAGCAGTGCCGGCATCGAGCCCAGCCACAGGGGGTGGATGATGACCAGGTGGTCTGCCCGGGCGATGGCTGCCTGGCAGCGCGCGATGTCCGGGGGCGGTTGATTGTTTTCGAAGTCCAGCTTCGACCTGAGCAAGGGAAAATCCAGCTCCGAAACGGGCAGGATCTCGACCTCGTGGCCCGCCGCGTTCGCGCCTTGCAGATAGGCTTGGGCGAGAGCATGACCGTAATGACCGCCGCCCGGATCGGGGTGACCCTGGACGATGACGATGCGCTTCCCCATCGAGTGTGCTCCTGGTGGCCTCGAGCAAGAATGCTCAATCCGAGTCTAGACCCTCCAGCCACGCATCATCGGAGCTTTCGTCGATTCCTTCGAAGAGGTAGGTGCTCAGGTAACGTTCGCCGGTATCGGGCAGCATCGCCAGCAGCACCGCACCTGGTTCGGCCTGTCGGGCGACCTTCAACGCGGCGGCCAGGGTGCCGCCGGCAGACAGTCCGACGAGGATGCCTTCCTGCGTGGCGAGCGCATGTGCGCAGTCGCGCGATTCCTCGTCTGTCACGGTGACCAGCTCGTCGAACACCTGGCGGTTAAGGACGGGCGGGATGAAATCGGGCGTCCAGCCCTGGATCTTGTGTGGCTTCCATTCCTTGCCCGCGAGGAGGGAGGCGCCCTCGGGCTCGGTCGCCACGATCTTCAGGTCGGGCCGCGCGAGCTTGAGCACCTCGCCGGCGCCCGTGAGCGTACCGCCGGTGCCCCAGCCGCTCACCCAGTAATCCAGTCGCCGTCCGGCGAAATCGCTGAGGATCTCGGGCCCGGTCGTGTTGCGGTGAAAGGCTGGGTTCGCTTCGTTCTCGAACTGTCGGGCCAGGAACCAGCCATGTTTTCTCGCCAGTTCCTCCGCGCGCCGCACCATTCCGGTGCCCCGCTCGGCGGCCGGGGTGAGGATGACCTTTGCGCCGAGCGCCTTCATCACCCGTCGCCGCTCGACCGAGAAGGTCTCGACCATGGTGGCGACGAACGGATAGCCGCGGGCGGCGCAGACCATGGCCAGCGCGATGCCCGTATTGCCGGAGGTGGCCTCCACCACAGTCTGCCCGGGCTTGAGCACACCCCGTTTTTCCGCATCGTCGATGATCGCGAAAGCGAGCCGGTCCTTGACGGAAGCCATCGGATTGAAGGACTCGATTTTCACGTAGATCGTCGTGTGCTCTGGCCCGATCTTGTTGAGACGGACCACCGGCGTACGGCCGATCGTGGAAAGAATGCTGTCGTGAATCATGGCGGCTTCCAATTTGCTTATATCCAAAAGCATATAAGCTATGCGCCAGCCGTTGGAAATAATCTTTGTTCCGATTCGTATGCGCTTTGGTTATAACAATGATCACCAATTCCCGAAGCCACATGCCTCACGCTGGCCGGCCTGACCCAAGCACATGAAACTGCAGCAATTACGATATCTCCGCGCAGTCATCGACAACGGCCTGAACATGACCGTGGCCGCCGAGCGCCTCGCGACATCGCAGCCCGGGGTCAGCAAACAGCTCAAACTGCTGGAGCAGGAACTCGGGTTGAGCCTGTTCGTGCGCAAAGGCCGGAGCCTCGTTCGCCTGACCGGCGAGGGCGAACAGGTGGCGCACCACGCAGCGCGCATCCTGCACGAGGTGGAAGCCATCCGCGGTATTTCACCGCATCTCTACTCGGAATCCGCCGGGCGGCTGTCGATCGGCACGACCCACACGCAGGCCCGCTACGTCCTGCCGGAGGTGATCGCCCGGTTCCGGGAGCGCTATCCGGACGTCACGCTGGACCTGCACCAGGGGACGTCGGAGCAACTGGCGGAGATGGCCGACAAGCGGCAGGTGGATTTCGTCATCGCGTCGGAGTCGCGGCAACGTTTTCCGGATCTCGTCGTCCTGCCGTGCTTTCTCTGGGACCGGATCGTCCTCGTCCCGGAAAACCACCCGCTGGCCGACCTGGATCGCCCTCCCTCGCTGGAGGAGCTGGCCGCGTATCCGCTGGTGACCTATGTTTTTAATTTCGAGGGGGAATCCAGCCTGAAGCAGGCGTTCGCGGCGCGCGGGCTCGATCCGCAGGTGGCCTTCACGGCGCGCGACGCGGATGTCATCAAGACCTACGTGGGCATGGGGCTCGGGATCGGCATCGTGGCGCGCATGGCCCAGACGGTACGTTCCCAGGGGGGCCTGGTGGCACTGGAGACCACGGGACTTTTCCCGCGGTGCACGACGTGGATCGGTTTCCGCCGGGATATCGCGTTGCGCAAGTACATGTTCCATTTTTTCGAACTCTTTGCCGCGCATCTGGACGAACATATGGTCAGGGAGGCCCTGGCCTGCCCGACGCAGGAAGAAATCGACAAGCTGTTGGGAGATACACCGCTGCCGCTGCGCGAGTGATGGCGAAGGCGAAGAACGGAAAAAAGGGGTGATGAGCATGGTGAAGCAGATCGGTGCGCGCGTGACGGGCCTGGCCCTGGCGGCGATCCTCTTTGCAACGGGGCCCGCAAGGGCAGACACGCAGGCGGTCGCGGACGACATCCGCACACAATATGAACCCCTTCGGGTCCTTCGGGTGGTGGAAGGGCTGGAACATCCCTGGGGGGTGGCGCTCCTGCCGCAGGGCTATCTCGTGACCGAGCGCTCCGGGCGGCTCAACCTCGTCACCGACGGCGAGATCCGCCGGATTGCAGGCAGCCCCGAGGTGTATGCCTTTCGCCAGGGTGGCTTGCTGGACGTCGTGCTGCATCCCGACCATGCCTCGAACGGCTGGGTCTACCTGACTTATTCGTACGGCGATGCGGACGGTACGGCTACGGCACTCGGCCGGGGGCGGCTCGAGGGCACGCAACTGGTCGATTTCGAGCAGATCTTCGTCCAGGACCGTCTTTCGGAACCGGGGCGGCACTACGGCTCGCGGCTCGCCTGGCTGTCGGACGGCACGCTGCTGATGAGCATCGGCGATCGCGGCTCGAAGCCCTCCCGGGCACAGGACCTGGGCGATCATGCCGGCAAGGTGATTCGGCTCAATGAAGATGGCACCGTGCCCGAGGACAATCCTTTCGTCGGGCGCGACGAAGCCTTGCCCGAGATATGGTCCTACGGTCATCGCAATATCCAGGGCATGGTCGTGGCGGATGGCGACGTCGTCTGGGTCACGGAGCACGGGCCGCGAGGCGGCGACGAGCTCAATCGCATCGAGCCCGGCAAGAACTACGGATGGCCGGTGGTCAGCAAAGCGCGCGAGTACCGCACCGAGGAACAGTACGGCGAGGCGCGCAGCCGGCCCGGTTACCTCGATCCCGTCTACGAGTTCCTGCCGACACTGGCGCCTTCGGGCCTCGCGCTGGTGACCCGGGAGCAGTTTCCGCGCTGGCGCGGCAACCTGCTCGCCGGCGGTCTCGCCGCCGAACGAATCCGCCGCGTCGTGCTGGAAGACGAGGTGGTGGTCCACGAAGAAGAGTTGCTGCTCGGACTCGTCGGGCGGATCCGCGATGTCCGCGAGGGCGCGGACGGCAGTATCTACGTGCTGACCGACGAGGAGAACGGCGGTCTCTACCGGGTCGAGTCCGCGCGCTGATCCAGGAGTGGCGGCATTGGGCAGTCGAGCGCCGTTGCCGCGTTGCGCAATAACTGCAGCTCGCGGGGGTGGATGCGGCCGTCGTGTGCCGCCACTTCTGCGAGTGTCGCGACCAGCAGGCGGCGCAGCGGCGGATCCATCGCCGCGAGGCGCCGCGCATGCGCGGCGGTTTTCGCACCCGCATTTCTTTGCACAACGCCGAAAGACGGCTCCGGCGACGGCACGGTAAACCCACCGGCGGCGAGCTTCGCCACCCCATGCCGCCACGCCGCGGCTGCCGCCACTTCGTCCGCGTGCCCCACTCGCGCGAGGAGCGCCAGCATGGCCAGTGCACCATCGGCATCCGCGTGTGCCGTGGAGGTTCTCGACAGGCGCGACTCCAGCGCCGCCGCCAGCGTGGCTTCGTAGGGGCTCACGACGCCGTCGAGTTCGACGAGCCGTTGCGCCAGGTGGACGAGATCGTCCCGCCGCGCTTCAGGGAGGTGCTGCAGCGCTGGCGAGGCGAGGTCCAGCAGGGCGAGACGCAGCGTCGGAGTGATCTCTTCGATCGCGTCCCATGTTTCCGCGACCCGGCCCGCGACGATGGCGCCCAAGCGGCTTTCGAGCAGTGCAAGTTGTCGGGTGCGCGCACCGACGTCGGCGTCGAGGAGTATGGCAAGTGCCGTTACGGCGGCGCCTTCCGGTTCCAGCACCGCCGCGTGGAGCGCATCCGGCATGAGCGCCAGCAGGTGTTGCCCCATCGCCAGGTCGACATTGCCGATCGACGCCATCGCAAGCTCCGCTGCGACCGGCCTCGGGGCGGCGGGCGCCGGAGGTGTTACCGGCGGCGGAGGCGCCGGTGGCGGCGGGTCGTCCGGCTGCCAGTGCGGGTCCAGCGCGCGGATGCGTGCGGCGACCGGCGGGTGGGTGGCCAGCAGTCCTGCGAGACTCCGCCGCCCGGTGGCGAACAGCATGTGGCCGATTTCTTCGCCGCGCACCGCGCGCACCGCGGAGGAGAGGGGCGATGCCGCGATTCTCTTCAGGGCATCGGCGAGGCCTGCGGGGTTGCGGGTGAACTGCACTGCTGATGCGTCGGCGAGCACCTCGCGCTGGCGTGACACGGCGGCCTGCAGGATGCGTCCCGCCAGCACCCCGATCGAGCCGAGCACCACGATGGCGAGGCCGGCGGCGAGCAGGGCGGCGCCCGCGCCGGACGCACCGCCCCGGCCGCCCGGGCCGCGTCTCCGGCCGCCGCCCAGGGCCGCGCCGCGCAACAGCAGCCGGCCCGTCATGCTGACGGCGACCAGGCCGAACACGTAGCCCATGAGACGGGCATTGAGCCGCATGTCACCATTCAATATGTGGCTGAACTCATGCCCGACCACGCCTTGCAGTTCATCGCGCGTCAGCCGCTCCAGCGCCCCCCGGGTGACCGCCACTGCCGCGTTGGAAGGCTGCAAGCCGGCCGCGAAGGCGTTGATGCCGGGTTCGTTCTCGAGCACGTAGACCTCGGGGACCGGCAGTCCGGAGGCGATCGCCATTTCCTCCACCACGTTGTGCAGGCGGCGCTTGAGCGGATCCTGCTCGAGGCCGGTGACGCGTTCCCCGCCCAGCGAGACGGCGACGGCGCCACCGCCGCTGCGCAGGCTGCGCAGACGCCAGAGCGAGGCGATGCCGATGAACGCGGCGATGGCCACGGCCGCGATCACGAACACCGCGGGATCGAGCGCGGTGCCCGGGAGTTGCCCCGGGGGGGTGTCGGCGGCCCCGAACAGGAGTGTCAGCACCGCTGCGACCGACAGTGCCACGGCCCCGGCGGCGATGGCGAACGCGCCCAGCAGCCAGCGCGAAAGACCACGCGCCGTGGCTTGCCTGCCGAAGAAGTCCATGCCCGGCCGAGCCCCGTGAGCCGGTCAGCGGCCGCGAATCAAAAGCTGACCTGCGGCACCTGGCGTTTCTCCTCGGACTCGATCTCCAGGAATGCAGCCGGATCGAAGTTGAAGGTGTTCGCGACGAGGTTGTTCGGGAAGTTCTCGCGGGCGTTGTTGTACTGCATGACGCTGTCGTTGAACGCCTGGCGGGCGAAAGCCACGCGGTTCTCCGTGCTGGTGAGTTCTTCCTGCAGCTGCATCATGTTGCGGTCGGCCTTCAGGTCCGGGTAGGACTCCGACAGGGCGAAGAGGCGGCCCAGGGCCGAGGACAGGGCCGATTCGGCACCGGACAGCTCCGCGATCGCGGCCGCGCTCTCCGGATGCGCGGCGGCTGCCTGCAGGCCGGAGACAGCTCGCGTGCGCGCGGCAATGACCGCTTCGAGGGTCTCGCGCTCGTGCTTCATGTAGCCTTTGACGGCTTCTACGAGGTTCGGGATCAGGTCGTAACGCCGCGTGAGCTGGACATCGATCTGCGCGAAGGCGTTTTTCACTGCGTTACGCAGGTTGACGAGCCTGTTGTAGATCGCGATCGCCCAGAGCACGACGGCGGCAAGCACTGCAATCAGAATCCAGAACCCCATGGCGATCTCCTCGGCGCGGTTGGCGTGCCTGAGAATACTCGACCCGCCAGCGGCCTCCAAACGCTGGTTCGCTGTGTCGTCGGAGGACCGCTGCGCCGGGCGCAAAGTGACGCGCAGCGTCACCTGGCGCCCGGCAGCACGGCCTCGGCGGCAGCGGCCTGCGGGCCGTGCCGCCCGCGGGGCGGATCCTGCACGACGAATCGTAAGTAAAATCCGCAGCTTGGACTCGGTCCAGAAGGCGCATGCGTCGTCTGCAGCACCGACCGATTGCGCAACATCGGTACCAGTCGCTTGACAGCATGTTGGCTCTCTGGCATCCGTGGCGTCGCTGACAAAGGCAAACCCGTCGAAAGGCGGGGACGCAAAGCCACCGGTCTAAGGGATCCGAGATCCACGACAGCGGGGTTGCCGGCCATGGAAAACGCGAGCGGGCCAGTCTTGCCCGTGCCCACGAGTGGCGTTTTCCCGGTTGTCCGACCCCCCGGTTCGATGGATGGCGACATCCCCCCGGGCTCAGGTTTGTGTCCCTTCCTGCCGACGATACTCCGAGAGGGGGGATCGATATGGCTAGGGCCAACGGATACAAACTGACCATCTCTGCGTTTATTTCCTTTTCGCTGCTGGCGCTGGGGGGCTGCGGCGGCGAAGAGGAAAGCGTCTCGTCCGCGATCGTGGTGGAAGGGGATTTCCCGATCGTGTTCGCCAAGCGCCAGGTCTCCGCACTGGGCAACCCAACCGATGCGGCCAATTTTGCTGCCGGCGGCGACCTGATGCTCAAGGACCTGTCGTCGCCCAGTGCGCCGCTGGAGAACCTCACCGCCGCCTTCACGCAGGGTGAGGGTGACGTCTCGGATCCGGAGGTGTCATTCGACGGGGAGCGCGTGCTGTTCTCCATGCGGGGCCCCGGCAACCCCAGCTGGAACATTTTCGAACTGGACCTGCCGAGTCGCAGCCTGCGGCGCCTGATCGCCGAGGACGCGGTCGCGAACGCCGGCGACGACATCGATCCGGCTTACCTGCCGGACGGTCGTATCGTGTTCAGTTCCAACCGGCAGCAAAAGTCCCGCGAGCTGCTCGCCGAGCGCAACATCCAGCCTTATGCCTATCGCGACGAATACGAGCGCGAGCGAGTGGCCGCTTTGCACGTGATGGGTGCTGACGGTCAGGACATCCGGCAGATCTCTTTCAACCAGAGCCATGACCGTAATCCCACCGTGCTCGCGACCGGGGAAATCCTGTTCGCGCGCTGGGACCATGTCGGCAACCGCAACCATTTTCCGCTGTTCATCACCAACCCGGATGGCACCAATATCTTCGTGCAGTACGGCGCCTTCAGTCCGGGCAACAGCTTTCTGCATCCGCGGGAGATGCCAGACGGGCGCGTGATGAGCTCCCTCATGCCGCTCTCGGGCACCCGCGAGGGCGGGGCCCTGATGGCGGTTGATATTCGCAATTTCGCCGAATCCGGAGAGCCCGTGCCGGGTGCCGCCGCCGACGCCGTGGGGCAGGAGCAGCTGACGCTGTTCCCGGTGGAAACGGGTCGCGGGCTGTCCGAGTTCGGTCGATACACGACACCCTATCCGCTGTGGGACGGCACGAACCGGGCCCTGGTCAGCTGGTCGCCGCTGCGTCCCGAGATGGAGCTCGACCCGGTCACCGGCCTGGAAGAAGAGGTCGAAGGCCCGCCGCTCTACGGTGTCTACATGTTCGACATCGGTAACAAGAGCCTGCGTCCGATCGCCTTGCCGGAGGAAGGCTGGGCCTACACGGACCCGATCGCCATCCAGGCGCGCCCGGCGCCGAACACCGTCACCGACAAGCCGCTCGACGCCACGCTGGCGGCCGAGGGCATGGGCGTGCTCAACGTGAAGAGCGTCTATGACACCGACGGACTCGGCCTGATGGGCGCGCGCATGCTCGTCGGTGACGAGAGCATTCCGCTGACCACTCCGCCGCCGGACGACACGCGCAGTGCCGTGGCCGATCTCATGACGCTGAAGGACCCGGCGCTCACGTCCGCGGACCAGCGGCCGGCGCGCTTCGTGCGCGTCACGGAGGCCGTGCCGACACCGCCCGGCGTGTCCCGCGAGGCGATCGGTGAGACCAACCTCGAGATGCAGCAGATCGTGGGCTACGCGGAGATCGAGCCCGATGGCTCGTTCCGTATCAAGGTGCCGGCGGACACGCCCCTGGGCGTCGTCGCGGTCGATGCGCACGGCCGTGCGATCCAGGTGCACACCAACTGGCTGCAGGTACGCCCCGGCGAGACCCGAACCTGCAACGGCTGTCATTCGCCACGCCGTGGCAGCGCGCTGAACTCGGCACCGATCGCCGGCTTCCATCCGAACGCGAACTGGAGCGGCGAACTCGGCGAATCGATGGCCGAGACCCGCACCCGGCTCGATCCTGCCGCGCTCGAGTTGAATACCGACCTCGTGTACCAGGACGTGTGGACGGATCCGGTCCAGGCCGGCCGCCCGGCGGATCCGGACCTGCTGATCAGCTATGCGGATCTGCCGCCGGGCGTGCCCGCGCCGGTGGACGGGATCATCAACTATCCCGACCATGTGCAGCCGATCTGGGAGGCCGACCGCGGCGCCGATACCTGTATCGGCTGCCACTTGAGCGACGATCCGGAGGATCCGCTCTCGGCAGGCCTTGACCTGCGCGGCACGACCTCGGGCTCCGGACGGCTGAAGTCCTACGAGGAAATCATGGTCGGGGATCCCATCCTCGATCCGGACACCGGCTTGCCGACGATCAACGTGCGGCCCAACGGTGAGCTGGAACTGGCGCGCGAGGCTCCGCTGGCCAGCAGTGGCGGCTCGCGGGACGGCGCCCGCGCAAGTGCACTGATGGCAAAGCTATTCGAAGCCCCGCTGCGCGCCGGCGGCGAGCGTATCGAGCCGCCCACGGTGGATCACAGTGCCATGCTGAATGCCAGCGAGCTGCGCCTGGTCGCCGAGTGGATCGATCTCGGCGGGCAGTATTTCAACGATCCTTTCGACGACGCCGACAACGACGGCTTCCGAGCCCTTTCCGAGGTGCGCGGCGGGCTGCAGGGGCTTTCCGAGAGCGTTTTCGCGGCCACGGTCCATCCCGTGCTGATGGAACAATGTGCGTCCTGTCACCAGCCCTTCGGCAACACGGGCACGGCGTCGCTCCCGGACGAGCCGTTGAATGTGGGCTTCAGCTCCTCGCGCTACGTGCTGACAGGCAATATCGAGGGCGATTTCAACGTCTCCGTGACGATGGTGGCGGATGTCTGCGACCCGGCGGGCAATGCCCTGCTGCGGCGGCCGACTTCGACCGAGGCCGACGATCCGCCGCACCCGCGCATTGGCGTGGATCCTGCCGATCCTGCATCGGGCACACCCGTGCTCTCGCCGGACCAGCCGGAGTGGCAGGCGATCTTCGACTGGATCGCCGCGGGCGAGTGCGGAACCTAGGAATGGCCTATGCGTAGCACAGGGTGTCGTTCGCTCGCGATGATCACCGTGGTCCTGCTCGGCGGCTGCGGCGGTGAGGTCGAGAATATCCCGGTGTCCGCCACGGGCGGCACCCTGTGCGTCGCGGACTACAGCAACTGCGTGAACCCGATCATGGATGCCGTGGTCAACGGCCGCACGGGGCAAACGACCTGCGCGGCGAGTGGTTGTCACGATGTCGGCGCAGGCTCCGGCGGGGCCTTCAAGATCTTCCCGCAGGCCGAACCCGGCTCAGTGGAAATGATGGCCAATTTCTTTTCGGCAAAGGCCTTCGCGAATCTCGACAATCCGGCGCAGAGCAAGTTGCTGCTCGAGCCGCTGCAGGGTGTCTTCTCGATCTCGGGTACTCACACCGGAGGGGACATCTTCCCCGACGTCGAGGACCCGTGCTACCTCGCGATCCGCAACTGGATCGCGGTACGGGTCGAGGACGAGGAGGCGGCAAGCTGCGGTTTCTGCACTCCGCCGCCCCTGGCCGAGTGCGGGTACTGAACCGTGCACGGGTACGCGCAGCGCGCCGGCCACCCCCTCCAGTGCATCGCGCTGGTCCTGGCGCTGCTGATGCTGTCCGCGGCATTCGCGAACCCCTCTTTTGCCGGCGAGGACGACCGACTCTGGTTGACGGTCACGCGGCCGTACGCCGAGATGCACACCGGTCCCGGGCGGGGCTACCCGGTGTTCAACGTCGTGAGCCGCGGGGAAGCATTCACCCTGCTGCGCCAGCGGGCCGACTGGCTCCAGGTCGAGACTGCGGATGGCAAGCGCGGCTGGATGCATCGGAACACCGTCGAAGGCAGCCAGGGGCCGGGCGGCGAGCGCGTGCAGTTCGGGCGCGCCGGACGGGAGCAATGGCGCGACCGGCGCTTCGAGATCGGTTTCGCCGCGGGAGATTTTTCCGGCGACCCCATGTTCAGCTTCCGTGCCGGCTATCGGGTCGGACCGCATTTCGTCGTCGAAGGCCAGTTGCTGCAGGCTGCGGGAAGCTTCTCCAGCACCAGCGCCTACCACACGAATATCCAGGTGTTGCCGTTCCTGGACGGCCGCGTGACACCGTTCTTCAGTATCGGCGCGGGTCGCATCAGCAACGAACCCAAGAGCACCCTGGTGGACGCGATCAAGGTGGACGAATGGGCGGGCAACGCCGGCATAGGCGTGCGGGCCTGGCTGACACGGCGCTTCATCCTGCGCGGCGACGTGCGCCAGTACGTCCTCACGCGGGACATC
>Ga0102941_1000882_pt1 | contig 14246 bp, 12 predicted proteins | sample SalPonR2_C_D2_MG_FD_79281 | JGI IMG/M metagenome (GOLD analysis project Ga0102941, IMG submission 79281) | Salt pond soil microbial communities from South San Francisco under conditions of wetland restoration - Salt Pond MetaG R2_C_D2_MG | ecosystem: Environmental > Aquatic > Marine > Intertidal... | reverse complement strand
TTTGTTATAGTTAATCTGATTGTTGATATTATTTATTCTATGTTGGATCCGAGGATAAAATATGATTAAAGGAAGGGGGAAAATTCACAATGGGTGATAAAAATATTTTCAAGGAAATATTAGGACATAAATCAGCTACTCTAGGACTTTTTATTGTAGTTTTTGCTTTGATTATTTCTTTTATTGGACCACAAATTGCTCCTTATGATTATAGAGAACAGAATATGATCGATCGTTTTCATCCTCCCTCTTCTGAATATAAACTGGGAACAGATAATTTAGGGAGAGATATATTAAGTAGAATATTACATGGAACAGCTATTACTATGCAGATTGGATTTTTTTCAGTAGCAATTGGATTGACTTTAGGTCTAATCCTGGGTTTATTGGCAGGCTATTTTGGGGGGATAATTGATAGAATAATAAGTGGTCTTATCGAAATAATGCTTGCTTTTCCCAGCTTGCTTTTGGCCCTGGTTATAGTCAGTATTTTAGGACCAGGACTTTATAAGATTATGCTGGCTGTTGGAATAAGAACAATGCCTATTTTTGCCAGATTAACCAGGGGGCAGGTTTTACAGGCTAAAACTACTGATTATGTAGAAGCTGGTGAAGTTCTGGGAGCTACAGATTTAAGAATTATAGTTAAATATATAATACCTAATATAATTTCACCAATACTGGTAATGGCAACTTTACAGATTTCAATAACTATTTTAACTGCTGCTGGATTGAGTTTTTTAGGTTTAGGAGCTCAACCACCAATCCCAGCCTGGGGCTCAATGGTTGCAGAAGGAAGAGCTTTTTTACGTTATGCCTGGTGGATTTCTACCTTTCCTGGACTTGCAATTATGTTTATAGTTATGGGTTTTAATCTTCTTGGAGATGGATTACGTGACATTTTTGATCCACAATTAAACCGATGAATATTAGGAGTGATAAAATGAGTTTGATAGCAGAAATAAAAAAAGAGATAATGGGGATAGAAGATGAAATGATAGAGTGGAGAAGAGATATTCATCAACATCCTGAACTGGCTTTTGAAGAAGAAAGGACTTCAGCCTTAGTGATTGAAAAATTAAAAAAATGGGGTTATGAAGTTGAAAAAATGGCCGGGACAGGTGTTGTGGCCAATCTTAAAAATAATTTTTCCAGTCAAACTATTGCCATTAGAGCTGATATGGATGCCCTTCCTCTTGAGGAAAAAAATGAAGTAGAATATAAATCTCAAAATCCAGGAAAAATGCATGCCTGTGGTCATGATGCTCATACAGCTATAGCTTTAGGTACTGCCAAAGTTATTTCTATGTTTAAAGATAAAATAAAAGGAAATGTAAAATTTATTTTTCAACCTGCTGAAGAGGGCCCAGGTGGTGCGAAGCCAATGATTGATGAAGGAGCTCTAGAAAATCCTAAAGTAGATAGAATTATTGGTTTACATAATAGAACAAACATCCCAGTTGGCCAGATTGGAGTTGGTTATGGTCCAATTATGGCTTCTACTGATAAATTTACTATTAAAGTAAAAGGAACTGGAGCTCATGGTGCTCATCCTGATGAAGGGGTAGACCCGGTTGTAGTTGCTTCCCACCTGATAATTGCCTTACAGGAATTAGTTAGTAGAGAAACAGAACCTACTGAACCTCTGGTAATAACAACTGGTTCAATTCATGGAGGAACTGTTTTTAATGTAATTCCGGATGAGGTGGAACTAATGGGTACAGTCCGAACTTTGAGTACTGACCTCCGAAATAATATTAGTAAAAGAATAGAAGAGGTAATATCTGGGATTACCACTACCTTTAGAGCTGATTATGAACTTAATTATCAGTATGGATATCCAGTTACAGTTAATAATAGAGAAGTTACAAAAATGATGGAAGAAGTCATTACTGAAATGTTAGGTTCTGAAAACATTTATTATATGGAAAAACCATCAATGGGTGGTGAGGATTTTGCCTACTATTTACAGGAAATACCAGGAAGTTTTGTCTATTTAGGAACAGAAAATCCCCAAAAAGGTATAATTCATCCCGGGCACAGTCCTAAATTTAACATAGATGAAGATATTTTAGTAATTGGTGTAGAATTGTTTATAAGAGCAGTTTTAAAATATTTAAATAATTGACAATTTGCAAAAAACCCTTTATAATAAAACTGACCAGTCAGTCTTGAGATATGAATTAGGTAATATTTTCATATTTTCTTGAAAAACTATTCAATAGAGTTTATAATATAAAATAGTAAAATATTCTATTAAAAATGATTTGGTATATAAATATGAGGGGGGAAGTTTGCAATGGGTATTAATTTTCGTTTTGCGAAAAAATTTGCAGCAGATAAAATTTTAAAAAAAGCTATGGATTATGTAGAAAAAGATCCTGAAGAAAATTTCATAAAGATATTAGACCTGGCAGATAAAATAGCCGGTACAGAACAACATCATAAAAGAATAAAGAATTTAAAAAAAGGTTATAAAAATAATGAAACAATTCGGGAATATGTTCGTAATTTTACTAAGATTGCCCCTAGTTATAAAGAAGGTCTTGTAAAAAACTTTTTTATTAACTCTGCCTTATTAGGAATTCCTTATCAATATGAAAAAGCTGAGGAAATAGGTGCAGATGTACCCTGGACAATATTGATTGATCCTACCAGTGGTTGTAATTTAAATTGTAAAGGTTGCTGGGCCGGTAAATATAGTCAGAGTGACAAATTAGAATTTGAAACTATAGATAGAATAATCCAGGAAGCTAAAGATCTGGGTATCTATTTCTTTGTATTATCTGGTGGAGAACCAACTGTTTATCCAAAATTATTTGATATCTTTGAAAAACATGATGATTGTGGATTCATGATGTATACAAATGGAACTTTAATTGATGATGAGATGGCTGATAAAATGCTTGAAGTGGGTAATGTTACTCCTGCTATCAGTCTTGAAGGTTGGAAAGAAGCTACTGATGAAAGACGTGGTGAAGGTGTCTTTGACAAAGTAATGGATACTATGGATCGTCTTCGAGAAAGAGGTATTGTTTTTGGAGTAAGTCTTACTGCTACCAGAAATAATATTAAAGAAATATTCAGTGATGAATTCATGGATATGCTTGTTGATAAAGGAGCAATGTATGGCTGGTCTTTCCATTATATTCCGATAGGAAGAGAACCTAATCTCGATATGATGGTTACTCCAGAACAGAGAGCCTGGCTGGCAAAACGGGTACCTGAAATCCGGAAAAATAAACCGATATTTTTAGCTGACTTCTGGAATGATGGAATTTATACAAATGGTTGTATAGCAGGGGGAAGACGTTATTTTCACATAAATGCTAAAGGTGAAGTAGAGCCCTGTGCTTTTGTCCACTTTGCAGCAGATAATATTAAAAATAAGAGTTTGGAAGAAGCTTTACAAAATCCACTATTTAAAGAATATCAGAAAAGACAGCCTTTTAATGAAAATATGCTCAAGCCCTGTCCGATTATCGATAACCCGGAACAATTAAGAGAAATGGTCAAAGAATCAGGAGCAAAACCTACTCATCCTGGGGCAGATAATATTTTTGAAGAAGATGTTGCAAGTCAGCTTGATGATTTGGCAGAAAGATGGGGAGAAATATCCAAACCAATTGATGAAAAAAGAAAGAAAAAATCTAATGGAAAAAATGATGATTAAGAATAAAATAGTACTTAATTGAAATTCAGCCCCCATTTTGGGGGTTTTTCTATTTCTTTACTTAGTTTTTCTAGCATGATATAATAAAAAAAATTGCGAAAAATTAGTTTTTTGGCAAATAGGAGGTGATTCTGCTGAATATTGGATATCTTTTAAAAAAATCCTGGAATGATTTTAAAAAACATTATTTAAAATATATGATTTTTAATATTATCTGGTTTTTTGTTATAACTTTCTTATATTTTATTACTTTGCGTTCGATTTTTGGAGGCAATTATTTTATTTTAGCCATTCCTATTTTAGCCGGTGGGCCCCTGATTTTAGTAGGTCTTGAGCTAGCTTATAATAGTAATTTTGAAATAAAAAAAGTATTAAAGAGAGTAAGGAAAAAACTTTATACTTCTCTTATTATTTTTGTATTTTCTGCAGTTGTATATGGAGTTTTAGTTTATGATTTTTTCTTTGTTTTAGATAAAGTTGGTAATAATAAGTTATTTTTGATATTTCCAGTTATTATCTTATATCTAATAATTATGTTTAATATGTTTCAGATTAACCTCTGGGGAATGATTTCTGAAGATTATAATCTCAGATTTTTTAAATACTTAAAAAAAGCTTATCAAAATACAGTATATAATTTCTTATTTGCTTTACTCTGGAGTTTAATTATTTTTGTTTTTATTATTATTTTGCTCTTAACTAGAGTAGGAGCTTTTTTATTTCTGAATTCTTTTGTCAGTATTTTAATCTTAAATGGCAAAGACCATATGTTAGAAAAAGAAAGTGAGGAGGAGATGAGTAGTGACTAAAGATAAATATATTGGTATAGATTTAGGTGGTACTAAAATATTAACGGCAGTTGCAGATGATAATGGTGAAATTATAGCTAGAGTTAAACTTGCAACTGAAACAGAATTAGGGCAGGAAAGAATAAAGAAAAATATTTTTAAAAGTATTTATAAAGTACTGGAAAAAACCGATATTAAAATAGAAAAAATAAAATCAATTGGAATTGGCAGTCCTGGTCCACTTAATGTAGAGAAAGGTATTATCTATGAAAGTGCAAATCTTCCTATTAAAAATATGGAAATAGTTGATTTAATAGAAAAAGAAACGGGTATTAATACCTATTTGCAAAATGATGCTAATACTGCCGCTTTAGGGGAAAAAGTTTTTGGAGTAGGTAAAGAAGCTGATGATCTATTATACATAACTATTAGTACTGGAGTTGGTGGGGGAATTATTATTAATGGTAAAATTTATTATGGTCATACCGGTAATGCCGGGGAAATTGGTCATATGACAGTTGACCCTACTGGTCCTAAATGTGGTTGTGGAAATTATGGTTGTCTTGAATCTTTTTCTTCAGGTACAGCTATAAAAAATATGGCTAAAAAAGCTATTGAAAATGATGAATCGACTTTAATTAAAAAATTAGCTAAAGATCAGAAGTTAAGTGCTAAATTAGTAGCCAAAGCTGCAGCTAAAGGAGATCAGAAAGCTCTGGATATTTTTGCTAAGGCAGGTTATTATTTAGGGATTGGGATTGCTAACTTAGTAAATATTTTCAATCCAGAAATGATTATCCTGGGTGGAGGAGTTTTGAAAGCCAAAGAATATTTTTTAGATAGGGCTAAAGAAGAATTTAAGAAAAGAGCTCTAAAAGCTCCAGCAGATATAGTAAAAATTAAGGAAGCAGTATTAGAAGATGAGATAGGAGTGAAAGGAGCTATTGCTCTGGCTATGCAAAAAGTGGAGGGATAAAAATATAATGAGAATTATATCATTGCTATGTATTTTTGGTATTTTACTTTCATTTTCATTAGTAGTAGAGGCTGAAGATAATAGTTGGAGCTTTAGAATTGATGATCCAGTAGGAGATGATTATGGTCCGGGGAATTATAGATACCCTGAAGATGAAATATTTTCTTCTCATAAAGGATTATTTGATATAAAAGCTTTTAATATAAAAGAGACTGAAGTTGATTATATATTTGAATTTGAATTTGTAAAATTGACTGATCCCTGGAATAGTAAATTTGGTTTTAGTCATCCCCTTATTGAAATATATATTGATAATCAGGAAAAAGGATCTACTGAACTTTTAGAAGATGGAGCAAATGTTAAATTAGATCAGGAATCCTCCTGGAATAAGGCTTTAAAACTGAGTGGCTGGTGGTTTTTAGCTTATGATTGGGATCAAAAATTTGATGATTTAGTTAGTATAGATGGTAATATTGAATCACGACAGGGGGAAGTAGCCAACAGTAAAATTGAAAAAATTGATAATAAAATTAAGGTTATATTTCCTAAAAAAGTAGTGGGGGAGCTTCAGGGAGCTAATCTTCAACTACTTGTTGGTAGTTTTGATCCTTTTGGACCTGGGTATTATAGATTGATATCTTCTACTCCGCGAAAATGGAACTTTTATGCTAAAGGATTGGAAAAAACAAGTAAAGCACCACGAGTTATTGATACTATTTTACCGGAGGAGATAAAGCAGGAAAGAGCTCTGGCTTTAGAAAATGAAGATGGAGAGTTTAAAGATCCTCAAATTAAGTCTTTTTATCTTCCAAAATCGCGAGAAATGCTTATAAATGAATTTTTCACATCCACTTATTTCTATATTATTTGTTTAATATTGGCCGCATTAGCTATTATTTTTAGAGATAAAATTAACCATTATTTCGAAAATTTACTTAGCACAAATAATCAAAATAGTTAATATGGAGGGATGAGTTTGAAAAGATCACAGGCTATTTCAGATTTTATAAAAAGAAATAGAAGATTATTTATCTATTTAACTATAGCTTTTATTTTTATATTTATTGTCTTTATATCATATAATATTAATTCCCTCCAAAAAAGGGCTAAAAAAATCAATAGAGAGTTTGGGGTGCTAATCACCAATTATATTAATGACAGTATAAATCAGATGGAAAGAATAAAAAGCTTTTCTGACAAAAACTTAAATTTTTATTTAAATAATGAAAAAGATATAAAAGCCTGGATAAAATATAATGAACTTGGTAATAATTATAATTATCGAGAAATAAAAGATGAATTTTACAATAAACATATACAGGATAAATTGAATTATCAAAAAGCTGATGAAATAAAAACATTTATTTTTAATGACAATAATAAGTCTTATTTGGGAATTATATATCCTCAAAATGGGTATAATGATTTTGCTCTTTATTCAATCAATAATTTTTTAAATAAATTACCTCGGATATCTAATTTTGAATTAATAGCTCTAAATGAAAAAGATATAATTTTAAGTAATAAAAATGTGGAATCATATAATTTTATATATAATAATAATTCAAAAGGTTTTAATTTAAACAAAGGAATTTTTCTCAGTTCTTTACCTCTTAATAATTATCCCTATAAATTGTATTTAGTTTATGATTTGAGTAAAACAGTCAAAAAAATAATTTTATTTTTAGCGATTTTTGCTTTTTTCATGTTATCACTTTTTATAGTGCTTTATAATGTTCGTTATAATGAGAAAAATATTTTAGCTGATATTAAATTTTTAGATGATGTTTCTAATGAAATTAGAGATTTATTTACAGAAAAAGACTTAAAAAATAGTGATATAACTGAATATCTTGGAGATTTTAAACCCCTTCAAAAAAAGTTTGACCCAGATAATGTATATACTTCTGAAATGAAGTCTGTCACTTCTTCATATAGAAATTTAATGAATGAAATTTATAAATTGTTAAATAAAGTTAATCTCCAAAATCAAGAAATTTCTGCTATGAACAAAGATATTTCTGAATCATATAATAAATTACAGGAATATGAAAATAAATTAAATGCATTTTTAGAACAGATTTCAACTATGGCTCCAGAAAAAGATCTGGAGGAATTCAGTCAGGAAGTACTTGAACTTTTAGTTGAGATTATACCTAAAGCTGATGGTGGTAGTATAGCTATCCTTGAAGATAATTGTTATCATTATCTAGCTCAGGTTAATTATGATGACCTTTTAAAAGAAGTGGATTTTCCTAAAGACCTTATTTTTACAACTGAAGAGCCTAAAATTTATAGAAATTTACACGAAAAATATCATCTGGGTATGCCTGAAAAATATGTTAATGTTTTTAAAAAGATAGGTTCAGATAAAATTATGTCCAGTCTTTCTGTTGGAATAAAAACTGATAAAGTTATAGGAAATATTTTCATCGATAGTTTTAAAGATGCTGATGCATTTGGAAAAGAAGATAAAAAAGTAATTAAAGCTATTTCAAGAGTGCTTTCTACTTATTATTATTTAAAAATATCTATGGAAAAATTGGATAAATCATATTTAGAAATGATTAAAGCGCTTGTAAATACAGTGGAGATTAAAGATAAATATACCAGAGGTCATTCTGAAAGAGTAGCTGAATATTCTGTTAAACTTGCTAAATTAGTTGATTTATCTTCAGAAAAGTTAAAATTATTAGAAGAAGCAGCACTTTTACATGATATAGGAAAAATAGGGATTGATGAATCTATTTTAAATAAAAAGGGTAAATTGACTGATGAGGAATATGAAACAATAAAAAAACACAGTCTTTTTGGCTGGAGTTTACTTAATGATGTAGAAGGTTTGGGAGAATTGGCAACTATTGTTCGTTATCATCATGAAAGATGGGATGGCTATGGTTATCCAGAAGGTCTTACAAAAGAAGAGATACCAATTGAATCTCGAATAATTGCAATTTTTGATGCATTTGATACGATATTAACTGTTAGATCTTATAAAGAGGCTGAAGATTTTGAATATGCATTAAAAGAAATTTCTGAAAATGCCGGAACTCAGTTTGATCCTAACTTGGTTGAAGTTTTTTTAAACAATGTAGATAGAGATTGGTTAGAGGAATAATAGGACTTTTGTCGAATATATTGTTTAGAGATGAGGGATGATTATGTCTGAAAAAGCAATTGAATTTTGTGAAAAAATATTAAAAAGAGTATCAAGAAGTTTTGCTCTTACTATACCGATGCTTGATGATAAGATTTATAAAGAAGTAATGATAACTTATTTGCAGGACAGGCTTTTAGATAATTTTGAAGATGAAATAAAAGATATATCTTTTGAAGAGAGAATCTATTTAATGGATAAGGTGGAAGAAATTTTTGATCCCAATAATGACAACAAAGAGGCAGTTAAGATTGTAGAAGAGAAAGCTGAATTATTTGGAGATAAAGATCTTAAAAAATTAACAGCAAATGCTTCTCTTTTAAAAGAGGCTTATGAACTTTTAGATGAGGAAGTAAAGAAAATATCCTATAAATGGTTAAAAGAAATGAATAAAGGAATGCAAAAATATCTAGCAAAAAGTGTTAATAAGTTTGAAGAACTTGATGAATATTGTTATTATGTGGCTGGGACAGTTGGAGGTTTTTTAACTGATTTAATTATAGAAAAATCTTCTATAACTGAGGAAAAAGCCAGGATTCTAAAAGATAATTTTGTAGATGCCGGTCTTTTTTTGCAGAAAGTAAATCTTATTCGTGATATTAGAAAAGATATCAAAAGTAGAGATAAAAATTATTGGCCTTTAGAAGAATTAGGGATTAAAGAAGATATGATATTGGCTAAAGAACATGAGGAAAAAATGAATAAAGCTTTAAAAATGATGTTAGCTGATGTTGAAAAACATGTTAAGGGACTTGTAGCTTATATGGAAAATATACCTGAAGAATTTTCTGGATATCAGAAATTTTTTGCTGTAAATAATGCTTTAGGCCTTGCTACTCTTAAAAAAGTAGAAAATAATCAGCACAAATTATTTTATAATGATGATAAAGTCAAAGTGGGTAAGTTTCAATTTTTAAAAACAATTAGTTTCCCTAAAAAAACTTTTCATAAGAGGGCAGAAAAATTTTTAAATTAAGGTTGAGAAAAGAGTTGATAGACAATGAGAGAGAGGAAAGAAAATCCTGAAATTTCTAAAGATTTAGCTAATAAAATATTTACAGTTGTAAATCCAGTTTCTGCAAATGGAAGAACAGGGAAAAACTGGCCTAATATTGCTGATTATTTAAAGAAAAACAATATAGATTTTGTTTTTAGAAAAAGTGAATATCCAGAACATGCTGTATCTATGGTTCGAAGAGCTTTAAAAGATGGTTATAAATACATAATGAGTGTAGGTGGAGATGGAACAGCAAATGAGGTAGTTAATGGTTTTTTTGAAAACGGAAATTTGATTAATCCTGAAGCTGAATTAATAATTTTCTCGAGGGGTACAGGCTCTGATTTTATAAGAAGTTTGGGGATAGGTAATTCTAAAAAAGAAATTATAGAGATCATTAAAAATGGACGAAAAAAATTAATAGATATTGTTAAAATTGATTATATCAATAACCAAAATCATAAAACCTGGAGATATTTTCTTAATATAAGTGATGCCGGTATTGGTGGAGAAACTGTAGCCCGTATTGAAAAAGGTGGTAAATTTTTTAATGGAAAGTTAACATATCTATTAGGCATTCTCAAAACTCTGGCCTTTTATAAAAACAAAAAATTTAAGGTAAAAATTGATGATAAAGAAATAGTAAATGATAAAGTAAATAGTATTGTAGTAGCAAATGGCAGTCATTTTGCTGGTGGAATGAATATTGCTCCAGGGGCCAGGATAGATGATGGCTTGCTCAATTTAATTGTTTTAGGTAATTTAAATAAACTAGAAATTATAACTAATTTGTATAAAGCCTATTCTGGAAGACATTTAAGTCATCCTAAAGTCAATAGTTATCAGGGAAAAGATATAGAGATAAGTTCTGAAGAAAAGGTTTATTTAAATATTGATGGAGAAGCTGCTGGAAAACTGCCTGCTCATTTCAAAATAATTCCCAAAAAAATAAGTATTTTGATTTTATAAATTATCCATAATAGGTTAAATCTATAAACTTAAACAATACTTGCCAGTTTACTTTTAGGAAATTGTATAGTAAAATAAAACACAGGGAGGAATTTAAATGGATTTTTTATTAATTACAGGTATGTCAGGTGCAGGGAAATCTCTTGCCCTTAATTTTTTTGAAGATAGAGGTTATTTTTGTGTAGATAATCTTCCTCCTGCTTTAATAACAAAGTTTGCTAAATTGTGTCTTCATTCTGAAATGAATAAAATAGCAGTGGTTAGTGATATTAGAGGACGGGAATTTTTTGAAGCTCTTTATAGTCAATTAGCCAATCTGGAAGAAATGAATATAGATTATGAAATACTTTATTTAGAAGCGTCAAATGAAACTTTAATAAGACGTTATAAAGAAACAAGAAGGAAACATCCATTAGATAAAGAAGGAAGAATGATAGAAGCTATTAAAAAAGAAAGAAAATTAATGGAAGAATTTAGAGGTAAATCAACTAATATAATAGATACTTCTCGTTTAAGTGTAAAAGATTTTAATAATGAACTGGAATCTATTTATTCTCTTGATGAAGGTGGAGAACAAAAGATATCTATTTCAGTTGTTTCTTTTGGTTTTAAATATGGAATGCCCAAAGATTCTGATCTGGTTTTTGATGTAAGATTTTTACCAAACCCTCATTATGTTAATCATCTCAAAAATAAAACTGGTAAAGAAAAAGAAGTTCAGGATTATATTTTAAAATGGCCAGTAGCCAGTAATTTTTATGATAAATTATTTGATTTTATAGAATTTTTAATACCTGAGTATATAAAAGAAGGAAAAAGTCATTTGTCGATTGCTATTGGCTGTACTGGAGGTCAACACCGTTCAGTATTTACAGCTTTAAAACTGGGAGAATTTATTGAAAACAAAGGTTATAGAGCAGTTATTAAACACAGAGATATCGACAAAAAGAGAGATAAAAGCTCTCAATTAATAGAAGAATGATAGACTAATAGTAAAGTATGGGAGTGTAAGTTGTGAAATATTTAAAATTATTATATCCAGGACTTGGAATCAAAAGATGGCTATTTTTAGCTCTTTTTGGAATGATTTTGATCAGTTTTGGGATAATGTTGTTTTTTTATGAAGGTATAATAAAATATTTTGTAATTTTAAAAATTAATACAGGTTTTTTTGTTCTAATAATAGGAATTTTTTCTTTACTCTTAGGAATGATTATAGTCTATTATTCTATAAAAAAATTGATTTCTGAAATATCTGTTTCAGAAAGATTAACCAATGGAGAAATAGTTGATACTCTTTTAGAAAAGAAATTATTAGAAAAAGGACCAAAAGTTACTGTCTTAGGTGGTGGAACTGGACTTTCTAATCTGCTCAGAGGTTTGAAAAAAAATAGCAGCAATCTTTCGGCAATTGTTACAGTTGCTGATGATGGAGGAAGTTCTGGTAGACTAAGAGATGAATTAGGTATTTTACCACCTGGAGATATAAGAAATTGTTTGGTGGCTCTGGCTGAAAGAGAATCATTAATGGAGAAGTTATTTAGATATCGTTTTTCCCGGGAAGGACATCTAGTTGGTCATAGTTTTGGAAATCTTTTTATAGCTTCAATGACAGAAGTTTTAGGAGATTTTGAAGATGCTATTAAAGAATCAAGTAAAGTACTGGCAATTAGAGGACAGGTAATTCCAGCTTCTAATGAAAATATCAAACTTGGAGCTCGTTATCTTGATGATACAATAAAGGTTGGCGAATCAATAATTCCCAAACCTTCCAAAAAAATAGATGAAGTTTTTTTAAAACCTGAGGATTGTCAGGCAACTGAAGATGCTATTAAAGCAATTAGAAATGCTGAAATTTTGGTTATAGGTCCAGGTAGTCTTTATACAAGTATTTTACCTAATCTGTTGGTAAATGGAATTGCTTCTGAACTTAAAAAAAGTGATGCTGTAAAAATTTATGTTTGTAATGTGATGACTCAACCAGGTGAAACTGATAATTATAATGCTTCAGACCATGTGGAAGCAATTGAAAATCATGTAGGTAAAGGGGTATTTGATTATGTAATAGTTAATCAGGAAAAAGGTGGAGAAAAATTAGAAAAAAGATATAAAGAAGAAGGTGCATTTGCTGTTAAAGTTGATAATAAATTAAAAGGTAGAGGGGACATTAAAGTAGTAAGTGATAATCTTCTTGCTGAAGATGGCTATATTCGACATGATCCAGACAGTCTTGCAAACCTTATTTATGAAATAGCTGAAAAAAGCTTATAAGTTTAAAGCTTGTTTTATAGAAGGGGAGAAAAATAATGGATTTAGGTTTATCTTTAAATTTAGAACAAAAACAGGAATTAGTTATGACCCCACAATTACAAATGGCTATTGAATTACTTCAGTTTTCAAGTCAGGAACTTCAGGAGTATGTTGATGAAGAATTGAAAGATAATCCATTACTTGAAAAAGATACTGAAGATAACAAAGAAAAATTAGATGATCGTATTGAAAATCAATATTCTTCTCCTTCCTACTCATCAACAGTTAACAGTAGAGATGATGAGTATAATTATGAAAATTTTGTTAGTTATCAACCTAATTTATTAGAATATCTAGAAAATCAATTATATCAAGTTTTGGATGATGATGAAATAGAGATAGGAGAATATATCTTAGGAAATCTTGATCAATGTGGTTTTCTCTGTGAATCAGTGACAGAAATAAGTAAAAATTTAGATACTTCTGAAGATAAAGTAGAAAGTGTATTGGAAAGAATTAATTATCTGGAACCTATTGGGGTAGCTGCTCCTAATCTCCAGGAATCTTTATTAATACAATTAGATAGTCTTGAGACTAATACTGAAATAGCTAATGAAATTGTGGAAGAATATTTTCAATTATTAGTGGATCAAAATTATAAAGAAATTATAAAAAAAGTTGATAGAGATAAAGAAAAAGTGATGAGAGCAATTAAAGTTATAAAAACTCTCAATCCTCGTCCTGCTGCTTCATTTAATGAAAAACACAATACAAAATATATTACACCTGATATAGTGATAAAAAATGTAAATGGTGAATTTGTCGTAGTAATTAATGAAAAAGCAAGTCCGGTTTTAAGGATAAATCCTCAATATTATAAAATGATGCAAAAAAATCGTGGAGATGACACCCATGATTTCTTAAAAAAGAAATTCAAATCAGCTCTCTGGTTAATAAAAAGTATAGAACAGAGAAGAATTACTGTTTTTAGAATTGCCAATGCTATTGTTAAAAAACAAAAAGAATTTTTGAAAAATGGTGTAAAATATATTAAACCAATGACCATGCAGGATATAGCTGATGAAATTGAAATGCATGAATCTACAGTAAGTAGAGCAACCAGTGATAAATATATTCAGACTCCTCAGGGAATTTATGATTTTAAGTTTTTCTTCAGTAGTGGTGTAAATAATATTTCTTCAATTAGTATCAAAGCAATGATCAGAGAATATATTGAAGATGAAGATAAGAGCTCACCATATAGTGATCAAAAACTTGCAGATGAATTAAAAGAAAAAGAAGGCATGAAACTCTCGAGAAGAACGGTTGCAAAATACCGGAATGAAATGAATATACCTTCTTCAATACAACGCAAGAAGCGATACTAACTGAATGAAAGCTTCACCATAATCTCTCAGTAATTAGCGTAAATATCA
>Ga0102941_1000881_pt1 | contig 14249 bp, 14 predicted proteins | sample SalPonR2_C_D2_MG_FD_79281 | JGI IMG/M metagenome (GOLD analysis project Ga0102941, IMG submission 79281) | Salt pond soil microbial communities from South San Francisco under conditions of wetland restoration - Salt Pond MetaG R2_C_D2_MG | ecosystem: Environmental > Aquatic > Marine > Intertidal... | reverse complement strand
ACGATCTGGCCTGACAACAGAATGCTGCATCCCATGACAGGGTCGGAATACCGCTCAATCGTCGCGGCTTTCAGTTCTTCGGCGTTCAAGCAGCCAAGAGCCAGAATTAATGACAACGAAATCAAGAGGCGCATCTGGAGAGGTCCTGCAATGTGCTGTGTCACCCCGGTGCGGGAAAGCCGCACCGGGGTTGTCATGTGTGGGCTCTTCACCGCGTCGCGGGCGCCCGGATCTTGTCGATCTCGAAGCGGTTCTGGACCATGCCCAGCCGCACCTCGACGCCCATATGCTCGGCCATCAGGCGCAAGTTGCGGTTCAAGCGGGCGGTGTCCGTGCAGGTCTCGTACCAGTAGGTTGTCTCGGTCGCACCGGCGCGGGTGGGGCGGTGATGGTGGTAGCCGCTGAACGCCACCATGTATTCCTCGATCATCGTGATTTCGGAGCTCTCGAAGCCGCGAAAGGTCAAGGTGTATGCGGTCGTCAGGCCCACGCAGGTTTCGGCGCCCGGCGCGTTCGTCACCGGGGCGGATGTGACCGCTGCGGCAGGCGACAGGTAGTCCAGATGCGTCGCCAGTACATTGCCGACATCGGCCGCGATGCGGCGCGCCTGATCGCCCACATGTTCGAGCACGCAGTCACGGCTGCAATTCGGCGGCAGCGGCGGCAGATCGTTCGGACCGTAGCTAACCTCGTAATTCGCAAGCGCCTGACCGGTCATGCTGTTCAGGATGCGGCCCGGCACACGGACACGCAGATCGGTGATGCTGGCATAGGCGTTCTCTTCGGTGCTTGCGTAGATCTGGAACACGATGATCGCGTCGATCGGCGCGTCCTGCACGCGGCGGGCGACGGTGATCAGTTCCGCATCGGTCCGGCGCACGCGTGCAGGGTCCGTGATGCCCATGGAGACGGCGGTTTCGTCGTAAACCGCAAAGCCTTCCGCCTGCAGTTCGGCCTCGATGGCCCGCAGCACCCGGTTGAAGATACGCGAGTTGCGCGGAACGGTATCGAGATCGGCATCCTCACCCATGATGAGCAGGTTGGGCTGCTGTTGCGCTACGGCAGCGGGGGCAAAGCTCAGCGCGGCGACGGCTAAGGTCAATCCCGTTACGAGGGTCTTGAACATGGAAAGCTCCTGTTTTTGAAAAAATAATCAGTTGACACTGATATGGCCTTGGACCGCTTTGACCCGGTTTCGTTTTTCGAAATAGATTTTATTTCGTCACCGTCCCATGTGCAGAAGTTTGGGGGTAAACTTTCGATCTGCGACTGCTTGGCGGCGCGACGGCTGGGCGATTGACAGTGACGCTCACGAGCCCGCTATCAGCAACACCTCGACCCGGCGATTGATCGCCGCGCGGGGCTCGCCGGGCACCTTGAGCCGCGATTGGCCGAACCCCACCGATATCAGGCGATCCGAGGCGATTGGGAAGGTCTCGACAAGATACTGCACGACCGCCGCGGCCCGACGCTCGGACAGGCTCTGGTTGTAGGCCGGCTGGCCCACCGCATCGGTGTGACCGGCGATCAGGTAGGAATAGGGCTGCAACTCTCGCGCCGAGAGCGCTTGACCGAGAGCGGCAAGCTCCATGCGGGCTTGCGGCGTGAGGTCCGCGCTGTCGAAGGGGAAGTAGACCTCGAAGTCGAGAGCGTAGGTGGTGTCGACGACGATGACCCTTTGGTCCCGCACAACCTCCAGAAGGACGCCCGATCGTGACGGTCCCGTGGTCCGTGTGGTGCCGGGGTATGCGGCAGGATTGCCGGGGGCCGTCAGCGTTGTTTCCTCTTGGCCAGCAATGGTCTGGCCCGCGATCGGGGCAAGGCTGCGGATGATCTGGTTGACTTCGTCGGCCGTCTGCGCCTCGGCAGGCGTGGACAGGGCACTGAGCAGGGTCACACACAGACCCAAGGTGGACATTCGGAACATGGCTGTTCTCCTTCTTCTGTTGGGGGTCACTTACGACCGGCATGGTGGGGGGCGTGGCGGACGATTGGCATGAGAGGGTTGTCGGCTCCACCGAAATCATCGAGATCAAGGCGCCCCTCCCGGACGGACCGCCATACCGACAAGCCGGCGGCCAACTGGACAGGCGTGCGCGCAGAGGGGCTCAAGACAAGCTCGACCCGCCGGGCCAGACCCGCGAGGGCCTGTTCGTTTCCATCGGCAAGCTCTGCACGGTGACGTACGACCAGCCTTCGCGGATCGATCCCCCACGCGTCATGCAGATAGGCCGCCACGGACTCGGCCCGCCGCGCGGCCAACATCAGGGTTTCGTCGGGGCGATTGCCCCCGTCGTACAGCCCGAGGAGAAGCACGGGCCCGCCCGCTGTCAGGTGCTCAATGAGGTGCGGCACAGCGCGGTCGAGTGCCCGGCGTGCCTCGAACGAGAGCACGGAACGACCTTCCGCAAAATACACGGCGAGAACACCCTCCTCAGCCCAAGATGCCTCATGGGGCAAAAGCCCGGCATCCGGAGGGTTGCCTTGGGCGATCTCAGCTTGCGTCAGCGTGTCGGGCTGATGTTCTTGTGCGACTGCAGCGGCACTTGCCAAGAGAGCGGCAACACAGAGCACCGACCCAGCGCGGCGGGCCCGCTTCCGTGTCCTGGTCAGTAAATTCATGACTGGCATTCCTTCTACATCCGATGATCCGTAGAAGCACTGGACCGGGTAGAGCCGGTTTCGTCGAAGGCGGCCCAAGACCCTTATCGAACAGCCGTGAGGGACAGGGCACCGGCTTCCTCACCTCCCGAGTTGAGGCCGATCCGAGTGTCCAGCAATTCGGGCAGCGTCGCGCGCAGGCGCAGCATCTGCGTGTCACCCGGGACAAGCCACAAGCTCGCGCGGCGATCCGACGGCAAGACAAGATCCAGTAGATCATGGGGCAACGCGAGCTCGACACCGGTTGACGCCACATCGGGCAGGCTGAAGCCGATCGAGCAGAGCCCGGTCAACCCGAAGTCGGGGTAGGTCCCCGCCCGGAAAACAAGATCGCGCCGTTCAGGCGCAAGTGATCCGAACAGTACCGCCTGGCAGTTGCTGCCATCAGGGGCATACTCCACAACGAGGCGCGGCAAGCCCTCGATGTCTTGGGGCTGGCCGCCAGCAGAGACATCCCCCCCCTGCCCCGCCGCCTCGGACCCGGCCTCAGGCACCGAAGTGATGGACGTATCGGCGGCAACCTCCGCATCGGCGATGTCGATGTCTGAGGAACCGGCTTCGGCAACACGCAGCGTTGTCGCCTCTCGCGGATCAACGCCCCGAACCCCTACCACGAACAGGAAAAACACGATCAGACCGATCAGAACTGACGCGACAGCAACCCTCAATCCGACCCCGCGATCCCACCCCGGTTTCCTGTCGGAAAGCCCAGCCTGCGAGGCGGCGCGCAAATCTTGCATGTGTCGACGATCTTCGAACAGCTTCACCGCGCCGTCGAGATCTGCCACGACCTGAATCTCCGGCCCCGGACACTTCAAGTCCGGCGGAAGCGCGATGGCTTCGGGCACCACAAGCACCACGCGTGCGCCATGGTTCAGCGCCTCTTTCAGGCATGCTGCGCTCTGATCGAGCTTGCGTGCCAAATGATAGTCCTGCGGCAAAAGACGCAGGTCGTTGTCGAGCGCGCCGGTCGCCCAGACCAGAAGGTCGGGCGCATCCGCACCAAGCTCGTGCCCCTGCGCTTGCAGCCAATGGGCGATGGCAACAGGAAGCTCCCAGGAACGGCCCGTTTCCACTACGCTCCCGAGCCTGAGTTCGAATTGCCCCGCGCCATAGCCGATGCGATCGGCAAGCGCCCCCCCCATCTGGACGAAGGCATGATAGCGACCGCTTGGCGGCAAAGGCCTGTAGTCGTCCTGCGTTCGCATGACGCTCCGGGGGGCTTGCGCAAGCCGGGTCAGCCGCAAGATCGGCGCAGGCCCGTCGGTCGTGGGAACGATGACACAAACCCGCATGGCAATCCGTCAGATCAGGTGGATTTCGGTGGAGGGATCCCGGAGCCACTCGATCAGGCCCGCCATCTCGGCGAATCCGGGATCAAGTGGCACCTGGAACACCTTGTCGATCGGCGTGCCGAGGTGCAGGCGACGCCCGGTTCCGTCTGGACGCCTGATCTCCATCATGCTGATCGTATCGCCTGCCTCAGGCCCCCGGATCACAAGCCAGGGCAATCCATCCGCTTCTTCCACGATCTCCAAATGCCACCTACCTATTTGTCGCTCCGTCACCCGGTCGGCGGCCGCTGCAACCGACATGGATGAGGCGCGCACAACCCGGCCCAATGCTGCGGAGTAAAGGTCCCGGGCCCCTGCTGAGCTGCGCAAAACGCGCTCGATCTTCAAATCAACTATCGCGTCACCACGGCGCGCATAAGCGACGATCTGTGACGCGAAAAGCCCCGGCGACTGCGAATCCGCCGTGTCACCGCTGGATCTGAGGGTCTGCAACGCCGCAAACGCCTCGAAGTGAAGTTCTTCGTTGATCATGTGACCTGTCCGATTACCCCCACACCATAAAGGGCATCAAGCTTCCGCTGAAAGAGGACCCGATGCTCCAATTCAATATCCGCTACACCGATGCGATCGAGCTTTTCCCACGCCTTGAGATAAGCGTCGATCATGGCCTTCAATGCAAGGACGGGCTCGATCAACGCGCCCAAAGTCTCGGCACGCTCATGGTCCGAAAGAGCAGCAAATCCCTGTCTTCGCTCCATCGCAACGATCCTCTTCTGAAGCGTCAAAGGGTCATTGGACCGGTTTGGAGCGGTTCCGTTCGGGAAGGTCCTGGTTTTCGCGATAAGGTGAAGGGCGGCCATCAGGGCCTCACCCAGCTCTGCATGGCGACCCTTCAGGTCTTCAAGGGAATTTGCCGCTGCCACAAATCCCATGCTTGACTGGATCATCTCGCCGCGTCGGACGGCCTGGATCACGGTGTTCTGAACCGGACCGAGGGCAAGGGCAGCGCATGTGTCGACCGGCCAGACCCGCACGATGTCGGCAAATGATGCCAGGATGTCGAGGTTTTCGCGTTCATGTGCAAGCAGCAGCTTGATCGACGAATCTCCAATTGCAGTCAATGCTGCCTCTAGCTGGGCAGGCGCAAGTTGGTCATCCCAGCACCCCATCGCCGCATCCTCGGTCGAGACTTCGACAGCCATCGGGTCGTCAAGAGAGCGGACATCACGCCATGTGGCCGCGAGACGTGCCGCCTCGGCATAATCCGCCAAGGCCCGAAGAGCGGTGGAATATCGCACCAGCAGATCGCGCGTCGCTTCGGCCTCCCAGAACACCGGCGCGTCACCATCGCGCGGCAGTGGATCCTGCGGCCGGTGCTGCTTGAGGAACCGCCGGACAGCCGTGAAAACATTGTGGTGACGGGCCTCGGGCATGGTCTGGCGACGCCATGCCTGTAAAATGGCGGCGAATTCCGCCGTCAACGCCTTCACGGGATCGGCCTGTGTCCGCGCTTGGACCAGTGCCCCGGTCAACCGAGCGGTCTGCGCACTGTCCTCCAGTGCGGCCGTCACGATCAGGTCAAGAAGGGCTGCATGCCACCGCGACAGAGAGGCACTGCCCGGCAAGACCAGCGCCAGGAGATCATCGCACTCCGACTGCAGTGCCGACCTGGCAAGCAAAAAGAGCGGACGGTCACGGTTGCCGCGAATGGCACCCGCCGCCACGCGCCGAAGACTGTCTGCCTGCCTCGATGACAGACCGTGAGCTTCAGCGATCATTGCAATCATTGAATTCATTATCTGAAATAGCCGCCATTGCTTTCGCGATATGCTCTGACTGCACCAAGAATCTCTGATGCCCAGCCCCCATCAAGTGGGCCCCTCTTCAATCCCATACCTCGAAACTCTTGTTGCAGCATGTAAACGATATCTGAACTCAAACTGGTAGAATCCGGACAGAAATCGCCCCTACCCTGATGACTCAGCGTAAAATGCTGAATCAAGACAAACAAGGCCACCTGTCCACGCCCCGGTTCCTGGACAGATTTCCAGGGAATTTCAGCTACTGCCTGGGTGCTGTCAGACGAATTCGCACCAGTCTCGGCCCGGACCATCACGCTGGCCGCCAGCCCGCGCAAAGACCGCGCCACTGGGCGAGCGCAGCGGTGCGGTTGGCCTTGCAGGAGCGGAAAGGAACTGCGTTCGGGGATCTGTCGATGCTGCGCAACCGTCCCGCCGCCCTTGGCGCCCGGCCCCAATTGACGTTCTGCACGCCATTCTCGCAGCGCCTAGACTGCTGCGCCCAACCTTAGATCGTAGGGCCAATGTCCAGGTGCCGTTTGACCAGATAATGTCGCGCCAGCATGAAAATACCCAAACCGATCGCGGCCATTTGCACGACAACCTCACCGGACAGGACCAACATGGCCATGGCAAGCCGCAAAATCACTTCGGCCAGCGAAAGCCGGGCAAGGTCGAACTTTGCCAAGGCGCTGGACAACAAGTAAAGCGACAACCCAAGCCGCGCCAAAAGCCAGATCAACCCTGGCAGATGCACCGTGCCATCATATCCGGGCAGATATTGCGCGCCGCCATTGGCCGCGTCAGGGTTCAACACGGCGGCGGAAATCAGCAAGATCTCGGGGTTGAAGGCAAAGACAAAGGGAATGACGAACATCACGATTCCGGTGCGCACGGCCGAAAAGGATGTCCCCAACGGATCGGATTTCGCGATTGTCGAGGCTGCATAGGACGCCACGGCCACCGGCGGCGTGATCGCGCTGACGCAGGCGAAGTAGAAGATGAACATATGCGCAGTGAAATGCGCCATGCCCAACCCGACCAAAAGCGGCCCCATCAAAAGCGCCGCGTTCACATAGGCCGGCACGGCCGGCATGCCCATGCCCAGCAAAATCGCCAACACCATGGTCACCCCGAGGGCCACGAACTGAAACACCAAAGGCGCGCCATTGCCCAAATCCAGACCGCGTAGCCAGCCCAGAATGTCGAGCGCGATAAAGCTCGGCAATGCCGTGAGGCTCAGGCTGATGTCGATCACCGAGACGGCGAGGAACATCAGGTAAAGCCCGGCCGAGGTGATCCCTGCATGGGCCAATGCCTCCAGCACTTTACCCGGTGCGCTGCGGAATGCCGGATCGATGAACAGCATCGCCATCAACACGACCGCAGCCCACCAACCGACACTGCCTGCATCGCCTAGTGAGTTCTGGATCAGTTGCATGATCCACGGCAGATCCTGCGCGCGGCACAGTCCGCTTGGCGTCACGACAGTGACCGCGCCCAAGAGCCTGCTCACAGGATCGCAACCGATGGCGTCCTTGGGCACCAGCAACAAGATGATGATCAACGACAACGGGACAAAGACCTGGCTGAGCAACAACCCGTCTTGGCGGGTCAGGCGCAACTCGGGCGGCACCTCGCCCACCGCGGCAATACCTTGCTTGCGCGATTGAAACATGACCGACAAGAACATGCAGATGAAATACGCCGCCGCCGGAAGCGTGGCGGCAATAGCGACCTCGCGGTAGGGCACGCCGGTCATTGCGGCCAACACGAATGCGGCGATCCCCATGATGGGCGGCATGATCTGCCCACCAGACGAGGCGGCAGCCTCGACGCCACCGGCATAACTGCGCGAAAAGCCACGGCTGATCATCATCGGGATCGTGATGGTCCCGGTCCCGAGCACATTGACGACCGGCGTGCCGGTCGTGGTCCCGAACATGGCCGAGGCGACGATCGCCGCATGGGCCGCGCCGCCGCGCAGCTTGCGCGTCGATACAACGGCCAGCTTGATCAATGTCCGACCACCCGCCGAGACCGACAAAAGCGAGCCAAGCACGATGTAGGGAAACACCGTGTTCAGCATGATGTGCAGAAATTGCCCCAAAAGCCCTGACCCCTGGTTCACCAAAAGGTCCTGCACGCGGTAGCGCCCATCAGCGAGGCTGCGCGGCTCGCCACCCAGGGCGGTGATGAGATAGCGGTTCATCCCATCCGAGCCGAAGACATACCACAGCACCACAGTCAGGATCGCGTAGCTTGCCAGCGCGATCGAAACCAGGACGAGGGACAATCCCCAGACTTGTGCATTATAGACCAGGAACACGACAACAGCGACGCCGACAATCAGGGTGATCCACGGGCCGGTGGTCGCGAAACAACGCGGGTCATCGATGCTGCTTGGCGCCGGGAGACCCAATGCCAGCGCGACCTCGCGTTCAGCCAAAAGCGCGCGTTCGATAAAGGCCGCCCGTTCACCCGTGATAACATCAATCAGGCAAACGGCCTCGTTCTCGATCAGATAAGTCGCCGCAATCGACAGCGCCGCAACGACCAAGGTGATGTCGAGCGCCAAGCCCAGCCGCCGACGCGCAGGCCCGCGATCTTGCCACGCGCGCTGCACAGAATGCCACAGCGCGACGATGATCATCATCCATGCAAAGGCGATGGGGTAATAATATTCATAAGGAAAGCGGCGCACGACCAGCCAATCCCATCCCGTCAGATTGATCCAGAACTGGTCCCATCCGGGGATCGACGGCGTGGAATTGATCATGCCCGTGATCACGAAGATCAGCGCCATGACGACCACGACCCGACGCGTGACGGGCGAGATGAAGGGGGGATCACTATCCATCGTCTGCTCACGCCCAAAAAGGGTGGGCCCACCCGGTATAGGTGGACCCCATTCTCGTTGGAATTATTGGCTCACTGCGCGCAATCCGGCACGTCGTAACCCGCTTCTTCCCAAGCGCGCACAGCACCGGGGTGGTAACGCACGGGGTTCAGCCCGCACATGCCAGAAGCGACAGGATCGAGATCTTCCAAGCCGACATTGCGCGCGTAAAGCGCCTTGTCATACAGCTGATCGAGCGTCTCGATATGGGCGCGTGTCAGCGCGTAGGCCAACTCTTCGTCCATGGTTTCGTTCACGCAATTGCCGCCAACGGAACCCCGGGTGCGGAACGCGCCGTCTTCGGAGACGACATTGGCGTTTTCCCCCAAAGCAGCCATTTGTTCAGCCGAAAGAACAAAGGGGGCCGATCCCGGAGATGTCAGAACACGCTGGACCTCTTCGCTTTCGAATTGTGCGATCGGGATGGAGTAGAAATTCATCCGTCCCGCCGAGAGCGCCTGAAGCGGACGATCGGAGGGGATGTATTCGGGCAGCAAGGCCACATCGACCGAGCCTTCGGTGATGGTTGTCGTCATCTGCGACCAATCGCTTTCGATCGCGGTAAAGCCTGTCCCGGCTTCCAGCCCGGTCATCACTTGGATAAGCGAACGGGCCTCATTGGTGGCTGCGCCACGCGGCGGCCCGTCGAGGATACGGCGCCCTTCGAGGTCTTCCCACCCCGCAACACCGACAGAGTCGTATCCATAAAGCGTGTAGGCACCGAAAGAATAAGGATAGAGCACGCGCAGGCCGCCAGCCAACTCTGCGCCGCGCTCTGCGCCCAAATCCGCAAACGGGCCGACGCCACGTTCCATCAAGAACGGAAGGATGAAGGGGCAGATGCCGATATCAGTGCGACCTTCGGCAACCGCCAGCGTGGCATTCACGCCGGTTTGGCCCAGGGTAATCTGGATATCGGCGATACCGCGCTCAGAGGCGACCTCGGCCAAATGCGCGATCGTCAAATGCACCGCGACACCCGGCGTCGAGGTCATTGCGGTCAAATTCACATCTGCGACGGCTGTATTCGCCGCAAGCGCGAGGCCCATTGTAGTCGCTAGTCCAAGTTTCTTCATGATTTCCTCCCATGGTCATCATTTGGGCCTGTGTTTCGGCCCGGTGAAAGTAGCAGCACCCCGCGCGCCTCCTCCCGCGGGCGGGGCTGTCGTGTCATCGCGCCGGATGTCGATACGGCTCGATCGAGATATTTGCGCCGATCCGGATGGTCATCAGATCCTCGGCGATCAAAACGATGCCGTCGTATTCCGCAGCCAGTTCCGCCAATAGGTCGTCCATCGGCAGCGGATCAGGCGGCAACAGCGCCAGATGTGTGAGCATCGCCAGCCGAGGGCGGGTCTTGGCAAAGACGCGGCCCACATCGCTCGGCGAGGCATGGTGATCAATCGCGACTTTGACCTTGGGGTAATTGGCCAAGGTCGAGGGGCGGGCGGCGGCGATCTCATGGATGAACACATCCGCCCCCTGCGCCTGCGCAATCAGGTTTTCATTGTAACGGGTATCATGGGAGTGGACGAAAACATGCCCACCATATTCCACCCGAAAGCCATAGGCAGAAGGGATATTGTCGCCATGATCCACCAAGATCGCCCGGATCATCAGCCCGCCACGATCATAGACGACACCCTCGGTGTAGATATGCGGGACAATGCGCATATGCTCGGGGTCGATCTCATTGTCATTGACACGGATCGTGCGGTCAGGACGGGTGGCAAGCCAGGCGCCCTCGGCCAGGTCCATCAGCCCTTCGGGCCCGTACACGGTCAGCGGCCCGCCGCGCCCGGCCCAGCCCTGTGGGATAGTCCCTGACATCAACAGGTCAAAAATCCCGGAGTAATGATCGGAATGGTAATGCGACAAGATCACGGTATCGACATATCCCACGGGCACCCCAAGCTGCGACATGCGGATGACCGCGCCACGACCGCAATCGATCATGACCTTTTGATCGCCCGCCTCGATCAACGTCGCCGTGCCAAAGGCATGGATGCTGGGGTTGGGAATACCGGTGCCCAGCAATGTCACCTTCAAGGTGTCGTCATTCATGCGCGTCGCTCCTTGGCACGGCTGCAAGGCGATGCTTTCGCGCGGCCAGTTCACGCCGGATCTCGTCGCCATGCGCATCGAGGATGGGGGGGGCGGTCACACCTGTCTCAGGCTCGCCGTCAAAAATGTAGGGCGCGCGCACGGTGGTGAAGGTTTCACCCATCACGCCGGGAACCTCGACCTTGATCCCAAGATGACGAGCCTGGGGATCTTCGAGCGCCTCGTCGCTGTCATAGGCTGGCGAATACGGCAGACCGGCCGCCTCGAAGGCGGCGCACCAATCCGCGCGGCTGCGCGTGGCGAACACCGGCGTGAGAATCGAGATCAACTCATCTTGGTGATCGATCCGCGCCGCGCGCCCGGCAAAACGCGGATCATCGCGCAGATACGTCAAGCCAGTGGCATCCACCAAGCCATCCCAAAACTTGATGGGCGATGACAAATGAATCGCGATCCAAGTCTTGTCGGCGCAAGCGAACACATAGCTTTGTGACACCGAGGGGCGCGATAGCGGCCCCATGATTTCACCGGCGCTGTAGAAATGCGTGAAGCTGTCGAGGTTGAAATGGCACATCGCCTCAAGCATCGAAATATCGACGCGGCGCCCCTCACCCGATTTGGCACGCGCCGTCAACGCCGCCAAGACCGCCATAGCGGCATATTGGCCGGTAACGGCATCAGCGATGGCCGGCCCAATCACCCGAGGGCTCTCGGGCGGGGTCAAAAGCCGCAAATATCCCGCTGCCGCCTGCGCAACCGTGTCAAAGGTCGGCCGATGCATCGCAGGCCCAGAGGTTCCAAAACCCGATATCGCGCAATAGATCAGCCCCGGATTGATCGCCCGCAACGCCGCCTCTCCGACCCCCAGCTTCTCGGCGACGCCGGGCCGAAAATTCTGGATGAAAACATCAGCTGTTTCGATCAGTTCGAACAGCGTCTCGCGGTCGGCCTCTTGCTTGGTATCAAGGGCAATCGAACGTTTGTTGCGATTGTAGGTCTGGTAATGGGGCGAATAGAGCCCGCCCTTGAAGGCGCGGAACGGATCGCCTGTGCCCGGCAGCTCGACCTTGATCACATCGGCACCCAGATCGGCCAGATGCATCGCTGCGGCAGGACCGGTGATATAGGTGCCAAGCTCGATGACGCGGATATCGCTGAGAATTTTCATGGATCTTCATCAGCGCGGGCTTCGCGCCCTGACGTTTCGCCGTCGTAGCCGATGGCCAGATCAGCTTGATGGGACATGATGAAACCGATCGAGCGCAGCGACTCTTCGTACAGATGCGCCGATAGCCCCGCCGCGCGCGCCAGCAATGGCACAGCCTTCAGCGCCTCAAGCGGCCAACCGGCATCCAAGATCACAGCGGGAATGCCACCCGAGACATTGATCGGCAAAGGACGGCCCATGATGCCCGGCGCCTGGTCCGCGATGGTGCGCAAGACACCGACATGGCGGCCCGACAGCCCAAGCTCATCACATATCGCAAGCAGGCGATCGGCGCGCGGATCACCGCCCGCATGTTGCGGATGCCCAAGGCCCGGCACTTTTTGCTTATCGAGTTTCAGCCGCGTCAGGTGATCTTGCGCCGAAGCCGCCACATCGCCATCGGTGGCGTCTTGCAACACCTGGTGCAGGAAACGGCCCGCCGTCTCGGTCGAGCCTGCGACCACCGTCCCCATGCCCAAAAGCCCGGCCGCCATCGCGCCTTGCCAAGCATCAGGCCCGGCAGCAAGCGTCATGCGCGCGGCTTGAACACTGGGTACAAGACCATGCTCAGCGATCGAGACGAGGCATGCATCAAGCATACGGCGCTGCGCCTCTGAGGGGGGCTCGCCGATGACCAAGAGCCAGAAATAATCGCTGAACCCGATCTTGCCGATCAGATCATGGCAAAGATCGCGCCCGCGCACCGTGATGGATTGCGCATCCGAAGTCGCGATTGCGGTATATGGATTAGATTGCTTGCCGATCCGCATAGTTTTTTCGCACACCGAAAATATTTTCTCTTGTCGAAGGGTAAGCCTGCGGATTAGGCTTCGTCAAGCCAATTTGATCGGCCCGGCAAGAACGGATGCGAGGGACCAGCACATGAAAGATCTCAACCAATACACAATTACCCAGGCCGTTAAGGAAAGCTTCAAGACCGAGCCCGGAAGCCGGTTGGAGTCGCTTTTGCAGGGGTTGATCACGCATCTGCACGATTTCACGCGCGAACATAATGTGACCCATGAAGAATGGATGGGGACGCTGAATTTCCTTTATGATTGCGGTCAGATCTCAACCCCTGAGCGGCACGAGTTCATCTTGCTCTCCGATGTGCTGGGATGGTCGGCGCTGGTCGATATGATCAACACCAAGGGCGGCGCGACCGAAGGCTCCAACCTTGGGCCGTTCTACCTAGATGATGCACCGCGCAAGGCATTGGGCGGGGATCTGTCGGATGATCGCAGCGGCGTTGTCGTTCTGATGCACGGACGGGTCACGGACACGCTGAAAAACCCCCTGCCAGGCGCACAGATCGATACATGGCAAGCCGATGGCGCGGGCACCTATCCGATCCAGGAGCAAGGCCAAGACAAGTACGACCTGCGCGGCAAGTTCACCTGCGATGAGAATGCGCGCTACTATTACACGACTGTTCTGCCCAAGCCCTATACCGTTCCCTATGACGGGCCCGTGGGTCAGCTTTTGCGCGCGGGCAACCGCCACGCATGGCGCGCGCCGCATATGCATTTCATCGTCACCGCGCCGGGCATGTCGGGTATCACGACCGAGGTGTTTTTCAAAAACACCGACTATATCGACAATGACGCCGTATTTGGCGTGCGTGGCAGCCTCATCGCCGAGATCAAACCCGCCAAGGATCTCGACACGCTTGGCTATGCGCTGGACAAGACGCCCGACGCCGTGATCGAATTCGATTTCGTTCTGGCACCGGGGGACTGATCAGAGGTGGACGACCAAACGCAACGGCCCACGGGCTTTGTAGAGGCACTCGCAAAGGGGATCGCGATCCTCGAGGCATTCGATGCCATGCATAGCGAAATGACCCTGTCAGAGGTGGCCCGCCGCGTGGCGATCTCACCGGCCGCTGCGCGCCGGGGCCTGATCACCTTGATCGAACTGGGCTATGTCGGGCAACGCGGCACCCGCTTTTATCTCAAGCCCAAGGTCATGGCGCTTGGATCGTGCTTTTACTTCGCCACGCGCATCGACGAGATCATCTTGCCCGATCTGCGCGCCTTGGTCGAAAAATTCGGCGATGCCTCTTCGGTCGGCACGTTGAATGACCAAAATGTCATATATGTCGCCCACCACTCCCAACAGCGTGCGCGCCGGGCCTCGGCTGTGGTCGGTGCAAGTTATCCGGCTTTTGCAACATCAATCGGACGCGTGCTATTGGCGGGCATGTCCGATGCTGAACTTGCATCATGGCTTGCCGCACTCGACCCGGTGCCGCTGACGGCGCGCACCATCACCGACAAGCCGGAATTGCACACCGAGATCATGCGTGTGCGCGACCAAGGTTT
>Ga0102941_1000879_pt1 | contig 14253 bp, 12 predicted proteins | sample SalPonR2_C_D2_MG_FD_79281 | JGI IMG/M metagenome (GOLD analysis project Ga0102941, IMG submission 79281) | Salt pond soil microbial communities from South San Francisco under conditions of wetland restoration - Salt Pond MetaG R2_C_D2_MG | ecosystem: Environmental > Aquatic > Marine > Intertidal... | reverse complement strand
CTCGAAGCGCATAGTCGAAGTAGCGGCCGCCGATGAGTTTGGAGACCGCGCGGATCTGGTAGCGGTGCAGGAGGTACATCGGCACGAGCACCTCCTCCAGCGTCGCCCAGGGACGGCCGGGGCGGATGTTGCGCTCGCCGAAGCGCTCGAGCACGACGTCGCGGACGCGGAGCAGATGCTCGAGTTCGGCGATGGCGTCGGCGCCGTTGTCCCAGAGGTTGCCGTCGGGATGGGGCGCGCCGGTGCCGCGGGCGTCGGCATCGGCGACGTAGGCGTAGCGGGCGGTGGTCTCCGCCAGGATGCGGTCGCGCTGGGCTGCGGCATCGATGCCTGGCGGGAAGTCCTGGTAGGCATAGAGGATGGCGCGCTCGTCCCATGCGCCGATGCCGGTGTCGTAGGCGGCGCTGAGGTCGATGTTGCCGTCATCGGTGAGGCGGATCAGCGGGAAGGGGTAGTCCATGACCGAGGCGCGGTCCTGGGTGCTGGCGGCGAAGTTGTGCTCGATGCCGAGGGTGTGGCCGACCTCGTGGGCGGAGAGCTGGCGGATGCGTGCGAGGGCCATGGCGAGCATGGGGTCTTCGTCGGGTGAATAAGTTGGAAAAGTTTCAAAAGTTCGGTCCGGCACCTCATATGGTGCCAGCAGGCCTTCGGCGAGGAGGTAGTCCTGGCGTACGCGGAGCGAGCCGAGGGTGACGTGGCCCTTCATTATCTCGCCGGTGCGGGGGTCGAGGATCGAGGAGCCGTAGGACCAGCCGCGGGTGGAGCGGTGGACCCACTGGATGACGTTGTAGCGCACGTCCAGGGGGTCGGCATCCTCCGGCAGCAGTTCCACGCGGAAGGCGTCGCGGTAACCCGCCGCCTCGAAAGCCTGGTTCCACCACTCGGCGCCCTCGATCAGCGCGCTGCGTACCGGCTCCGGCGCGCCCCGGTCGACGTAGTAGACGATGGGTTCCACCGGCTCGCTCATCGGCGCGGCCGGGTTGTTCTTCGCCAGCCGGTGGCGGCGCCCGTAGTTCACCCGCAACGGGTCGCCGATGCCGGAAGCGTAGTCCAGGAAGCCGTCGTTGTCGTAGCTCAGGCCGATGACGCCGCCGCGGGAATCGTAGGGCAGCGGCTCGTAGCCCGGCGGCGGCAGCCGCACGAAGGAATGATGCAGGTGCACGGTGAAGCTGGTCGGATCCGGTGCGACGGTGGGCAGCAGCTCCCCCTCGGGCTTGCCGGTGAAGGTGACCATGGCCTCGGCCTCGCTGTTGTCCGGGAAGGCCTTCGTGCGGGGCAGGTAGACGGCCGAGCGGTCGGCGTCCACGGCGTAGGTGCCCTCCTCCATGTCCGCCAGACGGCGCGCGATGCCGTGGGCGTCGCGGAGCAGGAACGGCGTGGCATCCACGAACACGGCCCCGTCCCGCTGGCCGAGCACCTCGAAGCCCCACAGGACCGAGACGGCGAAGGACTCTGCGGTCGCCGCGCGTTCCGGGGCGTCACCGTCGAGGGCGCGATAGGCCAGGTTGTGCTGGACCAGCAGCACCCGGGGACCGACCCGGCGGAACTCCACCAGGCGGGTGGCGCCGAGCTGCCCCCGGTCCAGGCCGATGTCGTTGGAGCCCACGCCCCGGGCCAGTGAGGACTGGTAGATGAAGGGTTCGTCGAAGGCATCCAGCGCCAGCATCAGCCGCCCGCCCTCGGCGTCCCAGTACATGTCGATGAAACCGGGCATCGCCTGCCACGCATCTATCGCGAGCACCTCCGCGCTCTCCCCGGCGCGGTCGTCGGCAGGCTGGTCGGCGGCGAACGCCGGGAACGCGAGAGCCAGCAGGATCAGCAAGGTCGGCGGCAGGAGGCGTCGTGTCATCGTCATCGTTCTCGTCGCATCAACCGGTCCGTTATCTTGCCCGAGAAAGGCGGCTGACTCATCTTCCCCTCCACACGTGTACGCGACCTGCTCTCATCGCTGTCGAGCGAACAAGTTGGAAAAGATGCAAAAGTTCGGTCCGGCACCTCTCCCCGCACTCGCGCCGGCCGGGTGCAAGCATTACGTATTGCCGCCGCGAGGGCGCCTGCCACAGCATGGTGACTGTAAGGAAAGACCGCGAGCGACTGGTTTTGACCCCGTGCGCGGCGATGCCGGCGCGGGCAGTTTCGGGAGGAGACATGAAAACGCGCAAGACCCCCTTGCGGCCAGGGACATGGCCGCTGCTGTCACTCGTCGTCCCGTTCCTCGTCTTCGCCGTCCCGGCCGGGGCCGAGAATCTGGTGGAGACGTTCACCGGCTCGGGGCCGGACACGACGCCCCGCTTCGAGGTGGAGGGTCCGTGGCGGGTGGACTGGGAGGCCGGGAGCGAGCATCCCCTGCTCTCCGCCTTCTACACCAACCTGTATGACGCGGAGACGAGCGAATACCTCGGCTTCATCACCCAGCTCAGGGGCACCGGCACGGGCTCGAAGCTGATCCGTGAGAGCGGCACGTTCCGCATCGGCATCTCGGGCAACGACGTGGACTGGACGATCAGGATCGTCGAACTGGGCCAGGACGAAGCCGAGGCGCTCGAGGCCGCCGCGGGCAGGCCGCGGACGGCGGAGCTGCCTGCGCCGGCGCGCCCGCAACCCTCGACACTCGTGGCCTCGGGCTCGTTCGTCGGCTGGAACGTGGTCGACGAGCGCACGCTGGACCTGATCACCGGTCGGGACGGGCTCGTGCTGGAGGTCACGCTGACCGAACGCTGCCGCGGCCTGACCGAAACGGCGGAGGTGCTGTTCGTGACTCCGGACAGCGGCGCCACCAACGTCTACAACTCGATCCTGCTGGACGACGGCACGCGCTGCTACTTCGAGCGTGTGGTGCCGCAGTACCGCTAGGCGAGGCGCCTGGCCGACAGCGCCAGTGACCGGCGGCCGCCGCGGGATTGCCGCTATTGCCGCGAGGGGCCGGCCGCGGCCCGGGCCCGCTCGATGACCCGCTCCAGGCGCTCCAGGTGCGACCCGGGCCAGTAGATGCGCCCGCAGCCCCTGCAGCAGCGGAAATCCCGGTACACCAGTAAGACCTGCAGCGGGACCCGCCGCGCGGCCTCGCGGCGGCGGATCGGCACGCACTCGCCGTTGCACTCCAGGCAGCGCGTGTAGGGCTCGAAGTCCGGGCCGAGCTGCAGAGCCCGGACCACCTCCTCCAGCTGGGCCCCCGGCTCGGTGGCGCGCAGCCAGTAGCCGTGGGTCACGCGCCCGTTGCGCAGGATGCCGATGTCCCGCGTGAGGATGATGCGGCGCTCGGCGAGAGCACGGTCGATGATCTCCTCGTCGCCGAGGTCGTTGCGCCACACCGTGTCGTAGCCGAGCAGACGGAGGTGACGGGCCAGCGTGCCGAGGTGCACGTCGGCGATGAAGCGCGTCACCCGCAGGGGCGCAGGACGCAGCCGGACCAGCGGCGAGACGTCCAGGCGCTCGAACACCGGGTACACGGCCACGCGCTCGCCGCCGCGCAGCCGGTGGCCGAAGCTCACGGACTCGCCGTCCACCAGGATCACGTCGATCTCGGTATGGGGCACGCCCAGCGCCTCGACGGTGTCCTTCACCGACGGCGTGTCCGTGAAGCGGTGGACGAAGCCGCGCTTGCGCCGCGCGGGCGGCAGGAAGTCGTTCAGCTCCTCGTAGAAGCGGAACTCGGCCTCATTCACAGGCTTGCCGTGAGGATCGTCGGGCGCGACCATGGCGTGTGTTCTACGCAGGAGGGGCTTCAGCCCCGATTCCGCCACATGCAGGAAACCGCCGTCAATGTCGTCTGGCTCGGCTTCGCCGCCAGCCTCGTGGCCGGCCTGGGCACCGGTGTCGGCGCCGTCGGCGTGTTCTTCGTTCGCCGGCTCACGGACGCCACCGAGGATCTGCTGCTGAGCTTTGCCGCCGGCATCATGCTGGCCGCCTCCTTCTTCTCGCTGCTGCTGCCGGCCATTGCCTACGGCGAGGCGGAATTCGGCGGCCGGCAGGCGGCGGTCGGCGTGGTCATCGCAGGTCTGCTGCTGGGCGCGCTGGCGCTGGCCGGCATTCATCGCTACGTGCCTCACGAGCACTTCTTTGCCGGGCGCGAAGGCCCGGACACCGCGGCGCTGGAACGCATCTGGCTGTTCATCATCGCCATCACGCTGCACAACTTCCCCGAAGGCATGGCCGTCGGGGTGGGCTTCGCCGGCGGCAATATCGACAACGGACTCGCGCTTGCCACCGGGATCGGCATCCAGAACCTGCCCGAGGGTCTGGCCGTCGCGGTCTCGCTGATCGGCGCGGGCTACAGCCGCCTGCAGTCCTGGCTGGTGGCTTTCCTCACCGGCCTCGCCGAACCGATCGGCGGCCTGTTCGGCAGTGCGGCGGTGTCCGTCGCCGGACCGCTCATGCCGTGGGCACTGGCCTTCGCCGCCGGCGCCATGCTGTTCATCATCAGCGACGAGATCATCCCGGAGACCCACCGGCGGGGGCTGCAGAACATCGCCACCTTCTCGCTGCTGGCCGGCTTCGTGGTGATGATGTTCCTCGACGCAACGCTGGGATGAATCCCCGGGCGGCACCTTGATCGGGCCGAATCCGCGCCCATGTCTGAGGGAGGAGCGCAGAAAAGGAGTGCGACGCATGGCCGACAAGAGTACTTATCAGAAGAAGCTGGAAGCCCAGCTCGAGGAATGGAACGCCGAGATCGACAAGCTGCAGGCAAAGGCAAAGCAGCAGCAGGCCGATGCCGAGAAGGACTATTCCGAGGCCATCGAGGACCTGAAGTCGCGCCGTGACGACATGAAGAAACGGCTCGAGGAACTGAGGGAAGCCAGCGACGACGCCTGGGAAGACATCAAGGCCGGCGCCGAGAGCGCCTGGCAGTCGATGTCCGCGGCCGTGAAATCGGCCACCTCGCGCCTGAAACAGTAGACTGTCACCCGGGCGCCGGTCGGGTCCGACCCGGCCGGCGCCTTTCTTTGTCCGCAGATCGAACACAGTCAGGAATGTAGTCAGCAAGGAGTCAGCAATGGGTTTGCTCGTAGACGGCCAGTGGAAGGACCAGTGGTACGACACGGAGTCCACCGGCGGGAAGTTCAAGCGTCAGGAACAGGCGTACCGTCACTGGATCACCGCCGACGGCGAGGCGGGGCCCTCCGGCGAAGGCGGCTTCGCGGCGGAACCCGACCGCTACCACCTCTACGTGTCACTGGCCTGCCCCTGGGCCCACCGGGCGCTGATCGTGCGCGCGTTGAAGGGCCTGGAAGAGATGCTGCCCATCTCGGTAGTGCACTGGTACATGGCGGAGTACGGCTGGACCTTCGAGCCCGGCCCGGGCGTGATCCCCGACCCCGTCCACAACGTCGATCGCCTCTACCAGCTCTACCAGAAGGCGGACCCGACCTTCACCGGCCGCGTGACGGTACCGGTGCTCTGGGACCGAAAACGCGACACCATCGTGAATAACGAGTCCTCGGAAGTCATCCGCATGCTGAACTCCGCGTTCGATCAGCTCGGCGCGGAACCCGGTGACTACTACCCGGAGGCCCTGCGCGAGGAGATCGACGCGGTCAACGAGCGCGTGTACCACACGCTGAACAATGGCGTGTACAAGTCGGGCTTCGCCACCACCCAGGAAGCCTACGAGGAGGCGGTGTATCCCCTGTTCGAGACCATGGACTGGCTGGAGGAGCGCCTCGCCGGCTCACGCTGGCTGGTCGGGGACACCCTGACCGAGGCCGACATCCGGCTGTTCACCACCCTGGTGCGGTTCGACCCGGTCTATCACGGCCACTTCAAGTGCAACATCCGGCAGCTGGCCGACTACCCGAACCTGTGGGGCCATACCCGGGACCTGTACCAGCATCCGAAGGTCCGGGAGACCGTGAACTTCGAGCACATCAGGAAGCACTACTACCAGAGCCACGAAACCATCAACCCCACCCGCATCGTGCCGGTGGGACCGGAACTCGACTTCGAGGCCCCGCACGGGCGCGAGGGCATGTAGCCCCCGGCCCCGAGCTTCATCCCTCGGCGTCGGACGCCTGCCGGGTCGGGAACTTCATGAACAGGTCATGCACCACGTTCTCGATGGCGGGCTTCGGGTTCTGCAGCGACTCGCGGGTGAGCCGGCCCTCGGCCACGCCCTCCCAGATGAGCTGCTTGCGCTCGGCATCGACCACGTCGATGTTGGCGGTGCCGACGCGGTAATGCACCGTATCCACCTCCTGCTCGTACATCGGCCAGGCGGTGTACAGGCCGTAGCGATAGCCGTAATAGCCGACGCCCATCGTCATGGACGGGCGGCTGCGCACTTCGCTGCGCTCGCGTACCCGGGTGTAGAAGTTGACGAGCAGGTCCGGGTCGTCCTCCGCGTAGCGATAGCCGAGCGCCTCCATCTCGCTGCGCACGGCGCTCTGGAAGTGGCTGGTGATGAGCGAGGAATAGCCCGCCCGGTCCGTGCCGAGCTCTTCGGCGAAGCCGAAGGTCTGGTAGCGGGTGAAGTCGACGCTGCGGTCATAGTCGGTACGCAGCTGCGGACCCGTAGCGCAGGCCGTGACGAATGCGCTGCAGGCGATCGCCAGAAACGTGAACAGTCTCCCTGTTCTCGCGTGCATGGCTTGTCTCCTTGCCGATGAGGGTAGTGGTGGAGCCGAGGAGGATCGAACTCCCGACCTTCGCATTGCGAACGCGACGCTCTCCCAGCTGAGCTACGGCCCCGTGTTTTTCGTAACGCCTAGTCTATCGCAGGCGGCGGCTGCGCGGCTGCCTGCCGATCCGCGGTGAGGGTCACTTTCATGGCGACGCGGTCGTTGTCGGTCAACGACACTTCGGTCGCTTCCGTGACGAGCACCCGTCCTTCCAGTCCGCTGCCCGCGGCCAGGATGGTCTCGCGCAGCTTCGCCGCCCGCTCGGCGGCGAGGGCGGTCAGTGCCCCCTCCTCCAGCGGCTGCAGGGGCACGAGTTCGGCCGCGAGATCTGCGGTATAGGCCGTGGCGTCGAAACGCGTCTCGCCGGGCTCGCCCTCGGCCGTCTCCACCGCCCGGGTATTCTCCGCGCGCAGGGCGTCGAGCCGGGCCTGCGGATCGTCCACGGTGGCCAGTTCCCGATACAGGGCCTGCAGCGCCTCCCGGCGCCGCTCCGCATACATGCCGCCGGCCTCTCCGTCTTCCGCAAGGCCGGTCACCCGCGCCGACACCGCGGCCTCCAGCTTCGCCTCGCGGAGCGCCCGCGCGTCGGCCGCGGGTGCCTGCACCGGCGGCAGCTCCAGCACGAGCTGGGGGCGCAGGGTCAGCGCCTCGGCCAGATTCGCCGCCTTCTGCACCTCCGGCGGCGTGAGATCGGCGCGGCCGGGCAGGAAGGTCACCTGCTCGAGTTCGCTGGCCTCCACGCCGAGGAGGTTGCCGAGCAGGGCGAACGGAGAGGTGGCGATCTTCACGATCAGGTTACCCAGTGCCTTCATCACGATGCCGCCGATGCTGAACTCGGGGTCGTCGACATCCCCGGTGATGGGCAGGTCCACGTCGATGGTGCCGCTGGAGTCTTTCAGCAGCGCCACGGCGAGTCCCAGTGGCAGACTCATGGCGTCCGGGTGGGGCACCCGCTCGCCCAGCTCGAATTCCCGCAGCTCGATATTGTTGTCGCCGACCAGGCGGCCGCCGTTCAGCCGATAGCCGAGATCCAGGTAGAGTCGGCCGCTGGCGATCTTGCGGCCGGCGAACGGCACCGAATAGGCCGAGAACCCCGGCATGGCCACGTTCTCGAATTCCGCCCGCAGGTCCGTATTCTCGGCCGGCGCCAGCGGCGTGACGCTGCCGGTGATCCGCAGGAATCCGTACTCGTCGACCCTGCCTTCCAGCGACACCGAAGAGGGTTCGCTGCTGGCCGTGGCAATCGTGGAGAGCTCGCCATTCAGTTCGGCGATCTTCACGCTGAACGGCAGCGGCAGCGAGCGGTCGGTGAAGTCGGCGGCACCGTCGGCGATCACCACCCGGCCCACCGTGACGCGGATCGGCAGCGGCCCGCCTTCCGCCTCGGAAGGCTCGGAAGGCTCGGACTCAGCGGCGGCCGGCCCGTCGCCGGCCGGCTCGCTATCCGCGTCGGCGTCGGCCTCTCCCTTCGCCACGCGCCCGAGGTTCACGCGGCCCTCTTCCGTGATCAGGATGTCGCCGTAGGGCCGCTCCAGCCGCACCTCGGAGACCTCGAGATTCCCGTCCGCCAGGCTGAAGACGATGCCGCTGGCAGCCACCCGGTCCCAACTGCCGAGCCGGGTGCCGAGGTCGGTCTCGGTGATCAGGAAATCGCGCACGGCGACATCGCCTTCGAAGCGCAGCGGATCGTCCGGGGAGCTGGCGAGCCTGGCGTCGGCATCGAGCATGCCGGAGTCCAGGCTGACGTCCGCGAGCGGCTGTATGTAGGGGTGGCTCCACGCCAGCGGGATGCCGTCGATGGCGAGGCCGAAGTCCGCCCGGACTTGCGGCAGCACGGTGAGGGTGCCGTCCAGCTCCGCGCGGCCGCCGCGGCCGGTCTGCAGGGACAGGGTCGTCGGCAAGGCGGCGTCGGGCTCGTTGCTGATGTCCCGGATTTCCAGCTGCACGGCGTCGACACTCATCTCGGCGACGGGCTGCACGCTCTCGTCGCGCAGGCTCGCCGCGAGGTCGGCGATGCGGAAGCGCCCGAGGGAGAGACGCCAGGGTTCGGCGTCGTCCGCGGTCCCGTCGTCTGCGGTCGCTTCCGCAGCCGGCCCCGGCTCCGCTTCCGCCGCCGGCTCCGCTTCTGCTACCGGCTCCGCTTCCGCTATCGGCGCCGCTTCCCTCGCCGGCAGATTGCGCACGACGTCCAGGGTGCCCGTCGCGTCCCGTTGCAACGCCAGTACGGCCTCCTCGATGTCGAGGCTCTCTGCGGAGACGCTGCGCTCGGGCCAGCGCAGACGGCCGGCGGCAAGCGCGATCCGTGGCACCGACAGGAGTTCCCGCGGCTCGCGCCCGGGCCCGCCGTCGGCCGCCGCCGGGAAGGTGAGTACGCGCACGTCGTTGAAGACCACGTCGAGGTCGTCCACGGTCGCGCCCAGGCTGCCGTCCGGCCGGGCGGCGACGTTGTAGGTGAAGTCGATATCGGCATCACCGTCGGTGATGTCCAGGCCGGTCTCGTGGCGGATGTAGGCCGAGAGCAGCTCGAAATGCGAGCCGTCGATGGCCGCCTCCCCCGCGGCGCGGAACGGGTTCATCTGCAGGCTGCCCGACCAGGTGAGCGTGCCTTCGCTCGCGGTCCGGATCACCACTTCCTGGGTGCCCGGCTGCTCCGGCAGGGTGTTCAGCCCCTGGACGCGCACATCGACAGGGCCGAAGCGGGTCTCCACCGGCTGGGGCGGCACGGCATCGCGCCAGTGCAGCGCGGCATCGGTCACCGCGACGGCGTGGAGGATGAGGCGCAGCGGCCCGCTCTCCGTCTCCGGCGGTGGCGGCTCCTGCGACGCCGGCGGGCGCGCCTCCAGCAGCCGGCGGAAGTTGAACGCGCCGTCCTCGTCGCGGGAGACGTAGAGTTCGGGGCCGTCGATGCGGAACTCGGCGAAGGTCCAGGCCCAGCGGAACAGCGAACTCGCCTGGAAATTGACGTGGATCTGCCGCGCCCGCGCCAGCGGTTCGCCGTCGGGGTCGTCCAGCTCGAGGCCGTCGATCGTGAGACTCAGCACGTAGGGGTTGATCGCCACGCGCTCCAGGCGGAGCTCGGAGTCGAACTGTTCGGCGACGGCCGCCACCGCCTGGCGCTCGACCAGCCAGGGCGCCAGGAAGAAGCCGGCCAGGGTCCAGGCGGCAACGAGTCCCGCCAGGACGATCAGCAGACGGCGGTGGCGGTGCACAAGATCACGCATGGGCGGCTCCCTCCGCGGCCTCTTCCTGCTCGGTCTCCTCGTGCCACTCGAAAATGTTCATCTCGATGAAGATGAAGGCCACCAGCCACAGGAAGGCATCCCAGAAGTCGAGGAAGTCGCCGTCGATGCCCCAGTAGATGGCGCAGGCGAACAGCACCGCGTAGAGGAAGCCCTTGATCCATTTGTTGACGGCCAGCAGGCGGTCGCTCAGCAGGCCCTTCAGCTGCAGCCACACCTCGGCCTCGAGCAGGGCCACCACGATGAGCCAGTCGCCGGCATTGATGATATCGGTCAGCGCCAGCGACTTCGCCAGTCCGAGCTGCTCCGGCGTGCCCACGATCTTCGTGCCCGCGATCTGCAGGATGGGCTGGCCCTGCATGGCAGCGCAGGCCTCGGCCGTCAGCCGCGGGTACTCGTCCAGCGTGGCCACCCAGGCGTAACCCTGGTCGGCCAGCGCGCACACGTTCACCCGGCCCAGCTCGACCAGGTCGGTGACGACGAAATATTTGCTGACGTAGCCGTAGAAGGCATAGACGATGAAGGCGTAGCAGACGCCGCGCACGGCGGTCAGTATCCACTTCAGCCGGCCCTCGAGCTTCTCGTCGGGGATGACCGCCGTCTCGAGCTCGAACAGGAGCAGCAGGACGACCCAGGCCATCGTATCGACGGTGGCCGAGAACGCCTCCACCAGATTGCCCCAGGTGACGCCGTCGACGAACACCTCCTTGCTGGCGGCGTAGTCGTCCAGGAAGAACAGCCAGACGTTCAGCGCCAGCAGGCAGTAGACGGTGTACTTGAAGGCGCGGAACCAGACATGGCCCGGTCCGAGCTTTGTCAGGGCGTTCAACGGCTCACTGCTCCCTGTTTTCCGCGGCAGCTGACGATGGGCGACATCACCCCCTAATCCTACCGCAGGCCCCTGCGGCGGCGCTCCTTCTTCTCAGCGCGGCGCCGGGCCCGCTCGGCCTTCTTCTCCCGCTTCTCGCGCCGGCGGGCGGCCTTCGCCTCCCGCGCCGCGGCCAGTTCCGGCACCCGGGACTCGACCAGCGGGCGCAGGCCGTACTCGAACACGCCGTAGGCGGCGGCCAGCAGCCCGATGCCCCAGAAACCCAGCCGCTCCAGTATCCACAGCGGCCAGAGCAGGGCGAGGAAGCCGTTCAGGACGGACATGAAGCCCAGGCGGAAGACGAACTCGATGAGCTCACCGACGAGGAAGTCCGTGGCGCCGCTGCTCTCGGCGACGTCGTCGGCGATCATGCGCGCCTCCAGGATCAGGAAGCTCACGACGACGCCGAGGCCGTAGAGACCGCCGCCGCGGGCCGTCCAGAGACCCACCAGCCAGCCGCGGATCAGCGTGATTGCCGTGCGCGGCTCGGCGCGCACCTCCCGCGCGATGCGCAGCTGGCGGGCGATGCGGCCCTCTTTTTTCGCCGCCCCGTCGTTCTCTGCCTCTGCCATGGCCGCAGAGTAGCCGGACTGCCGGCCGGGGTCGATGGCGCGAACCGGGGCAGCGCCGGGCCGCGGCCGCGGGACAGCGGCTTGCCGCCGAGACGGATGCCGAGCGTGAAGACGTAGCCGGCATCCACTGCGGCATCGATGGAACGGCCCGTGTCGTCGACGAAGCCGTGTTCGCGGCCGAACTCGCGGGCCAGGCCGACGTCGACGGCAAGGCCGTCCGTCAGCCGGTAGCTCCAGGTGGCCCGGGCGCGCCAGCCCTCCATCCGGTAGTCGAACGCCGCGCCGAGTTCGTCGCTCACCACGTGCCAGCGCTGCCCGGTGGGGAAGACGTCGAGTACCACCGACTGGCGCTCCGAGACGGACACCTGCAGGGACGGGTCGGGCCACGCGAGCCGCAGGCCGAGCGCGGCGGACGGGCGGTATTCCAGCCCGGCCACCGGCAGCATACGGCTCTCTCCCAGGCTGCGGTCGTGGGCCGCGCCGAGCAGCCAGGCGCTGCGCGGGCCCCGCCGCAGCCGCAGCTCGATGCGGCCGGTCAGCAGGAAATCCTCGTCGCTTGCCCGGTCGCCCGGGTCCTTGAATACGTTCGACGAGGTCGCGACGCCGGGGGCGAGGAGCGCGTCGACCCGCCAGCCTTCGCCCTGATGGCGGACGGTCAGCGGCAACTGCAGTCGGTGCAGGTCCCGGTCGCGTCCGGCCACGCCGTCGTACTCGTGGCGGACGTAGGCGTAGTCCATGCCGAGATCGAGCCCGGACCGGACGCCGCCCGCCGCCAGAAAGCACGCCGACAGGGTGGACTCGCGAGTGGCGACCCGCGCGCCCGGCGGCAGCGCCATGTCCTCGGCAGGCAGCACGGCGTAGCCCAGGGCGGCCGACGGGCAATCGGACGCCGCGAGAACAGCGCCACTGGGGAACAGCAGGCTCGCGGCCGCGATGAGTCCGGCGACTATCCCCGCGATTACCCCGGTGGCCCGTCGAGGCCTCACGGCGGACTCCGGTAGGGGCCGTGCTGGTAGTACTTCGGCCGCCGGTCCAGACGGACGTGCAGCCAGGCCACGCCGGTGCCGGAGGTGCTGAGCCAGAGCGGCGAGTCGTCCAGACGGTCGAGGACGGCTTCCGCCGTGGCGCGCCAGAGCGCGCGCACCTGCCGGGCCGGCCCGCGGCGCAGGAATGCGGCCAGATGCGGATAGGCCTCGGTCTCGGCACCCTCCGCCGGCTCGGGCACGACCAGCAGCGCATCGCCACCCAGGTTGGGGAACGTGACAACGCCGTCGCCGGCGCCGAAATGGCTGCTGAAAGTCGCCGCGTCGGGCTGCACCGCGGCCAGCGCCGGCGCTGCCATCAGCACGAACTCGGCCGGGCGCTCCAGCCGGCCGGCAGCGAGCGGCGGGTTCTCCCAGTAGAAGGCCGGCCAGGGCGCGGCGGCGAGCAGCTCCGAGTACCAGCAGGCGAAATCCGCGTCGTCGCGCAGCCTGCGCAGGAAACGGGCACGACTGAGAGGAGCGCCCCGCTCCTCCAGCGTGTGGCGCCGGCCTCCCGGCACCGCCTCGGCCGGCGCCGACCAGACACTCATGCGCGGCTCCGTTGCATCCCGTGACCAGCATACCGGTTCGACCGTCGCGGGCGCAGGTATGATGCGCTGCCATGGACCTCATCCGTGCCATCCGGCGGCTGGACTCGACGGCCGTCGCGCTGATCCTGGCGAATCTCGTCCCGCTGTACGGGGTATTCGCCTGGGACTGGGCCGTGTTTCCCATCCTGTTCCTGTTCTGGTTCGAGAACATCGTCATCGGCTTCTTCAACGCCGCGCGCATGCTGACCGCGCGCCCGACGGAACCGGTGCTCTGGGCCGGCAAGCTGTTCCTGGTGGCGTTCTTCTGCGTCCATTACGGGATGTTCACCGCCGTGCACGGCAGCTTCGTGCTGAGCCTGTTCGGCGACATGGCCAATCCGGGCGCCCTGCCGGACGCCGCACTGGTCACGGACGTCATCGCCCGCGAGCACCTGCTGTTGCCCGTGCTGGCGCTGGTCGCGAGCCACGGGTATTCCTTCGTGGTCAATTTCGTATTGCGGGGCGAGTACCGGGGAGCCTCGCCCAAGCAACTGATGGCACGGCCCTACGGCCGCATCGTGCTGCTGCACGTCACGATCCTCGCCGGCGGCGCGCTGCTGACGGCGCTGGACGCGCCGCTGGCCGGGCTGGTCCTGCTGATCGCACTGAAGATCGCCATGGACCTCCATTCGCACGTGCGCACCCACGCGCGGGAGCTGCCCTGACGCGCCGCGCGGGCCCTCTGATGGGGTCAACGGGATCCGTCGTCGCCGCCGGCGTTCTCCGCCGCCACCGCCCTGCGCTCGGTCTCGACGTCCAGCAGCTCGCGCAGCAGCAGGATCAGGGGGTCGTCGGAGGTGTAGCGGTGGCCGTAGTCCAGGTTGAAGCGGTAGTCGAAACCCGGCGGATTGTCCCCCTGGGTGTGCTGCAGGATGGTCTCGAGCTTGTCCAGCGCCTTCGCCAGGCGGGCCTCGGGCGTGCGGCCGGCCTCGTACTCCTCCCACAGGCCGACGATGCTCTCGCGCTGCCGCGCAGCCAGCGGGCGTACCAGGGTCTGCAGGTCGCGGCGCTCGCGCTCGCTCTTGCCCGGTGCGTCCTCCTGCTCCGGCGCGGGCACGTCGCCGCTGATGGCCTCGCCCAGATCGTGGACGATGCACATCCGGATGAAGCGCGGGAAATCGAGATCCGGATACTCGTCGGCCACCAGCATCGCCATCAGGCACAGCCGCCAGGTGTGTTCGGCCACGCTCTCCCGCCGCCCGCCGGAGGTCCACGCATGGCGCTCGGTTTCCTTCAGGCGCTCGGCGGCGCGCAGGAAATCGAGCAGTCCCTCCAGTTCTCCGGCGTCGGCTTTCAGCAAAACGGTCACTCCCCTGCGCATGGCCCGGACGACAGACGCTAACCG
>Ga0102941_1000875_pt1 | contig 14277 bp, 11 predicted proteins | sample SalPonR2_C_D2_MG_FD_79281 | JGI IMG/M metagenome (GOLD analysis project Ga0102941, IMG submission 79281) | Salt pond soil microbial communities from South San Francisco under conditions of wetland restoration - Salt Pond MetaG R2_C_D2_MG | ecosystem: Environmental > Aquatic > Marine > Intertidal... | reverse complement strand
GGTTTGACCTCTCGTTCGGGAGAGGGCGAGCATTTGCCGGGAAAAATGGCGCACCTGAGAGGATTCGAACCTCTGGCCTCTGCCTTCGGAGGGCAGCGCTCTATCCAGCTGAGCTACAGGTGCATCACGCGCGGGGTATAGCGACCCCACCCGCGCCTCGCAACGGTAAAACCAAGGCGGAGCACGCGACCCCATCTTTATCCCGCAAATATGGCCGCCGGAGGCATCCGTCATCCGCCCCGAACCCCAGGCGCCCGATATGGCACGCGCCCCGCCATGACGCGCACGCCGTGCGCACATGGCGCCGGATCTGCCCCGTCAGGGGCAGAAGATGCTACTGTGCAGCCTGAACCTCGGCCGCGCGTTCGGCTTCGAGAACCGCCGCGCGCTTTTCGACCTGTTCCACGATGTGGTCCACCATCTGGTCATTCGACATCTTGTGGCTCTGCTTGCCGGCCAGATAGACCATCCCCGACCCTGCCCCGCCGCCGGTAAAGCCGACATCGGTCATCAACGCTTCGCCCGGCCCGTTCACCACGCAGCCGATGATGCTGAGCGACATCGGCGTCTTGATATGCTCCAGCCGCCGCTCCAGCATTTCGACCGTCTTGATCACGTCGAATCCCTGCCGCGCGCAGGACGGGCAGGAAATGATCTGCACGCCCCGGTGGCGCAGACCCAGCGATTTCAGGATCTCGTATCCGACCTTCACCTCCTCCACTGGGTCTGCCGACAACGAGACCCGGATCGTGTCACCGATCCCCATCCACAGCAGGTTGCCAAGGCCGATCGCCGATTTGATCGTGCCGCTGGTCAGCCCGCCCGCCTCCGTGATGCCCAGGTGAATGGGGCAATCGGTCTGTTCGGCCAGCATCTGGTAGGCAGCGGCCGCCATGAAGACATCCGACGCCTTGCAGCTGATCTTGAACTCGTGAAAATCGTTGTCTTGCAGGATCTTGATGTGATCGAGACCGGATTCCACCATCGCATCCGGGCAGGGTTCGCCGTATTTTTCCAGCAGATGCCGTTCCAGCGAGCCCGCATTCACCCCGATGCGGATCGAACAATTGTTGTCGCGCGCGGCCTTGATGACCTCCTTCACGCGGCTCTCATCGCCGATATTCCCGGGATTGATCCGCAGGCAGGCCGCGCCGGCCTCGGCCGCCTCGATCCCGCGCTTATAGTGGAAATGGATATCGGCCACGATCGGCACGGGCGATTCCCGGACGATCTCCTTCAGCGCCTTGGAACTGTCCACATCAGGCACCGAGATGCGCACGATATCGGCCCCCGCCTCGGCACAGGCCTGCACCTGCGCGATCGTCGCCCTGGCGTCGGTCGTCAGCGTATTGGTCATCGTTTGCACGGAAATCGGCGCATCGCCCCCGACGGGCACGGATCCCACATGGATCTGGCGGGATTTGCGGCGGTCGATATTCCGCCATGGGCGGATCGGATTATGAGACATGTGGCGCGTCTTTCTCGCAGGTCCGGTCAGATACCCTTCACGATAGCCATGTCAGATGAATTGGACAACGTCTCTGCGACAGTGCCGCAGGTCGCACCCTACTGGGTGGGCGCCCCGCCCAGAACCAGCGCCGCGACCTCTCGCAGGTCGGGATCGGCGGTGGCATCCGCCATCACGTAATTGGTGCTTATGGCCTCGGCCGACAGCACCACATCGCGGGCGATGGACGTGCCCGGGCCGGACGGGCCCATGGTGACCCCGTTCACCGCGAAATACAGCGACCCGGCGTTGCCGGCGCGCAGCGTGGGCGCATCCTCGGATTGCGGGATCGCATAGCTGTCGCCAGCGTCCAGCGTGCCTTCGAACAAGACCGCGCCGGACACGGACGACACGCGGACCCAGGACGGGCGCACCGCGAAGATCACGACCTCTTCGCCCTGGCGGGCCTCGGTCACCTGCACCGCGCTTGCGGCCTGCACGTCATCGGTCGGCTCGGCCGTTCCAGCAATCGCGACCGGCGCGGGCACATCGCGCGCGGATGCCTGCACGCCGCCAAGTGTTCCGACCTCGTCGGGGTCGAGCGTCGCCAGCGCGGAATCGCGCGGCGTCAGCACCGGCGCCTCCAAGGCCTGCGGACGATAAAGACGGTCCTGCGTTTCCGGGCCGGGCACCGCGATGTCGAAGCCCTGGCTGACGCTGTAGGCCCCGTCGATGGCGCCGGCCAGCGGATCCAGCTGCGCCAAAGGCACCGGCGCCTCGTCCACCGGGGCAATCTGCAAACGCTGAATGTCGTGCAAGATCGCAAACGCGCCATAGCCCAGACCAACCACCAGCACCAACAGCACGGCGATCGACCCGAGCGCGCCGGGTTGCACAGTGGAAAAAAGGCTTTCGGGTGACGGCGCAAAGCTGGTACGCGCGCCCTTCATCACTTCGTTGGGGTCCATCCGGCGCGGTGGCGCCTCTCCAAAGTTTCGCTTGGCGGCTTGCGCCTGTTTGCCCGACGATCCGTGCACGCCCTGAAACCCGGTTTCGTCGCAAAAGCGGCGAAAGGTCCATTCAGGCTCCATCCCCAGATACCGCGCATAAGACCGGACATAGCCCGCGATGAACCCTTGCGAGGAAAACGCGCCCACGTCGCCGTTCTCGATCGCGGCGATATAGGCGGCGCGGATCTTGAGTTCACGTTCGACATCGAGAAGGGATTTTCCAAGGGTCGCGCGTTCGCCACGCATCAGGTCACCAAGCGACACGTCCAGGACATCATAGCCGTCAAACGCGCCATCATAGGCCGGACGATCCACATCCTGCCCCGCGTCGTGCCCTGAGTCGTGGCCTTGGTATTGGCCCATGCCGCGCCTGCCCCTTTTTTAGCGGCTGCTCGGTAAACCCCACATCTGGTGGTGCATTGGCAGCCTTTGGCAAGATATTACCCTAAAATAGAGTGATTCCCCAAACACTCTATTAACAAGCACGGAATAGCACGCTCTGAGAGCAAGTTGCACCCGGACTTTGCGTCAGGCGGACATCTCGGCACGATTCAGCGCACAATGGCTCCATAGGCCATCCATGGCGCCCACAAGATGATCAATCATCCGGGGATCATGCACCGGCGACGGCGTGAAGCGCAGCCTCTCGGTGCCGCGCGGCACGGTCGGGAAATTGATCGGCTGCACATAGATCCCGAAATCCGACAGCAACATGTCCGAAATCGCCTTTGTGTGAACCGGGTCGCCCACGATCACCGGCACGATATGGCTGCCGTGGTCGATGATCGGCAGGCCCAGGCCTTTCAGGCGCAGTTTCAGGACCGCCGCGCGTTCCTGGTGCAGGTCGCGCAGTGTCTGGTCGGTTTTCAGGTGCCGCACCGACGCCGCCGCCCCTGCCGCCACGGCGGGCGGGATCGAGGTGGTGAAGATAAAGCCCGGCGCGTAGCTGCGGATCGCGTCGCACATGCGCTCGGAGGCCGCGATATAGCCGCCCATGACGCCATAGGCCTTGCCCAGGGTGCCGTTGATGATGTCGATGCGATGGGCCAGACCGTCGCGTTCGCTGACGCCGCCGCCACGGGGGCCATACATGCCCACGGCGTGCACTTCGTCCAGATAGGTCAGCGCGCCGAATTCCTCGGCCAGGTCACAGATCTCGGCCAAGGGGCCGAAATCGCCATCCATGGAATAGACGCTCTCGAACGCGATCAGCTTGGGTGCGGCAGGGTCATCGGCCGCCATCAATTCGCGCAGATGGGCCACGTCGTTGTGGCGGAACACGCGCTTGGCGCCGCCATTGCGCCGAATGCCTTCGATCATCGAGGCATGGTTGAGCGCATCCGAATAGATGATCAGACCGGGAAACAGGACCGGCAGCGTCGACAGCGTCGCGTCATTGGCGATGTAGGCAGAGGTAAAGACCAGCGCGCCGTCCTTGCCATGCAGATCGGCCAGTTCGCGTTCCAACGCCTTGTGATAGACCGTGGTGCCCGAGATGTTGCGCGTCCCGCCGGATCCCGCGCCCGTGGCATCCAGCGCCTCTTTCATCGCGGACAGAACCACCGGATGTTGCCCCATGCCCAGATAGTCATTGCCGCACCACACGGTGATGTCCTGCCGGGTGCCATCGGGCTTGTTCCAGACCGCATGGGGGAACTGACCGCGCTGACGCTCGATATCGATGAAGGTGCGGTAGCGGCCTTCGTCGTGAAGGCGGGCGATCGCATGATCGAGAGCGTCATCGTAGTTCACTGGCAGTCTCCTCTTTCGGTCGCGGCGATCCGCAACCCGGCACGCTGAAGGCATCTGTTCGTTCGGCCCCTTCGGGCAACTTGGAAGCATTCCAATTTCCGTCTTGCACGCCAAATAGGCGGTGGGTCGCGTGAGGCCAAGTTACAAATTGCCGCGCAGCCGACTTTGACATGGATCAATATTGCCGCCGAACCCGGTCCCGGCCGCGCGACGGCGGCGCGAATCGTGCCGGCAGGTCGCGTGCGTCAGCCTTCCACGACGGCGCGGCAATCGGGGGCGGCGCAGGCCGCGATCGCCTCCTGGGGGGAGGCGCCGATGCCCCATTCACCGGTGGTGTCGCTGATTGCGAGCGCGCGCGCGCGGCGCGGCAGGGCCCGGTATTCCCCGCGCAGCGCCGCTGTCGCGTGGGCCGACAATTGCAGCGCGCGGCCCGGTTCCCATCCTTCGGGCCGGATGACCATCACCACCACGCAGTCCTCTCCGCAGGCCGCGAGGGCTGCGGCAGAGGCATTTTGCTCATCGTGATAGTTCGCCGCCAGGGACGTGCGTTCCGACGCCAGCCCCGAGGCCGGGTGGATGGCCAGCGCCGCATAGTAGAGCTGCGGCTGGATCTGGTTGATCTGGTCGAGCGTGGCGATATCGGTCGGGCTGAGGCTTTCATGGGGGAAGATCTCCCACTCCACCGCGCCGCGTTCGGAGAACACGAGATCGCGGGCGTCGCGCAGATTCGGCAAATCCTGCGCCAGGGCTGGCGCACCGGCCAGAACAGCACCCGCCAGGGCCAGTTTCAGTCTGTGCATCGCTTGTCCCTTTTCGCCCGATCACACGCCTCTCTCGCGGATCGCTCACGGCCCGCGCAGGCCAGACTAGCCAAGGCCCCCGGCGGGCGCAACGGGTGGACACGCCCGACCGACCGGGCCAGTGTCACGCCACCACCCACCCCGAACCCGGAGCCGCCCCCATGTCGCTTGACGCCGTTCTTGCCCGCATCGACGCCGATCAATCCCAGGCCCTCGAGCGCCTGTTCGAGTTGCTGCGCATCCCCTCGATCTCGACCGACCCGGCCTTTTCCGGCGATGTGGCGCGCGCGGCCGACTGGCTGGCCAAGGATCTGGTATCGCTGGGATTCGAGGCCTCGGTGCGCCCGACAAGCGGCCATCCGATGGTGGTCGGACATGTTGACGGGCCGGGGGATGGGCCTCATCTGCTGTTTTACGGCCACTACGATGTGCAGCCGGTGGACCCGCTGGATCTCTGGGATCGAGACCCCTTCGACCCGCAACTGCAAGATACGCCCCATGGCAAGGTCATTCGCGCCCGCGGCGCGGTGGACGACAAGGGGCAGTTGATGACATTCCTCGAAGCCTTGCGTGCCATCCGCGCGGAAACCGGAGGCTATCCGTGCCGCATCACGGTATTTCTGGAGGGCGAGGAAGAAAGCGGTTCGCCCTCGCTGATCCCCTTCCTGAAGGACAATGCTGATGAGCTGCGCGCTGATCTCGCGCTGATCTGCGACACCGGCCTGTTTGCGGACGGCGTGCCGGCCATCGTGACACAGTTGCGCGGCCTGTTGGGAGAGCAGATCACCGTCACAGGCCCCGATGTCGACCTGCATTCGGGGCTTTACGGCGGCATGGCCATGAACCCGATAAGGGTCCTGACAAAGGTGCTGGCCGGGCTTCACGACGATCAGGGCCGGGTCCAGGTGCCGGGTTTTTATGATGGCGTGGAAGAATTGCCGCAAACCCTGGTCGAACAATGGAAGGGGCTGGGTTTCGACGAGGCGGCGTTTCTTGGCGCCGTCGGGCTGAGCGCGCCTGCGGGCGAGGCCGGGCGCATGGGGCTGGAAATGCTGTGGTCGCGCCCGACGGCCGAGATCAACGGGATCTGGGGTGGATATACCGGCGCGGGTTTCAAGACGGTGCTGCCCGCCAAGGCACAGGCCAAGGTCAGTTTCAGGCTGGTCGCGGGACAGGATCCGCATGTCTTGCGCGACAGCTTCCGCGCCTGGGTCAGCGACCGGATGCCGGCTGATTGCGAGGTCAGCTTTGCCCCCCACGGGGCATCGCCGGCCAGCCGCATGGATATCACCCATCCCGCTTTCGAGATCGCGCGCCGCGCGCTGAGCGACGAATGGCCCGGCGAGGCGGCGTTCATCGGAGGCGGCGGATCGATCCCCGTGGCGGGCTATTTCAAGGAGTATCTGGGGATGGATTCCCTTTTGGCGGGCTTTGGCAAGGACGACGACGCGATGCATTCGCCCAACGAGAAATACGACCTGAACAGTTTCCATCGCGGCACCCGGTCCTGGGCGCGCATCTTGCACGGCATCGCGGGCTGACACGCAGGGGCGCGGAGGGGGCGCTGCCCCCGCCCGTTCCGGGCTCCCCCGGGATATTTGTGAAACAGAGAAGCCTGGGGCGGGGGCGGGCTCAGGCGGCGGCGACGGGATGACGGGATGCCGGTCCGCGCCAGAACCGGGCCATCATGAGGCTTCCGGCGATGGCCAGTCCGACCACAAGGCCCAGCCAGATCCCCGGCCCACCCAATCCGAACGGAAAGCCCAAGAGATAGGCGCAGGGCACCCCGATCAGCCAGTAGCTGATCACCGCGTAGATCATCGGGGTGCGGGTGTCTTGCACCCCCCGGAGCAGGCCGAGCGCCATGACCTGCGCCGCATCTGCCAGTTGGAACAGGGCGGCCACCGCCAGAAGGCTGGCGCCGATGGAGAGAATCGTGGGCTTCAGCGGATCGGCTGGATCGACGAAAAGGCCGATCAGCGTGTCGGGGATGGTCACGAAGGCCAAGATCGTGATCGCCACCATGGCGCCCGACAAGATCAGCGCGGCCAGACCCGCCAGCCGCAGGTTGGCGCGATCGCCCCTGCCCCATGCCCGGCCCGCGCGCACGGTGGCCGCCTGGCTCAGGCCGATATGGACCATGAAGGTCGTCGCGCAGATCTGGATCGCGATGCCGTGGGCTGCGAGTTCGTTTTCCCCGATCCAGCCCATCATCACCATGGTCGCCATGAACAGCCCGCTTTCGGCCAGCAGCGTCAGCGCGATGGGCCAGCCCAGGCGGAACACCTGGCCGAAGGCGTCCCAGTCGGGGTTCCAGAACCGGGCGAACAGCGTGTCTTGCCGCAAATCGCGATGGACGGCGGAATAGACGGCCAGAACCACGCAGATCAGAAGCTGCGTGCCGAGCGACGCGATGGCCGCGCCCGCGATGCCCAGTTCGGGCGCGCCCAGGTTGCCGAAGATCAGCACCCAGTTGACGGCGGCGTTCAACGCCGCCCCCGCCAGCGTCGCCCAAAGCACGATCCGCGCATGTTCGAGGGCCGAAAGATGGCTGCGAAACACGCTCATCAGGACGGCGGGCGCGATCGCCCATCCCGCGATCCGCAGGTAGGCCTGCGCATCGGCGGCGATCTGGGGCGTTTGGCCCAGAGCGAGGAAGATCGCGCCGGAATACCAGAACAGCGGCATCGCCAAGGCCGAGAACAGCAGCCCGATCCACAGCCCCATCCGGGTGATCCGGCGCACCTGCCGCCGGTCATCATTGGCCGCGGCCGCCGCGACCATCGGCATGACGGCAAGGCCGAACCCCATGCCGAGGATCATGACCACGTGAAAATACGACGCGCCGATCGCCACCGCGGCCAGTTCGGCGACCCCGTACCAGCCCATCATGACCGTGTCGGTCAGGGTGATCGCAACCTGCGCCAGCATGCCACCGATCAGGGGCAGGCCAAGCAGCCATGTCGCGCGCAGGTGGCCGGCCAGAGTGGTGGGTTGGAGGGTCGACATGGGCTCAGGCCTTAGACCGGGAGGAAGTGACACCGCAAGGCTCGTCAGAACGCGGCCAGCGCAAACTGCCCGGCGATGATCGCGACGACCAGGCCGATCGTGATCTCCAGCACCGGCTGAACGCCCGACATCCGGGCCGAACCGACCAGGCCCGCCAGCACACCGCGGCGCAGGCCGACCGTGCCGAGCGCAACCGTGGCCGTGACCGCGGCCGTGCCCAGGGCCATCGACAGAGTCCCGGCCACACCGATGGCAAAGATGCCCATCTGCGCCGTCAGGATCAGAACGAACAGGGCGCCCGTGCAGGGCCGGATGGCCACCGCGCCGATCAGGGCCGCGACCTCTTTCCAGTTGCCCGCGCGCGCCAGGCTCGCGGGGTCCGGCACATGGGCATGGCCGCAGGTGTCGCAGACCGCGTGATCGCCCGCATGATCATGGTCCGACACCCTGCGCAAACGCACGAGACCGCGCAGACCGCGCGCCACAAGCCACAGGCCCACCAGCGCCACGGCGGCAAAGCTGAGCGGGGCAAAGACCGCCTCGGCCAGGTCGGTCATCTGCGCCCTGCCCCATTGCCATGCCCAAAGACCGATGCCCACCAGACCGATCGCCGTGAGCGCCTGCGCAAGGCTCGAGGCCAGCGCCACCCACATCAGCCGGGCCGCGCCGACCCGCGTGGCCGCCCCGTACCCCCCGATCAGCAACTTGCCGTGACCGGGACCGACCGCATGGAAGAAGCCATATCCGAAACAGACCGCGAGAAAGCCGCCAAGGGCCGCGGGGTCGCCCGCCCGCATCGCGCGCAATCCGCCCGCCATCGCGTCTTGTGCGGCGCGCTGACCGTCCAGCGCCCAGGCCTGCACGACGCGATCCGCCCCGGTCAGGTACAGCGCCGCCAGCACCGCGACCAGCAACAGGGCTGCGACAGCGATCAGCCTGGACATGTGAGCACGGCGCTGTCGGCGAAATATTCCCCGACCGACGGAAAATTATCCTCGGCCGCGACCGAGCCGCCGATTTCGGCCAGCGCGCTTTCCAAGATGGCATAGGCTGCATCCAGATCAGCGCGGATCAGCTCCACCTCGCAGCGGGGCTCACCGGCCATGGCGATCGGCAAGATCATTTCGAATGCGATGTAGAATTCCGGGTCGTAGACCTGTGCCTCGATCGGGTGCAACGCCACGCTGCCGATGACGGGGCGGCGATGCGTGGTCTCGATCTGGCCTGTGTCCAGCAGGGTCAGGCGCACCGGCTCGGGTGGGCCGAGGGTCAGTGCCTCACCGGATTGCCGCAACACCAATCCCCCCTCGAATCCGCTGTTCCAGTTCAGGTCGAAGCCCAGGGTCTGGGCCACCTCGGTCTCGGTCAGGCTCAGGTCAAAATCGGGATCCAGTCCGTAATCTTCCAGTAATATCAGTGAGTAAAGCTCATCATACCGCCAGGTGACCATGATCTCGGTGACCCGGCCATCGCCATCACGAATCAACTCGAGACCGGCATCGATGAAGATATGGGGATGCGCCTGCGCAGGCTGGGTTGCGCAAAGACCGAGGGCGAGGACGAGGCGAAGGGTGACATGGTTCATCACGGCAATATGGACAGCCAGGCCACGAAGACAATCCCGGTCTCGTCCCGTGCCAGCGGAAATCCGTTCCGGCGTTTCGAAAATCTTGCTTAAAATGCGATGCATTGTTGACGGCTTCATCAACTTTTGTCGCCAGAAAGAGCCCCAATGCGCCACATTTTCGCCCTGTTTGGGAGGCAAAAAGGAGGCCTTACATCGAGTTGGTAAACGTATGTCTCCTGCAGTCCTCAGCTTCATTCGTGACGAACGTGGCGCGGTCACCGTCGACTGGACGGTCCTCAGCGCCGCAGCCGTCTCCATGGCCCTGGCTACCGTTGCAGTGCTGAATGACAGCGTCGCGGGCCTGGCATCTCGCATGGACAACGAACTGCGCGATCAGCAGATGAACGACAATTTCGTGGTTTTCACCTCCGAGCATTTCGAAGGCCTGTACGAAGCCGGCCTCGTGACTGCGGAAGATGCGCAAGCGACCTTCGACATCGCGGATCAGATGATGAACCAGCAAATCATCGACGCGCTCGAATATGGAATCACCGCGATGGAAGAGGGCACGCTGACTGACGCGGACCTGATCGCCCTGCTCGCGGTCGCCTCCGTGGCTGACCAGCGCAACATCGTCGATGACAGCATCCTCGACTACTATTTCGGCTTCGATGGATCGACGGGACGCTACAGCGACGCGCTGTAATCCTGCATCCGGACGGACGGGCGGGCGCCCAAAAAGACGCCCATCGCCATCCATAACCTCATTGAAAATCCGAACATTGCGGAACGTTCTTCACGCAGGTCCGGCAACCCGCCGCGTATCGGGATGCAGCGATGTTCCCAAGATATGTTCCGCCTTGTGGATGACCTGCCCCGCCTGCCCCACGATCAAAGGGTCCGGCGCCTGCGCTATGGCGCGGTCCTTGTCGGGATAGTCCAGGGTGCTCAGGAAATGCCGCATGCAGTTGAGCCGCGCGCGTTTCTTGTCGTCCGACTTGATCACCGTCCAGGGCGCATCGGCGGTGTCGGTGTAAAAGAACATCGCTTCCTTGGCCTCGGTGTAATCATCCCACTTGTCGAGACTTGCCATGTCGATGGGCGACAGCTTCCACCGCTTGAGAGGGTCCGTTTCACGGCTGGCGAATCTGCGCTTTTGCTCGTCGCGCGTGACCGAGAACCAGTATTTGTAGAGCCTCACGCCCGACCGGGTCAGCATGCGCTCGAATTCGGGCGTTTGGCGCATGAATTCCAGGTAATCATTGGGCTCGCAAAACCCCATGACCCGCTCGACCCCCGCGCGGTTGTACCAGGACCGGTCGTAGAAAACCATTTCACCCGTCGTGGGCAAGTGCCTGATATACCGCTGAAAATACCATTGGCCGCGTTCTTCGTCGGTGGGTTTGTTCAGGGCGACGACACGTGCCTCACGCGGGTTGAGGTGCTCGGTGAACCGCTTGATTGTCCCGCCCTTGCCGGCCGCGTCGCGCCCCTCGAACAGCATCACGATCTTCTGACCGGTCTCACCGACCCACTTCTGCACCTTCAGCAATTCGGCCTGCAGCTTGGCCTTTTGTGCCTCGTAGCTGCGGCGACTGAGCCGGTCCTCATACGGGTAGTGTCCGGTCTCGAACGCTTGCCTGATCTCGGCCGAGCTCGGCTCGACCCGGTGCCTGCGCCGCACAGGGGTCGCCTGCGGGACGGCCACCGCGTCGGCGGGGCCGGTCATGGCATTTTCGGGTTTCGGTTTCAGGTCTTCCAAGGCGCATCTCCCCGTTTGCGGACCGATGTGATCGGCGCAAGAATGGCAAAGCCGCGCGCGCAATGCATTGACTCATGTCAAACATCGGACCACCCGCCCTCCCAAAGCCCCCGCGACGCACGCCCGAAAAGGGCCCGCGGGGGATCAGCGCCAAACCGCCGACGCAGCCTCGTGCAGGCCGGTCCGATCCGTCCGATCCGGTTGGCGGGGGCCGCCAGACCCGCAAGGCATGTTTGGATTTCCACGCGCCTGTGATAGTTTGCTTCAATCATCCGGGGCGTGATCCCGGCATCTGGTGGGGACTGAACATGGCGATCTTGCCCAAGACCCTTGCACCCACGGCACTGATCCGAACGGCGGCGCGTTGCGCGCTGGGGACCGCATGTGTCGCGGGCTGGATGGCACTGGCCACAGCCGCCGAGGCGCAGGCCGACGTCAAGAACGACCCCGCGCCGGTTCTCCCGCCAACTGTCACCGATGTGAAACCGGGCGACCTGATCCCCGTTGAACCCGCACCGCAGGACCCCGTGGTGACCGCCCCCGCCCCGCCCCCCGAAACCGCGCCGTCCACGCAGCCCGCCGATACCGTGATCGTCAGCCCGGCGCCGGACCTGGCTGCCGGGCTCATGGCCGCGCTCGACTCGCTGGGGGCCACGTTCGCCCCGAACGAGACCACGGCCTTTGCCCAGACACTTGCCACCGGACTGCCGGACGGCGTGACCGGCGACACGATCGGCCACCTGCTGTATCTGCGCCGCCATTTCGACCGCGGCGCCTGGTTCTTTGGCCAGGGCGCGCTGGCAGATCCGGGTGACGCCGCCGCCTTGTCGAACTTTGCGGCCCTGATGGCCATGACCTACCAGGACGCCGGACCAGCCGCACCCGACACCTGGTTGCCCGCCGCATACGCGGCCGCGCGGGCCGCCGACGCGTTGTCTCCCGATACCGCCGCGATCCTGAACAACCTGGGCAATCTGGCCCGCATGGCGGGCGATCTCGACACCGCTGTGGCGGCCGGACGACGCGCCACCGAAATCGCTCCCGATGAACCGCTCTACTGGACCAACCTCGCCCGCAGCCTCAATGCCGCAGGCGACAGCGACGGGGCCGCAGCGGCCCTTGCGCGCGCCCATCTTCTGGAGCCCAATGGGCTGGCCCTGCTTGAAACCCTGCCCGCCCTGCCCGGCGCACGCGCGTCCTACGGCCAGGCCCTGCAAACCCAGTGCAACGTGAATTTCCGCTGCCAGGAAATCTGCCCCCGTTCGATCATCGGCGGACTGATGTCGGTGACCTGCGAGATAGAAAACAGCTCTGCCCAGATCGCCTGCACCGAGGGCCGCCCCTATCCCACCAGCTACCGCTGCGAAGAGGATCTGCCCGAATACGGCATCTTGATCCCCGGCCTGAATTCCGGCTTTTCGCTCGCCTGGCCGGGGTTCAGCGTGCATGTCCTGGTGCAGGGCGACGGTCGTGTAGATGTCCGCGTCGAAGGCGGGATCAGCGCGGGCCCGCTCGGCGGCTACTTGCGCGCAGACGGCCATTTCTCCCCCTCCAACGGCGCCAGCTTCGACAACATCGGCGGTGGCGTGCGGGTGAATATCCTGCCCACATCGCCCGCCAACCAGCTGGCCAGCGATCTGGGCCACCCGCCGATCCACATCGAGGCGGAATCGCTCGGCGGCCAGCCGCCGCAGATCAACCTCGAGACCTACAACGCCGGTCTCGTTTCCTTCTGATCGGCAACGATCCAATGCGAAAAGAGCACGCCGCCCCGCGCCGTGCCCTTCCCCCCTGCCCCCAAACCTGCCATGATCGCGCCAATGGCCCACAAGATAGAGCAGCACCATGGCCGATGATCTTCTTTCCGGGCAGCCCGACCCGGGCAGCTACGACGCCTCTTCCATCGAAGTGCTGGAGGGGTTGGAACCCGTCCGCAAACGACCCGGCATGTATATCGGCGGCACCGATGAACGCGCGCTGCACCACCTGGTTGCCGAGGTGCTCGACAACTCCATGGACGAGGCCGTCGCAGGCCATGCCAGCCGGATCGAGGTCGAACTGCACGCCGATCATTCCGTCACCATCCGCGACAACGGTCGCGGCATCCCCGTCGATCCGCACCCGAAATTCCCCGACAAATCCGCGCTCGAGGTGATCTTGTGCACCCTGCACGCGGGCGGCAAATTCTCGGGCAAGGCCTACCAGACATCGGGCGGGCTGCACGGCGTGGGTATCTCGGTGGTCAACGCCCTGTCAGACCGCGTCACGGTCGAGGTCGCGCGCAACCGCGAATTGTTCGTGCAGGAGTTCTCGCGCGGCATCCCGCAGGGCCCCGTGCGCACCGCGGGCCATGTCGCCAACCGGCGCGGCACCTCCGTCACCTTCCATGCCGACGAACAGATCTTTGGCACGCACCGCTTCAAACCCGCGCGCCTGATGAAGATGGTCCGCTCAAAGGCCTACCTGTTTTCCGGCGTCGAGATCCGCTGGAAAACCGAAATCGACGACGGCGACACCCCGACCGAGGCCGTGTTCCACTTTCCCGGCGGCCTGGCCGATTACCTTGCCGAAACCCTGGGCGGGGCCGCCACCTATGCCGAGGCGCCCTTTGCCGGAAAGGTGGATTTCCAGCCGCGCTTTCACGTGCCCGGATCGGTCGAATGGGCGATCAACTGGACGCCCGCGCGCGACGGCTTCATCCAATCCTACTGCAACACCGTCCCCACCCCCGAGGGCGGCACGCACGAGGCCGGGTTCTGGGCCGCCATCCTCAAGGGCATCAAGGCCTACGGAGAGCTTGCCGGCAACAAGAAGGCCGCCCAGATCAACCGCGACGACCTGATGACGGGCGGATCGGCGCTGGTGTCGTGCTTCATTTCCGAACCCGAATTCGTCGGCCAGACCAAGGACCGTCTCGCCACCACCGAGGC
>Ga0102941_1000870_pt1 | contig 14350 bp, 14 predicted proteins | sample SalPonR2_C_D2_MG_FD_79281 | JGI IMG/M metagenome (GOLD analysis project Ga0102941, IMG submission 79281) | Salt pond soil microbial communities from South San Francisco under conditions of wetland restoration - Salt Pond MetaG R2_C_D2_MG | ecosystem: Environmental > Aquatic > Marine > Intertidal... | reverse complement strand
GTAATTATGACCATTTAAATGAAAGTGATATCCACCATTTTCATTTAGTACTGGAGAAAAGATACGATTAACTGAAGCACCTTTTTGGTTAACTGATTTTTTATCTTCAATGTTCATTTCATTAACAATAAAAGAACATTGAGTTGACCATGGATTATTTTTTGCAATTTTTATAAACTTTGACTTAACGTCAGATTCATTAACAATTCCTAAAAGATCTTTTTCTAATCTTTGATGTAAAGGATTAGATCTAGACGATAAAGAACCAACTGCTTCTACTATTTTAAATGACCATTTATTATCTTCATAAACTTTATCAAGATAAGATTTAAGTTCATTTATAGGATTTAACCATTCATATTCACTTGTATTATTATACACTGATTTAGCAATTTCATATTTTAATGTAGGATGAGATGATTCATTAAAAGCCTCAGATAATTCATCAGATGATAAATCTGAATTTGTTTTTTGATTTTCTGCTATAATCTGATTTTTTAATTCATTGCATTTATCCCTACTCTCAGATGCTAATTCATAGTTTTTTTCATTAATAGCTTTTTGTTCAGCTTCTTCTTCAGATCTTAGCTTTTCTTCTAATTGTTTAACCTTACCTTCTGTAACATTAATACCAGGAAATAAATCTAATGAATGTTCTAAAACTGAAATTGCCTTTTTAGCAGAGTAAGAAACTCTAGTTGAATCAGATGATATGTAATTTAGCTTAGTTAACGAAGAATTAATGTTCTCATATAACTGTGTTAATGTAAAATTCATTTTTGTATTATTTTTTTGTTGTTTACTTTCTCCTAAATTATTTGACATTGCATAATCGCATGTCTGTATTGATGATTTTGCTAATTGCTGAGGTATACCCATCCCTACTAATATAGCCAAAACTTGTGATTGACTTTTACCGCTTTTCATAAACTCTGTTGTTAGGTCTAATAATTGTTTTGGTGGTCGGTTAAGATAGGGATCAGCTGTATTTACACCAGCTTGATGATCTATATGACCGTCCATGTAAACTTGAGTTTGGCCTTCATTAATTTTATTCATGTTTACTCTTTTATTTGTTTTATATATTCTAAGAATAGAAAGACAATATTATATTCTATTCATCACTATCACCGTTTCTCCAAGTCTTGCTTTCACTTGGTTCATTATCAGAATTATTAGGTGCCAATTCATCAGTCAAATAAATCTTTCCGGTTTTACTTAAATTATTAACAGATCCTGGTGAATTAGATTCAATAGATCCTTTAGGCGCTATAGATATATCATTAACTGAAGTATCAAATTCATTAAATATTCCTTTAAATTTCATATCACCATTTTTATAAATACCATCAATTTCACTTAAAAGTATACCTGATTCAAAAACAGGTATAAAGGATTGTACTTCAATGGGAAATGTAACTTTAAATTCCTTTTTATCATCAACTGTAAATTCAAAAAGTTTATCTTGTGCATAGTCTTCAGGTACTTGGTATGAAGCTTCAATCCTAAACATTCCTAAATCTACTTGGTATAACGTAGATTTATATAATTTTGAAATAATAGATTCTGTTGCTTTTAACATTTCAAGATTATTTGAGCATACTATAGTTGTATCAAATGATATACTAATAGGAAGAAAGTTTGTTTCAAAGTTAAGAGTCTTAAGTTCCCCATCAATTTCCTTTACTAATTCAGCTCTAATATATTTATTTGTCATACTAGCACTGTCAATAGCCATACTTGACATTTGTAAAACTCCTCTAGGAACAACTTCATAATCACCTATAGCCTTTCCTTGTGATTCTGTATCATATAAAAATTTATCAGCTAGAAATCTTTCATTACCTGTTAAAGAATAATAAAAAGGAATATCTATTTTTTTATAATTATCTTCATCTATACGATTATAAAAATATACCTTATCTTTAAGATCTGCTAATAAAGCTACAAGAACGTATCTTAAAATAACGTTATCTTTATTGTATTCCTGGTTATATAATGACATTTTTTAATTTATGTTTAGAATTTATTGTTTTATATTTATCCAATAGATTCTATTAAAAATTCACTAAAGCCTGCATCTTTAGTTATTTCAATTTTTTTATCAAAATATTCAGATGGTAAAACTGTATGATTAATTACAAATGTATTTAAACCTATATCTCTAATAGTTTCATGTAATATTGAAATAATATGATGTACACCTGATGAATCAATTGATGAAAATATTTCATCTAAAAATAAAAGATTAAGAGATGGAAATCTAACCTTTATCATTTTAATCATTGCCATAATAATTACAAAATCAACTTTCTTTCTTTCACCTGTGCTTAACGTCTTAGGACTAACTTCTTCACCTAAATGATATATTGAACAATTAAACTTATCATCAAATTTTATACCAAAAGGAATTCCTATTTCTTTTGCCATAATGTCTATATGATCATTAAATGAAGGTAAAATTGATCTTATTGCTAAGTTTTTAATTCCATCCTCACCCATTAAGTTTTCTAAGACATTTAAATAATAATCTTCACTTTCAACGGTATTTTTACTTTCACTCTTATTTTCTTTCTTTTCTTTAAACTCTTGTATTAGTTGCTTAAAATAATCAGAGTCTTCTGATTCATTTTCAGATATTTTAATTAATTCATTTTTTAATGAATTCATTTGAGTTTCTAGTTGCCCTACTTTAATTGAAATTTCTCTACCTTTATTTCTGATATCAGTTAACTTCTGTTCTGCTTCATGTACAGATTTTTTTACAATATCCCACCTTTCATTAAGACTTTGTAAATGTTCTTCTTTTTCTTTTTTAATATTTTGATGAAATTCTGAGTCTAATGGTGAATGGCATGTTGGGCAAGTTTTATTTTCATAAAGCTTTATCCACTTTTTAGTATACTTAATATCATTATTAATTTCAGTTTCTTGTCTATTTGAATCTTTAGTAATTTTATCATATTCGGAAACCTTTTCTTTTGCTTTTTTATTGGCTTCTAATAATTTTTTTCGATCTTCATTTAACTTAACTAATTTCTGTTTTAAGTTAATCATTTTTTCAGAACTTTTCTCTTCACTTATTTTTTCAATTTCATCTATTTTTGTAAGAATAGATTTAATTGAATCATCAATAGTTCTTATTTCATCATATAGTGTTTTTATTTGTTCTGATACCGTTCTCCTTTTTATTTTAACAAGTTCTCTCATTTCATTAATTACAGAAAACCCAAATATTCTATCAATAATCATTTTTTTATCATAAGGTGACATGGTAATAAATGACTTAAAATCATTAACAGAAAGAATTATTACATTCTTAAATACATGATAAGGTATTTCATACATTTCAGTTTCTAAAAAGTCTTGAAGATTAGTTTTACCAGCAACATCATATTCCTCACCATTAATTTCTACATTAAATACATTAGGATTAATTCCTCTTTCAATAATAATAGTATTACCTTTACTTTCTAATTCAATTTTACCCCAAAGTTCTTTATTGACCCTATTAGGTAAATCTCTTAAGTTTGCACCTTCCACTTTACCGTAACATAAATATGTAATTACTTTTGCAAGAGTACTTTTCCCACTCCCATTATTACCTAAGACTAAATATAGATCACTACTATCCTTTTCAAATTCCATATACTGAAGCCTGTTACCATAGCTTGCAAAATTCTTATACTGTAGATTTTTAATTCTCATAAGATGGTGTTAAAGTTTGTTTATACAAATCAGTCACAGACTTAATTAATCTTTCTTTAAGATCATCATCATAATCTAAAGAATTTATATAATCTTTTGAAATTTTTAATAAATCAATTTGTCCATTAAAATCTGATACTGATGTGTCATCAAGTTCATGTTGACTGTTTTCATCAAATATTCTTGGTTCAAGTTTATAAGCTTTACCGTCAAGATAATCCATAAACCCATTAATGTTATATTTCCCTAATACATTAGATGGAATAAAAACATCAACAAAATTACCTTTAATTTCGTCAGAAATTTCATCCATACGCCTCTCTAATATATCATTAATATAATACCGTTTAAACTCAGGAGATCTCTTATTAGGTGTAAAACTATGATCTCCTGTTTTTAAATCTAATATGTATATCCCTTTTTGATTATCCCTATCAGACCTTGTCATTTGATAAGGATTACCTACTAAAATAAAATTATCTAATTCTTGTCTATAATGAATATGACCTGAATAAACTCTTTTAAATCTTTTAAATACTGAAGGTAAATTTCCACCTTCATGTAAATATTTTTTACTAGGGCTAATTTGAACACCTTGTGTTTCAGTATGACAAAACATATAATCTATGTTTTCTTTAATTTGATCAAGGGTTTCTTTCTCATGTTCGCTATTTCTCCTCCATGGCATTAATAAACATTTAGTACCATCATAATCAATTATCTTAGGATTTTTATGAACTGATACATTAGGAATATATTTTAAACAATCAACAGAAGAAATATCATTAGAATTTTTTCTCATAATATCATGATTTCCTACTATGATATGAATATCCGGAAATATTTTTGATAATTCTTCAAAAATACGAATACCTAAGTTTTGTGCAGCTAAGTTAAGACTTTGTCTATTATCAAATACATCACCTAAATGAAAAAGTACATCCCCTTTTTTATATTCCTTTTTTGCTAAAGGTATAAAAAAATTAAAAAAGTAATCTTCAATAATATCTAACCACAATACAGAGTTAGCACGGCAGCCTAAATGTGTATCCGACAATAACCACACACGTTTAATATTATTATTCATTTATAAAATTTTTAACATAATTAGTGATTTGAGATTTTCCAATTAAGAATGTAAAATTATAATTAGCATTAATTACGCATTCCTTTTTGGCTAAATTTTTATTTTCTAAAAGTACATCAGTACCTCTTTTATTATATGTCCATGAAGATTTAATTTCAATGATTTCATTTCTTTTTGGTATAAAAAAATCAGAAACATAAAGACGTTCCTTACTTAAATATCTATATTTAAAAGTTAAACCATTTTCAATTAATGATATAAAACCAAGATTATTCATTTCATCTAAAAATAATTTTTCATAAGTTCCTTGATATGTATTCATCTTATCTTACAAAAAATGGCTATCCGATACCATCCAAATTCTTTTAGTCATATTAAAATAATTTGTTTATTCTTTTTTTCTTTAAGATACCATACTTATCATCTAATTCTTTAATAAGCTCATCTTTAAATTTATTCGATAACGAATTGTAAAATTTATTTGGAAATACATCAAAATAGTCTGAAATAACACTAAATAAATCTACTCTTGAATAATCATCACCAACACAATCAATAATATAAAAAAATACTTTATTAATTTGAACTTTATTTAGTTTTTTGGCTATTCCCTTTTCAGTAACTTCATTTAAATGTTCAAATTCACTGCCTTTAATAAGTCCATCTATTTTTTCAAATAACAAATCATAATGCATCTGCTCATCTGGATCCAAATTTAATTCACATCTAGGTGATACTTTAAATGAAATAGGTTGTCCTGATAAGTCTTGCTCACCATAAGTATTATTAAAAATTTTATCCTTTTCTTCGTATGAAGATTTTTTTATTGGATTTCCATCTTTATCTAGTTTAGGCTTTTTCTTTTTTCCCCACATATATTTTTTGTTTTTATGCTGTTATATCATCAGTCTCAGTTAATCTCATATAGTCATAGTCAATTTCAAATCGACATCTACTCCCTTTACCTTGGCCATCCCTAATCTTTAAAACCTTTAACCAATATTCTCTATTAGCATGCATCATGCTATCTTGAATAAGAGCATACATTACATCAACAGTATGAGCAAGTCCTGCAGATTCTGCTATATTTTCCATTTTAACCTCAGTTGCATCCCATGCACCTCTATTAATTTGTGTAGCTGAAATAACTAACATATTTCTTTTAACCGCCAATGCTCTTAAATCTTCGGCAATTTGTTTTATTTTCATATAAGTATTTTCAGTATTAGGATTACGATAGTTTGCTAAAATATTAATATAATCCACAACGAGTACACTTACTTTATGATCTTGTGCTTCTTCTAAATCTTTAAGATATGATTCTATGTCTAAAACTGTTGCTTGTGATGTTGGAAATTCTTTAATAAATAATTTGCCTGGTGGTAAAAGACCTTTTGATACTCTCTCCAATCTTCTCTTTAGAAAATCTCTATTAGCAGATTTTTTATCATACTCCATCATTTTAACATTAAGAAGATTAGAACCTATTCTTTTTAATACTTTTTGTGCTGACATTTCAGCAGTAATAAATACTACATTATGACCCATTCTAACGAAGTTAGATGCATCATTTGCTAACCAAATTGATTTACCTATATTCTGCTCACCTGCATAAACCACAAGTGATTTAGCATCATAACCACCACCTGAAACATGATCAACAAAACTCCATCCTGTTTCAATTTTTTTAGAACTTCTTTGTATGTGATCCTCAGGGTTAAAAAAGTCTAAACCAATATCAGTATCAAAATGAAGATTACCGTCAGTTGATAACATACCAATACCTCTTTGTACAACATCTTCTACATTTTCAGGTGATACATCTTGTGTCTTAACAAATTCAATAGTTTTAACCAATTGTTTATTAAAATGTTTCCATTTTACCCAAGCTTCACCTGTTCTTTGTAACCAGTCTTGATCATATTCAGCAAGGTTAATATTATACATTGATTCTACTATATCAGATGAAACATCAGAAGGATCGTCACTAACTAATGCTTTCATTTGATCTTTAGATGGACTCTCAGAAAACTTTAAATAAAAATTCTTTGATAGTTTTGCAATAAGATCTAAATCAGAATTTGAAAAAAATCCAGGCCTAACACTTTTAAGATAATGAGGTTTTGCTAAGAAATAATTAAAGAATATTTTTTCGTGGTCATTATTAGTATTCATGTTTTATTATATGGATTTATTCATATGGGTTTTTTATTATTTCATAAGTAGTGTAATTAGGATTATTATTTACAGCCTTAAGAATTTTTTTATTAGTCAACCATTCAATAGTATTTTTTAACTGTTTATCTGATAAGCTATATTTTTTTTGTAACGAAACATCAGTAAATTTAAGTTCAGTAGCAACCCTACCGCAATAATCTCTAATTAATTCATATAAGATATCTTCAGCATCTGGGTATGAAGGTAAAGATGAATGTATACCAAGTACATACTTTACCTTCAATTTTCCAGCGTTGATAACTTTTTTAATCTTCATCCTCGGTAGTTAACATATTAGTTAAATCTTCACCTGTTAAAACATCATCACCATACGAGAATTTTTCATTAACTACAGGTTCTATTTGTTCTAATACCTCAGGTGTCATAACCTCTGGTGTAAATAATTGATTAAGATTAACAGTATCGTTTAAGTGTTTTACACATAACTTACGAGCAGTTGCAGCAGGTTGAAAATAAACAGTTACTTCCTTTTCACCTTTCATAAAAGTATGCTCTCTACATTCAGCTTGACCAGGTTCATTAAGTTTCTTAAAAGCATTTTCATTTAAAAACCTACCTCTTTGGATACCACAAGTATCCCAGCTTATATATTCCTCTAAACCAACATACGGATTCATACCTTTACTAAAAGATATATGAAACTTAATAGGTAGTGGTTTTGCAAATCTATTTTTATTAGGTCGTGCTGTAACAATAATACCAGTTTGTTCAGTACCATCCTTAAGCTTAGCTTTTCCTAAAAATAAAATTATAGAAGCAGCATACTCAGGACCAGTATTATGATTTATAACACCATTATCTGTAATATAATGTTGAACATCAGCTACAGTTAGATCATGAACTTTAGTAGATTTTAATTCTGTTACCTTCTTTATTTTTAATTTCTCTAATTGCATTGTTTATTTTTTTTATGGTTTTATCTTTATTTGTTTTATATCTTTCACAAGATACTCTAATTATACCTAAAATATCTGACCTTAATGAAATACTAACAGAATCTTTAATTTCATCATATGATTGATTATGCCAATATAAACCATCATATTCAATAAGTATTATTCCATTGATAGTTTTTATATACCCATCATATTTAATTAATCCTTGATTTAATTCATCTGAATTTTTTACGTTTATAATAAACTCTTTATGAATTATATTAGGATTAACCTTTTTAAGTTTGTTAAAAAATGAAATTTCTTCCTTTGATACAGAACCAAAAAAAGATGAATAAATTTCAGGGTTTTCTTTAATAAATTTAGAAGTCTTTTTACCTATGATTTTTTTAATTTCTTCATATTCTTTATCACTGTTCCAAAATTCACGGTGCGCATAATTCCTTTTTGATACTTCTAAATTTGCTTCATGCTCATTTAAGCCTTTATTTAACCAATATTGTTTGGACCAAACTGATTGATTAGAAATTTCTTCTTTTGTATACTTTGAATATCTTTTATTAGAATTTTCACTTTGTATCTTTTTAATTTTATTAACTGCTTCATCATTAGAAAAACCTTTATTTAACCAATAATTAATAGTTAAATGTGATCTATCTTTTTGTAATGAGTATATTTTTTCTTTAGCTTCATCTAATGACCATCCCATTGAATACCAATATTCTTTAGATAAATTAGATGCACTTTTGTTATTTCTCCTTTCTTTAAAAAAAATAGAACATGCATTTCTAAAACTAACAAGACCTTTAATATTAAATGAGCTCACGTAATTAAATAAGTCTTTTATAAATTCTTCATTATTTATATTAATATTACTAAATTCATATTTTACAACATCAGTAAACTTAGTTAACGATTTACATGCTTCTATATATTTTAATGAACTTTTTTTCATGTTTATTTTATATATTAAGAGCGGTGGTATTTTTTATTCCCATCACACTTAATTTACACAAACAGAAACAGTATCATCTTTTACTAAATCTTTTGCATAAACCCAATTTGAATCATCCAATGGATCGTCATCAGCAGATCCTATAAAGAACCTATGATTATCAGAACATATTAATTCAGTCCCATCTTCAAACTCAACTTTAAATGTAGGTTTATCAAATTCCCATACGTGTTCAATTTCTTTATTACCTTGTAATGTTTTTACCGAATCGCCTTCTTTAATGTCTTGTATTTCTTTATAAGAACCATCGCTCATAAGAACAAGAGATCCTGGTACAAGACATCCTCCACCCCCAACTTGTTTAGAAAACAAATCTTGTGTTTGATAAGTATGATTAGTAAATAAAAATGGAATTTTACATATTCCTAATTTGGTCATAAGAATACGAAATGTTGATTTTAAAAGTTTAGCACGAGTCATATCTGCTTTACTACTTCCACTTTTAGCGTCATCAATTTCTTTTTGTGTTGCCAAGTTACCTGCAGAGTCTAATGCAATTAAAACTTTAGGTAATTCTGCACCTTTATTTTTTTGTTCAATTAAGAGGTCAGTAACCGCAGTAACTGATGATCTGAATTCCTGCACAGTATTACAAGGCTCATATCTAAATTTTGATGCATCAATACCAAATTTTTCAACAAGTTCTTTATCTACTGCATTTTCAGAATCATAAAATATAATACTATAACCCAAATCTTGTGCTTGTTTAATTGCATTGAGTAAAAGATAAGTTTTACCGGTTCCACTTGGCCCTGCTAACGCCACTGCTCTGTTGTTAGGAAACCCACCTTTTAGTGAACCTGTTAAACATGCATTTAAATGAAAATTACCAGTTGGTATAAAGTGATCAATTTCAGAAATAGTAGATTTATCTAACGTATCACCATACGTTGAATTCTTTTTCATTTCTTTATTTAAATCACTGAATGAAAATTCTTTAGCCATATTATTGTTTTATTTTTATATTGTATTTTTGTTAGTTTGTTTATTAAAAAAGACTTGTTGTATAAATAAGATTACGATTAAAGCCCTTAAATCCCATTGCAACAATTACTCTATTAATAGGATCCAAAATAGTTTTTTCAAACTGCCTATCATAATCAACAGAAGGTGCAAATTCGTAAGGATGATCACCAGGGCTATATGCAAATACATCACAAGTAGTATCCTCAGAAAAATACATTTTAAGTTTTTCACCGTTACCTAGCGGTTGATATTTACCCTTGAGTCCTGAATTATTTAAAAGGTAATTATGATAGCCTGCTGACCTAACACCAATAGGGCACCTAGATGCAATTTCAAAAGCATCATAATCACTAACAATATATTTTTGATAATTATTTACCTTTTTGGAAAAACTTATTTGATCAACATTAGCTAACCTAAATTCTCTTTTGATTTTTTTAAGAAGAGCAGAAAACTCTTTCATATCTAATTTTTCAACAGAAAAAAAGTATGTTAATAAATCTTTAAGTTTTTCTCTTGCAAATAGTGGGGTTGATGATTGAATAATTTCAAATCCTTTTGCACTAATTTTTGATAAATCATCATAGTGAATGTCAGGATCCTTCCAAACTATATTTTGCATATATTTTTTCTTGGCTAACCAAATTGCATTTTTTGCAATACTTTCTAATTCAAAGCTTAAGAAGTTTTCAGCATTATTATCATCAGCATATTTTTGCATGATTTTTTCAATATAATCTCTTAATCTTAATTCATACAACTTTAATATAAATTGCTTTTCATCACCAGACCAACCTTCAGATTTTTTAATTACTTCTTCAAACTTAATATAGACGGAATCAGTATCAATGTAAATACCCACAGGGTTTTCAATTCTACCTGTTACGGTTATTCCTAGCTTCTTATGTAAATCTAAATCTTTATGCCAGAATTCAGTGAAATACTTATTAAGAAGTTTTTCAGTATATAATATTGCGTCTTTACCTTGTAATGTAATTGTTTCAGCAATATCTACATTAAAGAAATAAAAATAAGGATTACCAAATGCACCGTAAATACTATTTAACATTAATTTTACAGCTTGTTCTTTATTCATAAAAAGGGAAGCTTGATATTTAGTTTCCTCTATTTCTTGAATTTTTAATTGCCTTTCCTTATCAGTCATTTTTTTATTTTTATACGTAAAAAGATAATTTAGTTTAGTATATAAAATAAGACCTAGCTATCTTATAACCAGGTCTTATTTATTTTATTTTATTTTTATTCTTCATCAACCATTGCAACCGCAACAGTTAAATGAGTATCAGTATCAAGAGATTTAAATACTACTTTATTTTCACATACCACAACACGATAATTTTCTTTGTCTAATAAATTGAGGTATTTTTTGTAAATTACTACATGAGAGCCTTTTTCTGCATCACCTTCATATGAGTGAACAATATCAGCATCATAAGAAGCACCTTTTATACCAATACCCTTATCACTTACATAGAGAGTAAATGTATCTTCTTCTTTTTCAAGATTAAATAGAGATTTCATTCTATCGACATGAGTAGTAAGTAAGTCAAATTCAAACATAGAACCTTCAGTTCCAAATGCTCTTTCCATTTCATCTTTACTCATTTCCATAAATGAAAGCGATGGATCAGCACATGCCAATTTAATTTCTAGGTCATCATCATTAATAATAAAATCACTAGCCATTAATTCTCCGTCCAATTCAGAATAATTAATACTACCACTAATATCCCCATTAAAATGTGTTAATGCTTCAACTACCTTTGATCCATTATAAAAGCTTACCTTAATAGGCTTTTCTATTTCAGCTGTTAATAAATCTTCAGTGTTAACATTAACAAGTTTAACTGCATCCCTTTCTGGGAAATAAACAGAAGAAACTGTTCCAGTAGGACCTATCTTTAAAAAGATAAATTTGTCAATAGGAAGAAGTTTCTTAATAAAAGAGCTTAATTCATACCCGTCAATTTTTTCAATAGTTGTCTTCATTTTATTTAATTTTATTTTTATATAGTTATTATTTTAATGGTTTTAAGATTAGAATAAAGATTTAACCTTTTCTTTCTTTTTCTTATGTATTAATTTAAAAGGTGTAGGCTCCCAATGTTTATTATAGAGAATATCTTTAAGTTCAAATTTAGGAGTAAACTGATAATCATTAAACCTCCAGGCAATCCCAGGAATAAATTTTCTAAGCCATAGAGGTTTTTTAACACCAACGGTATAATGAATTAAATATGGTACCACTATCTTAATAAATTTATCACCTTCCCTTTCCTTTCCTAGACTCGTAATAAGTCTAACCTCCTTACCTTCAAATAGTTTTGTATCATTTCTTTCTTTCATTAGTCTATGCATGTTAAAATGCTGAAATCTTTGCTCTACTGTCCATGCACTATAACCAGTATGGTCAAAAAACATTGATTGGATATAATCATTTTCAATAAATTTTTTTACATACTCTGGATACTTATCATCATAATTATCATATATAATAGTTCCACTATTTAATGACAAAGAATTCATTTGTGAAAGAGTAAAATCAGAGTTAAAAACAGAATTAAATTCTTTAAGTACTCTATGTTTATTTTTATTTTTAAAATCAAATAAATTTTCCTTTTTAAATACCCATCCTTGATATTTATTAAATAATGGACTTAAGTCTCTTAAAATAAAAATATCATCATCTATAGCAAAAGTCTTTTTAGTATTAAAATGTTCTCTTAAGTAAATGGGAACAAGTAACCTAAAACCAAGAAAAAATTTAAATAAAAATTTATTAACTCTTTCACTAAAAATAAACTTTGATGAATATTCATCCATCATTTCAGTATTAATAACTATTTTTGCATTTTTAAATGAAGGAATATTATAATGATCAATAAGATCTTTTATATCTTGTAAAATATCATTACGATTGTCAACAAATAGTATAATGTCAAAATTTTCATGTATATCTTTAGGGTAATATGCCATCATTATACTAAAATGATCCCTGTGTGATACACCTATAGCTAATACATTATCTTTCATTATAAATTTAAATTATTTTTTGGGCTTTATATTTTTTCTTAGGAATGCTATTATATTCTTCAGAATAAATTATTTTTTGTTTAGTATTATCCTGTTTCATAAAAGAAAAATTAGTCATCTTAGCATTTCCTAAACAAAAATTCTTAACTTCATCTGCCATATCTTGAGCTGTTCTTACTGGTACATTTTGTGCAATATGATTAACATGCCTTGGATCACTAATTTCAAAATCATAATCATGTGGCATTCCCATTAAATGAAGCATTTCTCTTACATTTAAATAACGATCTTCAACCGGGTGAACACCATTAAACATATTACGACCAATTAATGCAGAAAAAGAATCATGAAAAAAGTGAGGAGATGCATCCCAATACCCTTTACCATCAGCAACTTTTGCTTTCTGATGCTCCAACATATCAATAAATGTTTTTGTACTCTTTTTATTGGAAAACCCTTCATTAGGATATTTTTCCTTTAACCACTCTATACATTCATCAACCAATTCATTTTTTTCCAAGTATTGTGAAATTGTACCTTTTTTAATTTTTTTAGAAAATTCAAAATGAGTTAAACCTTCTTTTTCTAAAACAAATTCATAAGGCCTAAAATGCTCGGTTACATTACCATTAACCATAAACATATCTTGTAGTGTAGCAGACTCTGGTATTTTATTTAAATAGTCCAATAGACTACTTTTTTCTCTAAATTTCCAGTTTAACATAGGTACAGTTGGAGTATTCCAAAAAAAGTAAAAAGTTCGCATTCTTCTTTGTGGAATACCATGCAATTCAGTATTGGTTTTTATTAATGAAAAACTATACCCATGTTGTTCACCAATTTCCCTTAATCTCTTTACTACACCTTCTCCCATTTTAGTAAATAATCCTGGGGCATTTTCACCCCACAGTACTTTAGGTTTAACATTTTCTAGAATATAATTTGACGAATCATACATCCATTTATTTTGAACTGCATCTGAACCTCGTGATGCAGAGCTTCCACTTGCTGAGTTTAATAAACTAAGACCAGCGCATGGGCAAACACTATTTATATAGTCTACATTTTCAAAGGTATTTTTTGGTATTTCTAAGTCAGGTTGATCTAATCTGTACATAGGTACATCATCCCAATATTTTTCTAGATGGCTTTCATTTGCTGCAAATGCATCATAACTTAAATGAAACGTAGGCTTAACACCAGACGAATGTGATCAACCTATTGCACTACCTCCGATTAGTGGAATTATAGTACCAAATTTTATATTTTCTTTGCTCATATTTTTACCTTTTTTATTTCTATATTTTCCATAAAGGTTTTAGGATTAATATTACCTACCTTTACTTCTTTTTTAAGATAATCTATTGTTTTATTAATAGTATCTTTAAT